>Ga0105051_10007852_pt1 | contig 10992 bp, 12 predicted proteins | sample FRY02_FD_78383 | JGI IMG/M metagenome (GOLD analysis project Ga0105051, IMG submission 78383) | Freshwater microbial communities from Lake Fryxell liftoff mats and glacier meltwater in Antarctica - FRY-02 (megahit assembly) | ecosystem: Environmental > Aquatic > Freshwater > Ice > Glacier...
ATACCAGCCTGTTGTGGCATACCAGCCTGTTGTGGCATACCAGCCTGTTGTGGCATACCAGCCTGTTGTGGCATACCAGCCTGTTGTGGCATACCAGCCTGTTGTGGCATACCAGCCTGTTGTTGCTGGTTTCCCGACAAAAATTGTTGAATGTTTTGCATTAATTGATTTTGAGATTGTCCTTGTTGTTGTTGTTGCTGTTGCTGAGCAGGAAGTTCATATTGCTTTGCAAAATCTCTAAAAGCATCTAGACCTTGTGGTGCTAACGCTTTTGATTGCTGAGCAGATACTCCATAAGATTGATAAGCTTTTTCTAACTTATCAGCTTGCATCTGTTTCATCTTGCTTTGAGCTAAAACATTTAAACCTCCCGCTAAACCTTTTCCAAGCAAAGACCAATCTGAAACTCCATCTTGTGGCATAAATGTTACCATGCTCACTCCTATATTTTAATTGATATATTAATATTACATTCCACCCAAATAAGCTTGTAGCATTTGAGTTAAAACCGGTATCACTTCAGAAGCAATCTGGGCACCCCCAGAATTTTTTTGCCCATGTCCTATATTTTCAAATTGAGGCCGTAAAAACATCTGTAACAATTGCATCAAGTTTTGATTTTGCATTTGTTCTTGTTGCATGTTAAAACCTTGCTCTTGGCCAGCAAGATCAGATTGAAGACCCGCGCCAGCTTGGCCAAGTTGGTTTGAAAACGCAGCTGACCCAAGTTGTCCACCGCCCATTGAAGTAAATCGTTCAGCCAATCCAGGAACGGTTTGAGTTTGAAAGTTTCTTTGAGCTTGTTGTGCTAATGGTTGAAAGCTGGACATACCATTATTGCTACCGGGTAGATTAAAATTTCCAAGTGCGCCTTGTGATAAATTCCCAAGAAGAGAATTAAGCCCTTGTTGTTGGCCTGTTTGATTTGAAAGTTGTTGAAATCCAGCTGGAGCACTCTTAAAAAGTGAAGCTTTTGGCTGATTAGAAGGAATGAAATTTGAATTTTGATTTATAGCCATGAAAGTTCCTAAAAATTATTCTTTAACATATTCGATAACAACATAAGAGATTGTGTATGCAGTCATATCAATTCCCGTCGTGATAATAACATTAGTTTTATCAATGGATAACTCTATATTTTTATTTAATGTAGGAGAAGAATAAGGAAGTGGAATATAGTTCATAGCTATATTATTAGTAGCAGATCCATAGACTCGCGTCACAGAAAAACCATTCGTAAGTCCTATTGAATGAGGAATGTTTTTTGTTGAAGCGTTTGGCAAAGCTCCCGCTACAATAACCATTCTATAGACTTGTCGACCTGTAACATTAGGATTTGTTGAATCAGAAAAGAAGAGTTGGCCGTTAAGGTATTCATTTCTAGGATATTCTGCAGACTCTTTTAAGTTGAGAGCTAATTCTATACTATTAATGTTTTGGTAAAGCCGAACTAAAACTTCTTTAAGCTCAAGAGAAAGATCTTTATTAACCCGTAAAGAGTCTATTTCCCAAATATTTGTACTTGGGACAAACAAGCCGGTATTATTTTGAATATTCATCGACATAAATTATCCTTGCAGAATAAAGACATATACGATACAGTAATTTCGTTATGATTTCTTCATATCAAACTCTCCTTTTTGGCCATATCTTCACGGATATGGTCTTTTTACGTCAATGTATATGAAGAAGGTCGAGCGTGAAATATCATAGCGTTTAACTCAAAATTATTAAGCGCAGTATAAGAAAACCCAACAACATCTCCTGCACTATTTGTATCTACAGAGTATGATGTCATCTGAGACTCACTTAGGAATATTCTCAACTGAATACATTGTCCATTTGCTATTAAATAAACAGGATGCCATAAACGAGTCTGATAAGCCTCTATTGGGACTAAAGAATATGCTGATGTTTGTAGCGTACCATTTCCAAGTGCAGAGCCCGTAAAAGCAGCTGCTTCAAGCATCGATATATTGTTTGCTGATGATAGAAAATAATCGACAGTAACAGCTCCGTTATCAGTTTTATCAATTAAAAAATCAACTTTATTAAAGGTTATTTTTCTATCTTTATCAGCATAAAAGTTATACTGCTTTGTCATAATATCGATCTGACTGATTCGTTTAATAACACCACCACCCTTATAAGATCCTGAAATGGTAATAGGCTGAAAATTATTACCTACAAATGCTATAGAGAATGAGTTTGGATTATTATCATTTACTGGATCGGTAACAACTCGTCCTGCAGCCGTTGTGGAAACCTTTCCATCTGAATCAGTAAAAACAAGACCGTTCATAGAAGAGAATAAGAGATAGTCTTCAAATTCAACATTATGATTAATGCATATAACGTCTAATATGTAGTTGGGCGAAGAATAGACTGCTTGAGTAACCTGTAATGCATAGGCATTATCACTAATATCAGCCTTAATAATTACAACAAATCCTTGTTGGTTGCCTGCAATAACTGATTTAAAAGAAGGGTTTGTTGTTGCATCAAAGTTAGTATTCCAAACAGCATTAGATTCTTTCCATGTAAGATTGGTTGTCTCCCAAATATCTCCGGGTGTATCTTTACTGAGCGAGTAGTAACCAAACGTTGTAAATGAGTCGTCGTTAATACTCCATGCATCATTTACGTAATTATATACAAGAACTTTGTTTGGATAGTAAAAATTATCAGATCTACCTGATGATGGATAGGTCCAATAGACCATTTCAGTGAAAAAGTCTCGTATTCCAGCAACTCTATTTGCACCTGATTCTTGCGTGCTTATATCAAATGCTAGTTGTGGAATTTTATTATCGATTCGCTCAACACCTGTTCCGTTACATGCGTGAATTCCAACATTTGATATTCCTAAAACAACTTTATCAAAAGGTACTTCAGAAAAGGTTGAGCTTGCTCCAAGTTCTGTGTTAATTTTTTGCCAAACAAACGGCAAAACTTGATTACCTGTATAGGCTATCTCGTATGTACTATTTTCAAAGAAAACAATAAGGCGATCTTTTATAAATTGTGCTGAGACAATCGCTTCACTTGTTGGTGCATCGATTTCAGAACCATTTCCTGGAAAGTCTTGTTGCCACGATGAGGCATACAGTGGAGAACCAACGCCCGAATATCGAAGTCTAGATTTAAATTCAGTTGAAACTCCATTGATAAGCTCAACTGTATTTAAAAGCAAAAGCCTGTTTTTAAAAGAAATAATAATAAGAGCAGTTTGAACGTAGTTATTACCTGAAAAATAGACGTTTGTATTAATAAATGCACCGGTGACTTGCAAAATCTTTGATGTCGTATCAAAGGTTGCAGTACCGACCGGTCCACCAGGACTATTTGAACTACGCACAAGATTAACAATGGAAGCTGCTGGCAGTAATGGAAATTGAAACGAAGTGAGGCCTACTGTTACAATTTGGCCCGGAAAAAAGGGTGCACGCGCTGTTAAATCTATAGATACATCACCAGATCCGTCTGTAATTCCTACATTTGCACCAATCGTCCAATTTAAAACCGGCTTATGCCAAGAAGTACCATCAAAATAGCGTATTCCATCTGCAACTGTGTTATTAGAAACCCAAAAAAGGTTAACATCAGACGTTGCACCTTGATAATTTATCATCCAAAAAAATCGAGCATCAGAACCAGTCCAGACTGATGACCCTACAGATAAACTATCTTCTACACTTAATCGAATCCAAGCCTGTGTAATATCATCAAAACGATAACTAAACGTAGTATCAAACCCCATGGTAAATAGTTCACTAGACGCTGGGCGAAAGTACGAAGAGAGCCCCATGACAGGATTCGATGGATAAACAAAAATAGGCGTCGCATTGGCTGGTGGTGTCGCATTAAAAGTAAGCGTAATAGAATTTGAACTCGTAACAGAAGCTATCCATGATGCATTGGTCGACAATAAACTATCAGAGACGTTATTGGTTACAACGGTAAACAAGCTATCGTTGATTGATATCACTTGTCCTGCTTGAACTGTGATGCCTGTAGGATAGGTAATCAGTTTACTTCCTGTGCCATCTGCTGTACTAACCTGAAATCTTAGGCGAGAGTTCCTTTGGGTCTGTCCCATCCATTGTGATCCAAACCGTTTCCTAACTCTACCGCGATAAACATAGGCATTCTTCATACTACTAAATGCGTTATCGTTAATTAAGAATGGTTTTATATTTGTTTGTATACCGCTATTGCCGTCATTAAAACCTATATAGAATTTATCCATTATACTCCCACTCCTATAGCATACCAATAGATGGATGTAGAAATTGTTGATGGTGCGTTAAACGTAAAGGTGGTTGTTGTTATATCTGTTATGTAAGGGCCAGGAAAACCGGATACCGGAATAGCATAGTTTACACTTGGAGTAAATTGAACAATGAAAACAGAGGAAAACAGTGGAAAACCTGAAGCGACGGGAAACGGTATAACATTTGCTCCTGCAATGATTCCTGATGCGTTTCCCCATTTCATTAACACTGAACCTGCAAGATATCCCCAGCCTTGTACTGCGGGTAATGATAAGTTTCCCATTGCGCTTAATGGTGTCCCAACTATTGCAGCAGGATAGGTGAAGAAAACCTCAGATCCATTTGCGTCCGATGATACAGCTGCATATAAAGACATCTGACTTGAGGTTGTAACAGGAACGCTACTTTGAAAAGGTAATGTTAAAAACTTATGCTTGCCCTGATTAACATCATTAAACGCAACATGGTTCACACTAAGAATTTCATTAATTGCCTGAAAGTTGCTATTAATAGGCATTTGTGTTGCCGCTATGCTGTTACCACCCTGAGGTACGTTGTTTCTATATACATACTTTGGTATTGGCATACTATGCTCCTAAAGCCATCCAAAAGAATTGAACTGATGATACATTTGCCCCAGAAACAAAAACTGAATACGTTAAATTGTCTACTGGTTGAATAAAGACGAGCTCAACATTATCCTGCAAGGGCATCATTTCTATATGAAAAGGTGTGTTTTTAAATGGTGGAATGTTAGTAATTATCGGAAAAGGATATACCAAAGTTCCACTCGATGCTTGTAGTGGAGCTGAAAAGCCCCATTTCATTAAAATTCCACCTGATATATATTGCCAGCCTTGAAGGCCATGTATTGGATCAAAGATTTGTCCACCAGAGCCGTCATTTACTACAGACCCATCAACCTGCATAACTCTTCCATTACTTGGGTAACGAACAAATAATCCAGAGACTTGAGCATCATCTATCTTTTTAGCATATAAAGCCACTTGATCTGAAAGCGTATCGGGATCACTTTGCTGTTGAGTCAGTGTAACCAAAGGGTGTAATCCAGGCGTTGTTGCATCAAACCCTGTATGATTAACATCCATAAAATCAGAAATTGCCTGAAAGTTTTGTTGAATAATTGGTTGAGTGTAACTTCTTCTATCGCCACCTTTTGGAGTGTCTGGTACGTATGCCATTTTAAGTTCCTATCGCAAACCAATTAATAGTTATTGGATTCAAATATCCAGTTACACGAAATGTTGTTGGCCCATATCCTTGCCAAACCTGAAGTCTAGGAAAAACTAGAGAACCAGGAATCGTTGCCGTTGCTTTTATATACCCTTGACTCGTCGTAAAAACAGGAATGCTTGGATCTGTAGGGAAAACAACAAACTGATTGCCTGTTGAGACGGTAGCTGTTCCCCATTTCATAATCACTCCGGAAGGAAATTTTGACCAACCAACTCCTGATGTTCCCGTTGAACCAGAATTACTACCCGTTAATTGCGAAAGTGTATTATCAGGATACTTTAACCACAATTGAGGAAAGTTTGCTCCTGTCGTAACACGAGCGAAAAGGTTAAGGTCAGTTGGACTTGTAGCTGGATTATTATCTGGTGGAATTGGTGCATTAGGCATAATAAGATGCTTGTGGCAACCTTGTAATAAATTACCAAAAGCAACATGGTTCTGTTCTATTATAGTTTTAACAGATTCAAAATTTTCAAGTATCTTAGGCTGAGAGTCTTTGAGAGTTTCTGTTTCTTCAGGAGCTGTTGGATTATAAGGCAAAACCATTTACCATCCTCCCCATGAAGATCCTGGACCCCATGATCCACCTGTTTGACTGCCCTGATCTTGAAATATCGTTGGAGTTCTTTGTGATGACATTTGAACAATCGTTCTTCTATTGATTAAAATCTCTTGTTCTTTCAATGAGGGCATAATCATATTAACTGCATCATAATCTTTTCGATCTTCAAAAATCTTCTTAGCTGCATTAAGCGCTATAAGCTGAGACCACTCAGATAATTCAGGAGTTTGATCTGATTGCAATAGTTCTGTTGGTTGTACAAAAACTTCCATACTCACTTCATATGATTGATCGGGCACAGGTCTCATTGTAAAAGCACCATCATAAAACAACATAGCTTGTGGTCTTGATGGATTTACTTGAACTGACTGGCTATTGATTTGCACGCCAGCACCAGGAGCAGTAGCAAAGTTTACAACATACTTGCCAGTATTATAGTTTATATAATTAAACCCAGGAAAGTTTGAATCTGATTCATATGGTGCATCAAGTTCTAATACTGGTATTGCATTAATTGATGATGGTAATGACTGTGAGTTAGTCGTTAATGCATTATATAGTAGACCATAGTTAGTTGGATTCTTAGTTGTAGCATCTAAAATAGGAGAATCTTTCATAGCAAGACCATTACCAAATGAGTCTATAGAGCTGAATAGAATATTATTCTGTAAGAATATTGATTGCTGACCAGAAGTAGATTGAGTATTTGCTTGCGAAGTATTAATAAAGCCAGAAAACATAGTTTCTGATGCATCACCACTCGTACCAATACTTGAAATACTGTTAATCTTAGAATACATTCTAAAAAACTGATCTCTCGATTCAAAATATGATGCTTGAAAACCAGCTACATAGATTGGAGCGTCAATTGTAATATACTTGTCCAAAAAATTGTACAATGGGCTGTTAGTATTTGTTTTTGTTGAGTAAGTATCAATGTTAGGTAATGTATAAAAACTAAAAGTCTTTCTTAAATTAAAAAGACGTAACGTTTCAGGAAAATCGTAGAGAATATAGGTATTAATATACTGATCTAACTCTGCCGTAGTCAGTAAATCTTCAGAAGGAGAGTCAGATATTCTTCTAACTTTCTCTCTTATAAACTGTAAGGTTGCATTTGCCATACGTACTCCTAAAAGGGCAAAACATTTTTTGATGCACTCGATAGGGTGCTATTAATTTCACCTATCGGTATACTTTGAGCGTACTGCTCAGGAGAGCCCGGAACAACAAACTGACTGAAATATCGTGTGTCAATATCTACATCGAATGTTGTTGTTCCGGTCACTATTATAGAACCAAATTTTTCATTTATCTGGGACATGCCATACTTAACTGGCACAACAACCCTTATAATCAACCCTGAAAGATACCCATGATCAAAAGATGTCGTAACTGATGCAGGATAAGTATTGCTAATAGCAACTATTATTCTCATGGCAGGTTTAAATATAGGTTTTGTTTGAGCAAGTATGGTCATGTTAGTCCTTTTAAATTATAAGGCTTGAGCTATCAAAATCTCTTTTGAATGATCCATATCTGAATGATCAGTAAATTCTAGACTCTGAAAAGCCATACGCGCTATTTTTTTACTTACTTTAAACGTTGGTTTTCCATTTTCGTCCATACTGTTTTCATGTACAGGATACTTTGGATTTGTGTTGAGGTGTTTTGCGACGCCTAGCGGTATTGAATAGACTTGGTTATCATACATTTTAAAGTACTGTAGTTTGTCCCATTTATACTTCTTATACATAAATTCTACAAATCCGCTCGGGACTTCATAATATTTAAAAAGACCACGTACTATTTGTTTATCTTGTTCGTACATTGAACGTAAGTTTTTTTCGATGTCTGAACGAGAGTCTTCGCCACGATTAACTGTTTTTGGTTTTACTAAATCTTTACTGTGTTCCATAATAGTTCTCCTTAAAAAACAGAGGTCTCTATTTCTAGAAACCTCATAATGATCTTGTTAGATGTCGTCACTAAATGTTGTACCGGCTGACCAGTAAATTACATTACCTACTTGACCAGCTGGTCCATTTACGCCTGCAGCTAATTGCATTCCAATAAATGCTGTATTAGAAGTTGCACCAGATAAAATATCCACACCTTGCTCGACAGAATATGGAGTATCTTGGCCTACAGGAATAATTTGAGCAAATGTTAGTGCATTCGCTGATGAAGCTGGGAAAGCAAACGGTGTAAATGATGATGAATCAATATCAAGCGTAATTGTGTTTCCACTTAATACGTTTGTATTAATTGCAAGAATCGTTGCTTGCAGATTAGAAATCTGAGTCATCCCAAAGACAGCAGGAACAATAATTCGAACAACTTGTCCAACTTTATAACCATGCGTTACAGAAAGTGTTACAACAGTAGTTTGTCCTGGTGTTATTTTTGTAATCAATCTTCTACGAGGATAGAAAATAGGATCAAACTTAACAAGAGACCAAGAACCTGTTGTGCCAGCACCTGTCAATTGAGGCATGTAATCAAGTGAAAATGTACCTGATGATATTGTGTTATTACCAACAGTAAAATGCATACCACCAAGTTGATTTCCGCCAGCAACGTTCGTCAACTGAACAATATTGCCTGCAGATAAATTTGATGCAGCTGCAGAAACTACAGGGATTGCAGCAGTTGTAACAGAACTTACTGTAGCATTTGGATTGCCTTTTTGATCAACAGCAGAATTAACATACGTAAATCCTGTTGTCGTAATAATGTCTAAATTAGCACCAGCAACAGAAGAACCAGCCTTTAAATGAGCAAATCCTTCCCCTGCAGTCATCCCTACTTGCCATGAAAATGACTGACCAACAGCAGTTGTTTGAACTGTGCCTGAAACTGTGTAGTTCTGTGTTTTCATCCAACTTACGCCAGAACGTAAAGGAATGGTTACGGTAGAACCAGTAGAGGTAAATCTACCTTGCAATGTGATTGTGTTATCCATAATATTCCTTTAGTTAAAGAGTTGCTCTTAAGTTAAATATCCATAGATCATTAGTGATAATAGGACAGCAGGCCATTTTATAACCAACACTTGAATTCTGCGCCAAAGGATCAGAATACATTGGAGGACGGTATACAAAAGTGCTGGAATATCCATCTTGCTCAATATATGCATAAGCTTGCAAGCCAGTGATCAAAGTATTATACACTGTAGCACCAAGCATTGATGCGTTTTCAGTTTTGCTACCCAATGATGAAATCAAGAATCGAACTGAGTTAACAGCTCCCCACTCAGATCCCAAAATATTTCTTTGTGATGGATATTGTCCAACTTGGATAAACCCGTTCACTGCTTTTAGACTGCTGACCATGTCAGTGTGCATCATAGCCCAATACGCTGATAAAACTGGCCCTGTTCCAAACTTATCTTGGCCTTCAATGTTGCCAGAGATAGTGTTAGCGTTGTTTGATAAAAGACCTTGAATAACTACATCAATATCTGATTCTGTTATTTCTGTTGGAGAATCCATTTCTATTACTTTTTGACTTATAGGCTTAATCACTGCTATGCTATTAACATGATTAAAAATACTCTTTATGCTTATACGGCTGGCTACTTTGATGGCGACGGCTGCTTTCATATTCGTAAACAATTTCTTAAAAATAGAAAAAATGCTAAATACCTTATGGGTATTACTATTGCTTCTACAAATAAAGAGGTGCTTACTGTCTTTCAACAAGAATTTAAAGGAACCATTCAATCTCCAAAACAATCTGAAGAAAGAATCCACCAAAAAAAGATGCATTATCTTGTTATGGGTAAAAAAGTTTCTTTGATATTTCATAACAAAATTGTCAATTTCTTGGTTGAGAAAAAAGAAGAAGCAGAAATTTTTATTAATTTTGCTACTGCTGACCGTCAAGAAAAAGATGTTCTTATCAATGAAATGAGAAACCATAAAAAATTTATTAACTTGGTTCAAAAAGATCAAAAGCAAGAGCTTGATTCTATTAAAAAAACTGTAAAACCAACCCGAGAAGACTTTGCTTATCTTGCTGGTTTTATTGATGCTGAGTGCTGTTTTTCTATTAGTAAATATAAGCCCAAAGATAGACCTAATTATACTTATAAAATTATGCTTCAATGCAACAACAGTAAATATCCTTGCTTTAAATGGATTATTGAAAGATTTGGAGGTCATATCAACTTTATAGATAGAAACTCCAAAGATGCTTCTCAGAGAAATCAATTTTGCTGGGGAATTTCCGCTAAAGCTCTTTCTGAAATAATTAACAAAATTCACCCATTTCTTATTTACAAGAAACAAGTCTGCCAAGAACTTATTAACTTTTATAAAACTACTATCAAAATTCACGGCGATAGAGCGTCTGAAAAATTCAAATCTCACTATGATAGAGTGTTGATAGAAAGAGAAATTATAGTTAACAATGTTCATCGTTTAAACCTAAAAGGTATTTAATTACATATAAGCGGGTAGTCATTTCTGCTACCTCTCATGGTTATCCCATGAGACTCGACTATCGCATCCATATTTCTATGGTCTTCTTGTTTAGTCTGTCAGGCTGCACAACTTTCGTTTGCTTGCCCCTTGTTGCCGGTTAGCTAAAAGCCACTTCGGGTTCCAAGTCAATTAAAGAAGATTTTACAACGGCAAAAATCCAATTTGCAATACCGTTGAGACCACCAGTACAGTTAACAAATGAAGCTGTAGCTGCAAGTTTGTCACGTGTTAGATTATCTTCTGTATAACGAAGGGATACGCCCAATAATTTTGAACATTCGTTCAAAACAGGGTCTTGTACCTGCAAGGTTACCTGTTCGTTTATAATGACAAACGTTCCGTAGAATTGGATAACGCCATCAATATCTAAAGCAGAAAGATTTTGTCCTGGAGGAGTTATCCCTGTGTTTCC
>Ga0105051_10007866_pt1 | contig 10980 bp, 11 predicted proteins | sample FRY02_FD_78383 | JGI IMG/M metagenome (GOLD analysis project Ga0105051, IMG submission 78383) | Freshwater microbial communities from Lake Fryxell liftoff mats and glacier meltwater in Antarctica - FRY-02 (megahit assembly) | ecosystem: Environmental > Aquatic > Freshwater > Ice > Glacier...
CCCAAGTGACATGGCCTCAGCGGCCGCCCAACGACGGGTTCCCCGCTCGTCGAGGTCCATGAGGATCGCGGAGTACTTGCGATGGATCGTCTCAATCAGTTCAGCATTCTGCATGCCCTAACTCATCGCAGATGTCGCCCCTGAAGGTCAATACCATCTGGGTTGTTTTATTGTCGTGCAAGGCCTTAGAGCCGAACCTGTCGTCGAAGCCGAGTCGTTTCATCTCGACTTCAGTATCGGCTTCGATCGCCGCCTTGAAATCGAGATCAACGGCGGTAAGTGGTGGCAGTTGTTCTTGGCGCATGTCCTATTCCTTCCTTGGTGTCGGAGTCGATCCATCGTCGCAATGCCCAAGCCAACATTGTCGCAAGTTGAAGTTTGAAATGCAAACAATCTTTCCGTACTATTCTTGGCGTAAAAACCATGCTGCAGTTTGTAAACAAATAAACAAATAGTGAGTGCAAAAAGCGAGTCGTTAACACGAAATGTTAATATATTATTTATGGTGCGGATCGGATTGCCGCCGGCTTTCGCGGAGGAGTCGTTGAGCGATCAATTCGGCCAAAAGACGACGAAAACGCTCTGTTTGATCCGGGGGCGTGGCGGGGAAAGCGGATGGCTCGTCGGCCTGATTGGGGCGTAAATCGTGTGCTCCAACGGGACGGTTTTTCTTCGAGCGGGAACGGTTAGATGGCGGCATGGGGGCCTCGGGGATAGAGAAAGTTAAAGCCGGTGGCGTGCGCTGGAGTCGCGTTGGCCCCAGTCGTCACGCCACCAGTGGAGAGATAAAAGCGAATCACGCAGTTGCGTTTGCCGTCAGAGTGGGCGGCATCAATTTTCTAAAATCACGGCCGTGGTGCGAGCGGCGATCAGCGCGTCTACGAGCCGAGCAGTCGCACGTCTCGAATGAGGCAGTCGAGCATTTTTGGCTGCCTGACTCACGAGCATCGCCTTGACGAGCGCGGAGCACTTGTCATAAGGCAAGAACCTTGGCGAGAGATCGGCCGGCTTGCCGTAGAAGCCGCTTGTGTGCTCGGTGTGGTCGTCAGAATTCCAGACGGTAGCACCGTAGCACCGATGCCGCCTAGGGTGACGATCGCCGCTTGGTAGATCACAAATTCATCGGTGCATTCACTCGATACGCCAGCGGGCCGGCAATAGATGACTGGCCCTTCAATCTGAAAATCCGTCATTCCGACGGCCGCCAACTTGGAGAGCTGGTCATTGATGCCTGGCAGGATGGTCTCGGCCTCGGCGAGGCCGGTGCGAATCGCCGCTGAGAGCTGTGCAAGGCGCACAGCCCGTTCTTTTAAAATCTCGTTCATGGTATTCCTTCAAGTAAAGTGGCGGCCAATAAAAGGAGGCCGCTCAAGAAATATGCGGCGTTTTCGCCAGACATTGAGTTGCGAAAAACCCTCGGTGTGAATGGATTCAGAAGCAAGGCCAGCGGCACGATGCTTTGGAAAGGTGAGCGCCCACCACCAGCGACATGAGATCGGCAGCACAGAAAGTCCGCAGCGACGCTGCCAATGAACATCCAGTTCTTCCTCCCCAAGGCCATCTGCTTCATGAGTTGCTCGGTCTCGTTGTTCTCGATCGGCATCAGGCCGTCGTCGAGATAAACGAGCAGGTGTTCGAGCTGGTTCCGCAGGTAGGTCAGCGCCTGCCCGAAGGGCTCCTTCGGCATTCACCGTCGGTCGGATCGGAACCGCTGGCCAATCTAAAACGAAACAGATGGACTCCCCGATCGTAACGAATGCCGTCACCGCTCACTTGAACAAACGAACCGGTCCGTCACTCCTTGCCGGGCCGTGAACAGTTACTCGTGTCCTGTGCTAAGATTTCCCCTTCGGAGAAGACCTAAACTTTAAAATCGGTTCTTTAGGAGATTTCCATTGGCCGGAACTAGCTTACTCACGCTAATCGATGACATTGCAAACGTGCTTCATGATGTTGTGGTTATGAGTAAAGTTGCTGTTAAAAAAACAGCTGGAATTTTGGGCGATGATTTAGCGTTAAACGCTGAACAAGTGTCAGGCGTGAATGCAGATCGTGAATTACCAGTTGTTTGGGCTGTTGCTAAAGGCTCTTTCATAAATAAAGGGATCTTGATACCGGCAGCATTGGCGATTAGTTATTTTGTGCCTGCAGCTATTATCCCTCTTCTTATGCTCGGCGGGCTTTTTCTTTGTTTTGAAGGCTGTGAAAAATTAGGCCACAAACTGTTTCCTGATAAAAAAGAAGATGCAGAGCGTCACGTCGAACTGGTGCAGGCAGTTGCTGACCCAACTGTGGATCTCGTTGCATTTGAAAAAGAAAAAATCAAAGGTGCCATTCGCACAGACTTTATTTTATCCGCTGAAATTATTGTGATCACCCTCAGTACTCTTAGTGCTTCTACCTTGACCGTACGCGTAGCCACCTTGTCATCGATAGCAATTATCATGACGGTTGGGGTTTATGGACTCGTAGCAGCGATTATAAAGCTCGATGATTTGGGTCTAGGACTACTGAAAAGCCAGGGTCCCGGCAGTCAATTTAAGCACAAACTCGGCAAAGGTATTTTGATCGCAGCTCCGACTTTGATGAAAACCATCGGCATCGTCGGAACAGCTGCCATGTTCATGGTTGGTGGCGGTATTTTGGTGCACGGAATTCCCGCAGTCCATCATTTTACCAAAGATGTAGCAAAGTCCCTTGAAGGTCTTTCGTATGGAGGTGGATTTCTAGTGGCAATTACTTCAATCGCACTCGAAGCTGCATTTGGTGTCCTTTGCGGAACAATCGCTTTACTTGCTTTCATTGCCGTCAAAAAAACTGGTTCCTTCGGAGATCTTCATGGGTAAAGGCGTAAACTGCCGCAATAGACGTAGATCACCGTCTTGAAGTTTTTTGTTGTTCTGGTAGCCCGGCACGGCTTTTGATGGCCATGATTTTGCTGTTGAGTCCTTCGGCGACAGCGTTGGTCACCCGCACATGACATCGCTCATGCCCCTTGGCCGAGCGTCCGCTCGTTGCCCGGGTTCACGTCGGACCGCTTTGGCTTCACGCGATCAGCCAACGTGGCGTCATCGCTCAGGCCTTTTTCCGATTCCATTGGCAGTGGCTACTCGCTCCAGTTCACCTTAAACACGGTCTGGCACTCCGAGCAGCAGTATTTCTGACTGCCAGTGGGATCGGCCACTGCCACCGTCAGCACAGCACCGCACTGCGGGCATGCAACCTCCGCCTCACCCGAAATGGCTCCTGGAAAGCAAATCTCATAGATCCAGAGGTCAGATGGGTCAAACATAACGCAGCCCAACAGAAGCGACGGCCTTTAGGCAGTACCACTGCCTAAGGAGGATTAACCGGTTATACACTATAGTGACTTGACCTGCCCCCATGAATGATGCCAGTTCTTAAGTTAGGGTTTTGCCCTCCAACAGACAAGCCCGCGTCTCAGGGGTCGATTGCCGGTGAAGTGTTCACCGCTCGGTTCAACGATCCCAAAGCGATTGCCAACATTTGCCATGAGCCGATGCGCGTGGTGGTTGCGGTAATGGTGAGAATGGAGTCAAGATGATCAACAACCGCCGCCGTGGAGCCTTAATCGGCTTGGCCGTTGGCGATGCCTTGGGGGCCGCTGTTGAGTTCAAATCCCCTGGCAGCTTCGCACCCGTGGTCGGCTACAGAGACGGTGGGCCGCATGGTTTGAATGCCGGGGAGTGGACCGACGACACCAGTATGGCTCTCGCCCTGGCCGATAGCATCGCCACTTCGGGATGGGGCTTGAATGATCAAGCCGAGCGTTACGTTCAATGGTGGAAGACGGGGAAGTATTCCGTGAACGGGCGTTGCTTCGACATTGGGATTACCACCAGAAGTGCCTTGGGCAACTTTGTCGCCAAGAAAGACGCACTCACATCTGGCGACCGATCCGACAGGGCCAGCGGCAATGGCTCGATCATGCGACTGTCTCCCGTGCCAATCCGATACGGCCATCTTTACGTCGATCAACTCGATGAGCTTTCACGGCTGGCTGAGGAATCGAGTTTGCCGACGCACGCCAGCCAGCAATGCGTTGCGGCGTGCCGGTATTTGGCGACCGTTTGTGCCGCTCTGATCCACGGCGAAGATCGTGATGAAGTTCTGTCGCCGGACTGGAAGTCGTTGCAACAACTCAACGACATCAAGCCGTTGCACCCGCTGATTCAGGAAATTGCCGAGGGCAGTTTTCGGAAGAGAAAACCACCAGCCATCAAGGGATCAGGCTGGGTGGTCAAAAGTCTCGAAGCATCGTTGTGGGCCTTTCACGATGCCGAGACTTTTGAGGAAGCCGTGTTGAGGGCGGTCAACTTGGGCGATGACGCCGACACCACGGGAGCCATCTGCGGGCAGTTGGCCGGGGCGTATTGGGGCGAGTCTGGGATTTCGGAATCACTGAGGTCCGGTCTGGCAAGAATGGATATGCTGGAGATCGCCTTGGCGGGAATTATCTCGGAGAGAGAACCGTCGTGACCACCTGTTGAAGCACCATCCCATCCCACAAGATTCCAGACATTCGGAAGCATTTGCTGGTTGATCGGAGTCCTATTAGGTATCGAATCCCTTCGCAACCTCGGTCCCAAGAGCGGCCATTGCTTCGGGAGGTTGGGATTTGCTGAAGCCGTTGCCTTCTGGCTCGTGGCGAGCGGTTTTAGCGTCAAGGACAACGACTAAAGGTTGGCTGGATCATAAGCTTGCTCTTGTTCTCTCGCTTCTTCATGGTGATACGTATAAGCATGAGAGAAAGCAGTGTATGCTAACTGTTCTATAGACTCATCACTTTCCACAAGTTATTCCTTTTATTTCTCCACCCCTTCTGGAATCCAAAAGATCATAGTGTTCAAGTCATCGTCCCAAGCACACGCTAGCCTGCCAGAACTAGCAATTTTAGCAAGGCCAGTATTATACATCCATTCGTGAATGACTTGAAGTAGAATATTATAATTAGTTTTATCCATCATAAACTGCCCTTCAGAATCAGCACCAACGGCATGATCCATAATCAGAAATACTATTTGATGTAAAGTGATATATTCGTCTAGGTCTTCGGTCGGCTCCTTAGAGAATGTTAGGGCTACGGTTTTTCTGAGAACATCCGCAGTCTCAAACAAATCTTCAATACTATAGGGCTCAGTCATTTTGCCTCCAAGTTTTATTCGTGCGGGGCCTTTTCACTAGAATCACGCCGTATCTGCTGAGCGAGCATTCTGTGTTGCAGGGAATGCCAATGCCAAGACGTGGAATCAATTTGGATTCCATCTGGATTCTCGCCCTTGGTGCAGGCGGGCGGCAGTGCGAGGACGCCGAGTTTTGGCTTCATCTCCGGACGGCTTTTCCGATTCTCGTCCATTGCAATCTCCAGCGAGATTTTATCGCTTATGATGCCGTTAAATCGGTACGGGCAAAGGCTCGTATTTTAGGGTTTTGCCGATCTATTGTCAAGCGTTGTGAACTGCCCTAAACGGCACCACTTCCAAGGAGAGAAGTCTTGTGTGTTGCAAACCCAAGGAGGCAAACAATGCCACGCGGAAAGAAGGAGCAGGCTCCAGCAGATTATCCCAAACTCCGGGAGGTCGAGGTTAGAGTTAGGAGAGGCAAGACCGTTGTCGATTCCGTCAAGAAGATTGGTGTGACGATCATAGGCCGTTCATCAGCAGTCCGACACTTGCGGAAGTGCCGTTGACCGGGCTATCCTCCGAGTATTGGGACGTGCGCTGCACGGTCTTTCAGCTTCGCTTCACACCGATATACTCCCCTGTCTTGAGGCAGGACTCATCGAGGGCGACGTATGGCCAAAAAGCCTTCCAAGCGATCGAGTCGAAAGCAAGTCATCGGAAACACAGGGGGCAACGCCCCATCCGCCGTTCCCCAAGCCCCCTCGCACGGCAAGTCGTCTGCGACCGCATCGTCGTCCCGGACCATCCGCATCTTCATCAGCTCGACGTTCCGCGACTTTGCTCAGGAGCGGGACCTGCTCGTTCGGAAGGTGTTTCCCGAACTGCGCCGTTTGTGTCGCGAGCGGCAGGTGGAACTGATCGATGTCGATCTCAGGTGGGGGATCACGGAGGATGAGGCCAAGCAGGGCAGGGTTTTGCCGATCTGTCTCGCGGAAATCGACAGGGCACGCCCCTTCTTCATCGGGCTTTTGGGTGAGCGCTATGGCTGGGTGCCGTCGCGAGAACAGTTCGACCGCTCGCTTCTGATCGAACAGCCCTGGCTCGAAGAGCACGCGGACGGCAGGAGTGTCACCGAGCTCGAAGTTCTCCATGGCGTCCTCAACAACCCTCGGATGGCCGGGCGGGCATTCTTCTATTTCCGAGACCCGAACTGGTCGGTGAAGCACGGGCCGGACTATGTGAGTGAAGGCCATGCGGAAAAGCAAAAGCTCGCCGACCTAAAGCAGCGCATCCGCGATTGCGACTTCCCCGTGCTCGAAAACTATCCAACGCCGGAGGCTCTCACTGAGAAGGTGCGGGACGAGCTTCGAAAATTCATCGATGAGGAGTATCCGAAGTCTGACGTTCCTGATCCGCTCACCGTGGAGCGGCGACGGCACGAGGCCTACGGTAGCACCCGCCGTCGGCTTTACCTCGGCGGCGAGCGATATTTCGAGGCGATGGATGGCGAACTTGCAGCCGAGGCGCCACGACCGGTGCTGATCAGGGGGCAGTCAGGCGGCGGCAAATCCTCGCTGCTTGCCAACTGGCTCGCTCACTGGGTGCCCGATCATCCTGAGGCAACCGTATTCGTACACCACCTGGGCTGCGGTGCCGACGCCGCCGATCCATTGCGGCTGGCGATTCGTCTCATGCGGGAGATTGCCGTACTCACGGGCGACGAGTTCAAGCCCAAGAGCGATCCCGACGAGGAGCTGAAGGAGCTACCACAGTGGCTCGCAATCGCCAACGCGTGGGCCGAGCGAACGGATCGGACTCTCCTCCTCGTTTTCGACGGCCTGGACAAGCTTGCCGACCGGAGACACCTGCGTTGGTTTCCGGCGGCACTCCCTTCCCGCGTAAAGCTCGTGGCGTCATGCCTCGACGACGATGTGCTTGAAGCTGCCCGCCATCGGCTGGATTGGAGGGAACTTGTCGTCGAGCCCTTCACGCCCGCCGAACAAGCGGGATTTATCTGTGAGTACCTCGGACGTTATCGAAAGCACCTCACGCCGAAGCAGGCGGATGCCCTCCAGGCACACCCGCTGTCGGGCAATCCGCTTTTTCTGCTCACGGTGCTCGAGGAACTGCGGGTATTCGGTGTTCATGAGGACCTCGACCGACACCTTAGAGCTCTTCTTTCGCCGCCGCCGAGCAAGGCGCCGGGCGAAGAGCCCACGGTGGACGATGTCTTCGAGCACGTGCTCGCGCGAATCGAAGGCGACGTGGGCCGGGAGCCCGTGCAGCGGGTGATGGAGACCATCTGGGCGAGCCGGGCGGGCCTCTACACCGATGAGTTGCTCGCGATTGCCGACATCCCACCGGCCACGTGGGCGGCGATCGAGAACGCGCTCGACGAGTCGCTCTACGAGAACGGCGGTCGAATCAGTTTCGGCCACGACTACCTCCGGAAAGCAGTCGAGGACCGCTACGCCATCAAGGGTGAAGCACGGTTTGCCATCCACGACCGGATTGCGGCGTTCTTCACTGCACAGCCATCATTTTACGATCTATCTCGTAGCGGTGCGGCTAATACACGAAAGACCTTTGAACTCACATGGCAACTGGTCAACAGCCACGACTGGTCCGCATTGGATGGAGTCATCACCGATATAGAGTTCCTCATGGCATCCGTGCATGGCGGGAACCTGTCGGAAGTTCTAGCCGACCTCAACACGGCCGTTTCCGCGCTGGGGTGCAAACGCGGTGACGCCGCGACGGCCTGGCTTGCCTTCGTCACAAGCAGTGCGCATAAGCTCTCACGGGGTCATGCACTGTGGCCGGCAAGCCGGATCATGCTTCAGCTTGCGCTCGACCAAGCCCCCACAACTTCATGGTGCCAGGCTGCCGAGGCTTGGTACGAGAGCGGACGGTGCAGTTGGCCAGTCCTGAGAGCCGTGACACCGACATCACAATCGACGGAGCCGATTATTCATGTGCCACTCGATGGCACGCCTGTCACGATTTCGATGGTATCAACGGGATCCCCGTGCGTCGCTGGCCTGAGTGATGGGAGGCTTCTGCACATCGACCCACACACTCTGAGCGTCATTCCCTTCGCCGGACGGACGGCGTGCCGTGATCCTGTGCGATGCGTGATTGATGAAGCCCGCAGAAATGTACTCGCCACTCTCGCTCCGGATGAAGTCGCGATTTGGGATCTCGATACGCATGCGTTCATCGCTCGCCTTGGTGTTCACACAGCCCCGATCGACCAACTGGCTCTGCTGGACGCCGACGTGCTAGTCAGCTTCAGCCATCCGTATGGGGCCCCGGCGTCGCTTTCGGCGTGGGACCTGCAATCTCGCGACAAGAAGTGGGCCATCGATCTGCCTTGCACAACGGGCAAAATGAGCCCGTTTTGCCCATGCTGCGGCGTCATACACGATGGCATATCGCTCATCGCAATCTGTGACGCAGGCCGTCTCACGCTCATCGAAAGTGGCACTGGAAGGATCGCAACAACAGTTGCGTTGTCTCATGACGAAGAATCGATTCCGTCAGGTCTTCTTCCGGCCGAGGGTGGCGGAGTGGTCTGCGTCTTCAGCGACGGTGGGATCGGGGCCATTGACCTGACGGCGGGATACTGCCAGACAACGTCAGCCGAACCTATGATGACCGAGTGGCACTCGGTGATGGGAGCGGCTTTATTGCGAGCGAACGTGCTTATCGCTTCTTCATCAGGTGGCGCCACGCTTCTCACGCAAGACACAGGCAGCGTCATCTCTCAGCGGCAGATTGGGTCGGACGTGAAGTGCATGGCGGTGTCGAAGGATACTATCGCATTCGGCTGCAGCGACGAACTGATTATTGTCGATGCCCAGTTGCTCTCCGTCGAGCCCTCGCGCCAAGCGGCTCACCAGGCGTCTCCCGCAGCGTGGAGCCAAACAGTGGACCATGCGTATGCAGGAGCATCAGGGAGACTCATCACGATCGGCGCCGAAGAAGCGATTGTGTGGCATCATCACAAGCAGCTTGTGCGTTGCCCTCTCGCGCCACCGGGGATGGAGCAGCCTGGCACTTTCGAGGGGCCGCCGATGGTTGCCCATGCGCTCAGCGATAATGGCCGTCGACTTGTGACGATCTGTAATTGGGGGCATGCCGTCGAACTCCGGGTGTGGGACGCCGAGACGGGCACCCTCGTTACCGCGGCCTTGCCCTTCAACGCCTTGGATGAGGACGGCTTCATGCAAGCGTGCGTCATGAGCGTCTGCTTCATGCCAAGCCGAGAGGATCTGGTCGTTTGTGGCCATATCGGGGGAAAGGTGTCCATCGTTCAATTATCCAATCCACCACGCGTGAGTCAGGTGTTTCGTGTCGACCAGCACAAGAAGGTCTATGAAGTCGCACCCGTAGACGATAGCAGCGTGCTTATCAAGCTGAGCGATGCATGGGAAGTCTGGACGCTTTGGCCAGAACCACAACAGAAGAGTCGGCACCCTCCACGCCCAGTGCCAGAGTGTCGAAAATGTCCTGTTCCGCGAGTGGAGTTAGCACATGCGATCACAGGAGAGGCCAGCGCGGTGATGCTTCGTGACCCAGTGATGGGCGACACCTGGTGGCACGGTGAGCGCGGCCTCACGTGCGTTGCCATCAATGACTGCGATGAGATTGTGGTGGGCGATAGTTTCGGGGAAGTGTTGCACCTGCAACTCATGCCGAGTCGCACAAACCTCAATACAAGTAATTCACTTCCGTGAGCGATTCGAGGACTGTATTGGTTCAGCGTGAATTGGAATCTGGCATGCCCTGGTGGCGGTGCACTGTGTCGGCTCACTCTGCTAGGTTCGTCACGCCGTGATGTTCGGGTAGAGGGACTTTAGGTATCTCTGATCCTCTGTCCTCTGATGCCTTGATGCTCTGGGCTTCTGCTCTGGGCTGGCGGGCGTCTCGCTCGCCAGTACGAACCGCATGCCCAACCTCTCGGCGAACGTTCTGTCGGTGCTCATGTCACCCACCATGATGCCCGCCTTTGGGTTCAGGCTATATCGCTCGATGAGGGCCACGCCCATGCCAAGCTGCGGCTTGCGGCAGTAGCAGGTGATCGGCGGCACTCGATGCGGGCAGTACATGTAGTCGCTCGTCGTTTCCAGTTGACGGTTCGTCTCGTCGAAGCCCGCCTCATATTTCTCCTGGCATAAGGATCACTCTTCGACGGTAGGGTCGACACTCTTTAATTCGGCGAACTTATCAGCCATCGTCGGGTTACTCTTCGTCAGTCTCTTAAGCGTCACGTCCTGCGCCTTATCGTTGGCGAGCCGGAGATTGCGGTCTGTGCCGAGAAGCGCCTCTTTCGTCTTCTGCAGGTGGTCGATCGATTTGTCGATCTCTTCGATCGCCGTCTGGAACTTCCTGGAGGCTAGGTCGTAGTTCTTAGCGAAGCCGGTCTTGAACGACTCGAGCTCCTCCTCGAAGTTCGTGACGTCAATGCTCTGCGCCTTCACAAGCGCAAGCTCCGATTTGTACTTGAGCGAGTTCATTGCGGCGTTTCTCAGCACTGTGATGATCGGGATAAAGAACTGTGGCCGGACGATGTACATCTTCGGATAGCGGTGCGACACGTCGACGATCCCGATGTTGTAAAGCTCGCTGTCGGGTTCAAGCATGGAGACCAGCACCGCGTACTCGCAGCCCTTCTCGGTGCGGTCCTTATCGAGCTCCTTGAGGAAGTCTTCATTCTTCTGTTTCGTCGCGGTGCCATCGCTCTCGTTCTTCATTTCGAACATGACTGAAACAATCTCGGTACGGGCATCATCGGAGTCGCGGAAGATGTAGTCGCCCTTGCTGCCGGCTCGCG
>Ga0105051_10007868_pt1 | contig 10978 bp, 3 predicted proteins | sample FRY02_FD_78383 | JGI IMG/M metagenome (GOLD analysis project Ga0105051, IMG submission 78383) | Freshwater microbial communities from Lake Fryxell liftoff mats and glacier meltwater in Antarctica - FRY-02 (megahit assembly) | ecosystem: Environmental > Aquatic > Freshwater > Ice > Glacier...
AATATAAAAGAGTAATGCAAGGACTTCTAATAAGCTCGAAGTCTGATTCTGGACAAAATTTAATGGATAAAATATTTCCTCAATAAAATGCAGACATCTCTTCATACTGAAATAAATCTCCCGATAGTCAAGTACAGATAAATTACTGCCCTCCTTAAGTACATATTCGCCCATGCAGTAGAAATAGAAGCTTAAAACTAATCAATTCTGTACAGCGTACTTTACATAAGCTATAGAATCCGGTACAATGATGAGTATCTGATCAAAGATATCGGAAAGCAGGAGGACTTCTGGAAAAATACGAAAGTATGGATCAATATCATTTAATATGTTAAGAAATCTAAATATAGCTACAAGGAGCTCTTACCTGAGAAACTTAACACTTATCTTAAGTATGGAAAGTTACTAACTCGGGAGCTTTGGTCTTTAAGAGGCAATAAGCAAAGAATAGCATAATAAAAAAAAATAAAAACATAAATCAAGTCTTAAAGAATAATTCTTGATACCAGGGATTACGAAATAATGTGTGAAATCAACTATTTTATGATCAAACTAGAACTCGAGGAAAAATTCGTGTTCAATTTTATATTATAGGCAGGTTAAAAATACAACTTTAGTAAATAAAACATGAAAAAATTAGTCAAGTCACACTACTCTAATAGAATATGCAGCAACAATAAGATCGGATCGACATAAATGAAAAGGAAAAAGAGACTTGAAAAGAAGTACAATAGTCTTTGTACGATAGAATAAAAACTATGTATGTGCGTTGGAAAAAGCCTCCAATTTTTATCACTAAAGAGTGACGATATCCTGTAGCTTCGAACGGTAAGCAAGCACTGGTCATTGCGTTTAAAGAGTCGAATTTTCCAACGCTACCTAATTCACGAGCCTAATCTACCCTCTAAAACCCGGTTAAAAATATACAAGTAGATATGCAAGCCCCCTTATTCAGAGCAGGTCTACCACAGAATGGTGAAGTAAATGCCCTAAAACTCAGAGCACACCTAAATTATATTTCTAGATGCTAAACGATCCCTCAGCTGGGACTATTCTCTCAGGATGCAACTGATGTAGGTTTTGGGGGTTTACGCCTTCTATCATCCTGACGTTGGGTATTTACAGGGAATGAATTATCTCTGCTAGAATGTACTCAAGATTACCACTGATAACTTTGATGTCTATTCCATATTCGAACATGTTATGAATCACAATTATTCTAATATGTACACGGGCAGGTTTGATGGGCTCAAAATTAAGATATATCAGATGATGCGAATTCTACAGAGGGAAAATACGCACCTTTATAATCATTTTCAGGCTGAAAAAATATAGGGCTAACACTTTCTGCTCTCCTGGGCAATCACTCTCTGGGGAGAAATGTCAGGTTAATTGTGTTGGATTCTATGGGATGGCTTCTTAATTAAGGGTTGGAAATGGTGGATTAAAACATGCCTCTGGATCTTAAGCAACCTATAACCAGAGCTTCTCAAAATGAATTTCTAATAAATTATGAAATGCTTTTCTGATTTGGGAACGTCTCTATTTTGTCTTAAACTGGCTGAATTGGACTGCTTTGGAATTGACAAGCATAAGATAAAATAATAAATAGACAGAATTCATATTTAATCTGATATTTTAAATGATATTTAGAAGGAATATCAGATGAAAATCAACACTATTAATTAGTTTTTGAAAAAAATTGAAAACAAGTTCAAATGATCCTGTTCTTAATAATATTATCATAAGTTTTAATATTTTTTACCAACTTTATTCTAATTAATTTTATTATTTCTATATTAATAAATTCAATTTTTAATATTTTTTATCATTTTTAGTTTAAATATATCCAATTTATTATATACAGGTTAATCAATATATTGAAATTAAGAGGTTGTTAATGATTGTGTTGTGTTAATTAATAAAGTGAAATCAAAAGATGGTTCAGATATAAGGAACAAACTTTTTAACGTTTTCTTAGAGCTCTGAAATATTAGGCCCATAAATCTCATGAACTATTCTTCCTTCGAGTGCTAAAATAATCTTCGGTTTTGTGGTTGTCTCAAATGCGGGGTTTTTTAGTTCTTACAACTTTTACTGATCTACGAGAATGATATCAACTCTTTTCTAAAATTAGTCGATTACTGATGTTTGTAAATTCTTGTAGCATGGTTACAATGCAGTACAAGATCCTGACCAGGCTGGATGTACGTCGATAATCAAAAGCTTCCTATTTTGATCGTTAAAATAGTGCATAAAATGCTCTTGATCCTTTATCACTGTTGTTAATTATGCCTTCTTCTTCATTATTCAAATAAGAAATATAAAAAGTTATACAATTTATTAAAACTTCGTTCAAATGTCACTCTTTATAATTTAAATCCTTTTACTCAAATCTAAAATTAATTTCTCGGAGTTTTAATTAAATTGTAAATCTTAAGGGAGATAAATAACACATAATATTAAGAATTATTTAACTGTTAAGACGAATAATACCATAAAAATAACTATAAAATTAAGTTAGATTAAATAAACTTGTATGAAAGTTATATTGTATAGCTTGGTTATCCTATATTTTTAAAAACTACTGATATTTAATAATTTTTATGTGATTAAAAAGGGTGAAAGCAAGGAATCTGTTTAATAAGAAATTAGATTTAAGCACTTATGATGTCGATAGAACTAAATAACAAATAATAAAATAAATAAATGAAAATGAAATTATATAGATGACCATTTAAATAGGGATAATTCAACAAGTTGAATAAGCGAGTATCCAACAAGTTGAATAAGCGAGTATCCAACAAGTTGAATAAGCGAGTATCCAACAAGCCTCAGACATAATTCTTCACGAACTGATAAACAATCTCTCACAATCCCCAACAAGCCTCTGAATCTCGCCGTTGAGCTTCGAGGCTTTATTTTTAAGAATAGAAATGGTAATGACATTTCTGGTTGTACCGCATGCAGTTCCTAAGGCTTTCTTGGATGGGACGAAGACGTATGGGACATTCTATAGTTTAAGCGAAAAAATACCTTCTATTCGCACAAGATTGGTAAATGCAAGACGATCTCGAGGGGATTGGCGTCGGCGGCGATGATAATCAGCTCGGTGATACCCCTGTTAAGGGTCTTGGTTGCTTCATTGGCCCCTTTCTTGATCTGCTTTAAGGACGCGCATTGGGCGATTAGGTCGATAATCTCTGAAGCCAGTTATTCGGTTGCAAGGGGTTGGGCTCTTTATGATATTTACTAAATTAGTCATTACCTTACCATTTCTCTATTGTTGATGTATTAATCTGTTTATCTTATATTATAATCCAGTTTTATCTTATATTTAATCCAACTTTATTAATATTACTAAATTATTATTTAATGCAAAATCAACGTAATTTATACCAAGTTCTATCTGTTAAAATATTATTCAATGCAACATTAATCTAATTTATTCTAGGCTGGCTCTATCTATAAAATTAGTTTGCAACAAAAGTAGAAGGCAAATTTTATTAGAAGAGGACATATATAAGCTGTTTTAATTGTTGTCTGATATATAGTTAATAGCTGTTGGGGTATAAGATTAGTTAATTTTGAAATAGATTTTGATTGTTTTTTGGACAAGTATGAGTTGTCACATCACAAACACCATTCTAAGTTAGGTTTAATTTTGATGATCTTCCAGTCCCATTCTTTTGGTAACGATTGACTTCTAGTAGGTATCCTTTTTGGTGATATTATCCAGTCTTTTCTTGAGTCCTTTCATCTTAAGAATATCATTCCAGTTTCTGAAATCTATCTAAAACTACCTAACATGATCCATGATCTCCAACAGCGTCCTAATCATGGTTTAAATCTTCCTATGAAACTCCTAAACCTTGACGGGAAACAACGCCTCTTAGTTAAACTCGCCATCCTCTAAGTAGGAGACCCTTCTAGCAAACTCCTTGTCCTCTGCCTTTTTCCTCTGAAGTTCTTCGGCATCTCTAAACCCATAACACTTGAGTATTTCCTTCTCGGTGCATCTAAACCTGAGAAAGCTTTTTGCTGAGCAGTAATCATAGTACCACGAGGACATTTAAAGTCTAAAACGTTGATTATTGATCTTTGTTAGTTATGCGTTTTTGAACATTCTGCCAAACGCGTCCTAAATGTCATTCATGTTCGGTTGGTACTTGTAAAAGGTCCACTTACTGAACTGCAGGCTGATGTCCTCGAAGTTGATATGGCTCAGCTCGGTCGATAAGGACAGCATTGACTCGAAGTCTTATAAAGTGCAGTTTTTTAGGTTCCCTGTGTGGAACCATAATGTTTTTATGTTTTATTTTATGTTCTTTATAATGTCGCTGCAAATCTTGGGGATTATTTTCTGTTCGGGGAGGTCGAAACCGTGGAGTTAGATTTTTAGGGTTTTTACGTGCTTGCAGAATGTTATTATTCCTCTCAGATATGTAACAAAATTTGAAAGAACTTTTGCCTTATTGAAATGACCGTAACCCAGACATTCGATCTAGACATCGGTGATATCGGTCATTCGTGTCTTTTCAACATCATCGGTAAATTATTTGAACTTTGAACTACTTCCAAAAAATTATGTATTTCTAATGTGAAGCTTGTTTACTTGGGTTGGGTCGAAAATCATTCTTTATAAAAATTTGAATAGACTTTTAAAAATATATATTCTTTATAAATCTGTTGCAAACTAAAAGTTAACTTTTTTGACTGATACAAGAATGGAAAAATCAATTTGAATGATTAATTTATTCTAACTAATTTGCTGTTAAACAAACTGGCAAGGATGTATTAAATTTCAATCATCCCATTAGAGTTTTCTTTGTCTTATCTGTTAAATCTAGCCTTCAGCATTTTTTAAATCATTGCAAAAAACATCACAAAAAATACTTGACTACAATTTAGTTTCAATTTATGCTTGATGAAAAGCTTGCTACTATCTGTTAATTCCTTGCTGAATATTACCATAGAGTAAACCTTAGTTATAGAAAAATTATGTTTATTTTTCTTTAAATCTATCAAATTCTATGTTAACTTAAAAAATTCCGAACTCTAGATTTTAGGTCTTTCTGTAGTTTTTCATTCTTTGTAACTCATTAAAGTAATTTTTTTCATCGTTTTTTATTGAGAATTGCTAGAATTTTATGTTTTACCATGATTTATTTAAGGATTTTTGTGACGTTTACTGTTTTAAGAATTATAAGAATTAGAATGACTAATTTTCGTGGACTTTTTCAATGAATGGTTGAAAAATTCTCTCATATTGCTCCTTTATTTAATCTTAATTTTCCCTTAGAAAAATCGATTATTATTTGAAAACCCATTTTTAGAGATCTTCTTTATCTGATTGATACATACTAGATTACGGAAATGTTAAAAGAAGAGTATGCTCCTATAAGATTTTCGAATTATTTGAAAATTATTATAAGAATCAGAACGACTTTTTTTAAAATATCCTACTTTTATCATTTCAAACAAAGCTCAATTTTAGTCACATTATCCCATTAATTATCCACTTTAATCTTACTTTAGTTATTTCTATTTAATATTTATATCTAATGACCTATGATTTATGATTGATAGTAAAAAATTAGTAATAAAACCTTAACATTACGTATAAAAGTGTTTTAATATAAAATTCAAAAAAATATAAAGTAAATATAAAGTAAATATAGAATCCACGCAGAAGTATAATTTATCGAAAAATGGTTTTAACATCAAATCAAAAGTCGCAACTCAATAAAGACATATTGTAGTATTTAGCCAATAATCATTACAGTAAAACTGCTGCTGTTTTTGCTGAAGAAATTTAGAATAATTTATAGGAAATTGATCCCGATGGTAAAAAACTATAAATTAAATGGAAATCTATTCTCTCCCTTCAGAAAAAAATTACAACCCTATAATAAAAATTAATAAGCTTAGAAGAATAACTCGCCAAAGGAGGAGGCGGCATCAACAAAAATATAAACATCGATGAGCTGTATTTACCAAAAACACCAGCCAAATTTTCCATGACGGGCCATAAAGCAACCGTCACTTCCATAGCATTTCATCCTCAGTTTACTCAACTGGCCACTTCATCTGAAGACGGATCAATTAAAATTTGGGAATTTTAAACAGGAGATTTCTAACGAACCCTCAAAGGTCATACAAGTATTTTTCAGTTATATTTTAGACCCTGTAAATTGTGTAAATTATGACAACAAAGGGAACTACCTGGTGTCTTCTTCAAGCGATTTAAGTATTAAACTATGGGACCTGAATAACGACTACATCTGCTGTAAAACTTTTAATGGCCACGATCATAACGTAAGTTTTGTCAATTTTGTACTCGATGGAGATTACCTTATCTCTTGCTCAAGGGATAAAACTCTCAAACTTTGGGAGATCAGTACAGGATTTAACACAAGGACCTACCATGGACATTAAAAATGGGTCAGAAATGTAGTAGTTTCTGCAGATAATAAAATAATGGCCAGTTGCTCAGACGATCAGAGTGTTTGTATCTGGCAGATGGACAAATAGGCGCCAATTAATCGATTCTTCGCCCATGACAACGTTATCTAAACTTTAATGCTGGTAGAGGGTTAACAAAGTCAATAACTAATGAATTCAGAGTTTTTAAAATCTAAATTTACCCAATAAAGCAAAATAAATGCACTAAAAAAGCTGGGAGAGTAAGGGTTGAATGGAATAAGTTCCTACCATCAGACTTTCCTATTTACAGGGGGCAGGGATAAATTGATAAAGCTATTTATCTGCCAAACAGGGTAGCAATTGGGTACATTCATAGGTCATGATAACTGGGTAAGATCTTTAAGTCTTCATCCAAATGGAAAATATCTTTACTCAGTGTCGGATGATAAATCGATTCGTATTTGGGACTTAAACTTTGGAAAGTAGAAAAAGAAAATGTAAAGTGCTCATGATCACTTTATTTCGTCAATTCGATTCAATAAAAAATACGGAGTTATTGCAACCACGGGAAATGATACAAAGGTAAAGATTTGGCACCTAAAATGAGCTATTCACACCATTCAGAGATTTAAATTTTATATGTTCTTTTCTTTTATCTACAGAGCTCTATTACATTATATTCAAATTTACAATCTATTCAAAATTAATTTTCGATAGAATTTTATTTTATCAATACAAATACAGGATTTTAATCATAAGTAAAAGAGTTTAAGTGAGAAATCAAAAGCTCAAAGATATTTAATTGGATCAAATATATATTTTTCCTTATATTTGTTATTAGACAGGCCGAGCAATGATTCTGATTTTAAAATTTTTCTAGGAACATCATTTTAATCATTTGGGATATCTGTTCAATAGTAAATTTAATTTATTGCAAAATAAATCGTTTATAACATTTATAAAAACTACAAAAACCTGCCTGAGAATCTTGAATAAGATATTCATTAGATTATAAGACTTTTCTAATTATTATCAGGCCAATATATATAAAATTTTTTAAATAAATAAATCTCCATTTATCCTTATCCATCTGTATTATTTCATTATATGCTATTAATAAATATTATTTCTCTTTATAAGTTTTCCTTTAAACATCTTCAATTCGAGGTCATTTATAGACATGTACTGAATAAATTTGATGCTTTTAAATTTTACTAATATAGAACTTAATAAAATATGGTGATAATTATATCATTCCAGAAGCTAACATAAAACTAAACATATATAATTAATTGTAAATCCAAAAAATCAGGATGACCGAGGTCAATAAAAAGACGCTTAATCCGGGCCGTAATTTCTTTCAGAAATTCAGAAGTTTTAATAGTTTGTTCAAATCTCTGATTAACTAATCAATTGAAATAGCAGAAAGATTTTTTAACAGCCATTTCGATACTTTTTAGATAAAGAAAACTTGTCTAAATAAATAAAGATAATTGTATGATTATTTTCTAAATAATCTCCCTGTTAGTAAGTTCACTGGATATCATTTTAATGCTCTCATGAGTACCGTTAGATTTTCGAGCTTATTTAGCTAGAATTTATAGATAATATAAATTAGTATTATTCAATTATTTGAAAAGAAAATAAATACATAAAATAAGGCAGCAATCGAGGAATATTCAATCTTTTTCAAGTTTTTAAGAATAATTTGAGATAATCTGGGAGTTGGAATTATATTGCATGGGACGAAATAGTGTGCATATTTTAAAAAACTGTGCCCTAACTAAGAAAACTTGCTGAATTCGCTTAACAGGTTGTTGGCAAAGACTTCTACAAAGTAGAATCGAACCTTTAATTAATCGAGTTAGAAAAAAGAATTTAAAATAAAATAAAAAAGGGTTACATATAAGAATATAAAATAATGAGTTTTAAAGAGATTTAAAAAACAAGAAAACTTTGAATTTTAGCACAAAAAATGAAAGAATTTAATAATCCAATGCTTTAATTAAATAAACCCCATCATGAATGAACAAAAAACATAAAAAAAAAATGTTAAAAAGTAGAAGCAGTATAAAAAAAAGACAAAAATAGTCAGTTTGGGAAGCTTTTCAAGCAAGTTAAGATGAAAAATAAAAATACGCGTTAGAGTCATTAATATATTTTTATTTAGTCAAAAGCATAAAAGTTATCGCTTCGCTGATCAGTAATCCTTTAAAAAGATATGGGAATATTTGAAGCAGTTTGGTATTCTAAAAGATATCAGTTGGCAATAACTAATGAAAAATCCTAGGGCGACAATGTTGATTTTTTTAAAGCATTTTAGCGCAAAAACAATGCCTAAATCTATGATGGCATTGAATTAAGGTGTTGCTTAGATATCTGAAAAAGATAAGAATAATCATTCAGGAAGATCTTTAGATTAATTGTTCGAATTAATTCTACTCTTTCAAAAACAATTCGGCTAGACCCTCAAATTGCTCTACATACTTTAAACATCGTCAGGATTAACATAAGAATTTCTAGAATATGATGAAAAAATAATTATAAATTGTTCGTGAATCATCATAAAAAAAATAAATGGGTAAACTATGTAAAAATAGCCGCTTAGCCCCGAACGTTAAATCGAGCCAATAGATCCTACTCACAAAGAAAGTCTAAAGGGATTAAAATCGTGTGATCAACTGGTTCGATCGTTTCCTGACTAAGCCAAAGAACTAAATAAGTTCAGAAATTAGCCAGCTCTAATGGCTAAAAAACAAGCACTATATATAATTTATCCACCTCCCTTATTTTAAATTTCTGTATCTTGCTTAAAATAATTAGCTTAGTAATGACAATAATCAGTTATCGACTTGGAACAAGATTATTTGATTTTGGTCATTTAAAAGTTTCGGAAATCGGTCTAGATTCAGCAGAATTATCGTCATCTTACATCGATTTCTAATTATTAGAAGTTTAAGAGGGTTAAAGTATTCGTAATGATATCCCCAAATGACAAACTAGAGATGATAAGATAATTAAGCGCTAATTTCTACCCTAAGCTAATTAGTCTTCTTATTTAATGCTTAAAAAGAGCTGACTATATTGAAAATTCGAAAAACATTTAACTTCGATTTGCATACATTTTATTTATAAAAACTAATCTATCACTAAGTTTAAATCACGATTATTTATTTTCATCTAGTCTACAGTATGGTTAACCGATTAATATGAGCCAAGCGAACCAGTCATAGGGTTAGTAAACATATCTGTAATAGTAAATTATTTTATTATTCAGCCAATTGCAATCTAGTTTTTAGACTTTCTTTATTAATACTATAAACATGCCCTATAATTAAAATGAAATACTTTATTTAAGATAGAAAATTCAAACAAAATTTAACAATATGTCTGTTCATAAAGGTAAATATAAATTTATAACGTTTTAAAGAGAGAATACCATAATTATGAATAAGTTCACCTGTGTAGCTCAGTTGGTTAGAGCGCGAGTCTCATAATCTCGAGGCCGAGGGATCGAAACCCTCCGCGGGTACTTTTTAAAAATTATCAAAAGTTTTTAATTCTTATACAAATTCTCTTAATCATTTTTTTATTTATATCTCCTTAATCAATTTATTAATTTTGTTCATGAATCTTCCTCTTCTATAATGTCCAATATATTGGATAATAAATATTCTTTAGAGATTTGACAAAGAGAAATTTTAAATGTTTTTTAATGGTTTTTGTAAAACCTATCATACAAGAATAAATCATCTAATATTAACTTTTAACTCTTTTAATCATAATAATAGAGAAAATTTTGGAATAAAAGTTGTAAATTAGCTAATAATTCTAATTATGAGAATTAGGCTTTAATTTCTTTTAAAATAATCCAGAAAATAGTTTAAATCTTAAATTTCTAATTTATTCTAATTATTAGCATTTATACATAAAATACCTCAAATAGTTGCACTTAAGTAAAAAACATATATCAATTTATTCAGCTCTTTAATTCCTGATATATATGAAAAAAATAATCCAAATTTTTTTCTTCAAACTTAAGGTAAAAACAATCCCATATTTAAAGATACAGAATAAATAACTCTCACATACATACATTGATGATCGATCAGAGAATATAATTATTTATGCAATAATCATAAATTCTATGAAATAATTAAGCAAAACTACGTATTTTTAATAAAAGCTGATATATAAGATAATATTTCGAAATTTCTATAAATTTGAGTATAAAAAGAGCTAAATAAAGCCAATATCAAGTCGACCTTTCAAAAGTTATAAAAATCCCTCGTGAAGTTATGTTCTTCTTTAGCGGTAAAATAAAATTCAAAAAATAAAGCTAGTCACTTGCCCTGAATCTAAATGATAAGTAAATCAGAAAAGGCAAAGGATAACTTATCGAACTCACTAAATAGTGTTCCTAAGTAGATTAAAGGCTTAAACGAAAAAAAATACTCTTTTAGATGGATAAAAAACAACTAATCGCAGAACACTAAGACCTTTCGCATTAGTAAAGAAAACACAAACTCAGAATTGCCAAACTTTAGGTAAG
>Ga0105051_10007871_pt1 | contig 10976 bp, 9 predicted proteins | sample FRY02_FD_78383 | JGI IMG/M metagenome (GOLD analysis project Ga0105051, IMG submission 78383) | Freshwater microbial communities from Lake Fryxell liftoff mats and glacier meltwater in Antarctica - FRY-02 (megahit assembly) | ecosystem: Environmental > Aquatic > Freshwater > Ice > Glacier...
CGCACCTGAGCGACCCTGACAAGGAAGCGAGGCCGCGAGCAGGAATCCCGGTGGTGCCGGTGTCAGCCACGGCGCAATCTGCCAGCGATACCCTTCCCTTCGATGCGTCAAACCTGTCCCCGGACATTGACCACAGGCCTCATCCTGCAGCGGACGGCCGTCCTCGTACTCTCAGTGCTGGCACTTACGATGCTGGCTTCCTGCTCGTCGCAGGAGAACGCAGCTGCCACAAACGGCGAAACCCAGCTTCGCGCGACTGCCGAGTTGCCGGTCGTGGAGGGCAAGGTGCGGGATCAGTTCAAGCGTGATCTCGCTTCTTCGGTGCGCGCGGGTATGAGGCCAAGGGTGTTCGCAAAGCTCGGTGATTCCAACATCGCGTCGTTCAACACTATCTACGGCCTCGGTTGCTTCAAGCCGGCTTTCGACCGCTTTCGATACCTGGAGAAGACCTGGGCCAGATACCGCTCAGTGAGACTGCCCGCGGGCTACCCGGTCCCCTGGGGCAGTCTGGCCTCTGCCCCTTGCGCTCGCGCCAATTCTTTCTCCCGTTTCTCTGCGGCCACGAGATCCGACTTCTTCTCGACCCAGCTGCTGACGCAGCCTCGTCAGCTGCTCGCCGAGGACCCGCCGTACCCGGGGTGGGCTCCCGATCCCGTCTGCCCGGTCGACGACACGCTCATCGAGTGCGAGATCGACCGGATCCGGCCCAGGTACTCGATCATCTCGATCGGAGTCAATGACCAGGCATTCCTTCTGCCCACCGGGCGGGCTGCCGTAGAGCGCTTCGGCGGAATCGTTTCCGAAGTGCGCCGCAACGGCTCGATCCCGATCCTCTCCACCATCCCACCCCACCTTGATTCGTCCGCCGAATCCGGTAACTGGAACTACGTAGTCGAAATCAACCAGGCGATCGTAAGTGCAGCCCGGAGCTACCGGGTGCCCCTGATCAACGTGTGGCGGCCTCTTGCGAGCAAGGCGATGGTGAATTTCGGGATGGAGCCAAGCGGCCTTCACCTCGAGACGCTGGGCGGCTACGACAAGCCCGGGGCACTCAGGAGATCGGTCGACTTCCGGCCCCGAGGCCTGAAGTTCGGCAACAACAGACGCAACCTGATGATCCTTCAGGCGCTTCGCCGTCTGGACCGCGAGGTAGCGGAGCTGGGGCGCAGCAGCAGTTCATCCGGCCCTTCGTGAGACCGCCGACCTGGAGGTCGGTGGAAGGCAGGCGTTTCGCCTAGTGGGCGCCCTTTCGGTCGAGTACCGCGACGACGGTTCGGATGAGCAGGTAGATGTCCGTGGTCAGGGACCTGCCCATGGCATAGGTGTAGTCGAGCCTGACCATGTCCGAGAACGGGATCGAACTCCTTCCGAGGGCCTGCCACGGACCGGCGATGCCGGGCTTGACGCTCGCCCTTGCCTCGAAGAGGGCTCCTACCTGCGCCGCCTCTTCGGGCACCAGCGGACGCGGGCCGACCATGCTCATCTCGCCTTTGACCACGTTGAACAACTGGGGAAGCTCGTCCAGCGACCAGTGTCGGAGCGACCTGCCGACCGGCGTTACCCGCGGGTCGTCCTCAAGCTTGAAAAGAACGTCGTCGTTGCCAGACTCCCGGGTCGCCACGCGAAGCTCCGGACGCAGGTCGTGTGCGCCGTCAACCATGGTCCTGAACTTGTAGATCTCGAACTCGTTTCCGTGCAGGCCGACCCGGGTCTGGCGGAAGATCACCGGACCGCGTGAATCCAGCCTGATCCGCAAAGCCGACCAGACCAGCAGCGGCGAGACGATCAACAGACTGAGAATCGATACGAACAGGTCGAAGATGCGTTTCATCCGGAGCGAGAACGGGCGCTGGGCGGTCGGCCTCAGGCTCACCAGGGGTAGCCCCTCGATGTCCTGAAGCAGCGCCGCAGAGTAGAGGCTTTCCGGACCGTCCGAGACGATGTCCTCTCCCACCCCGGCATCGTGAAGTCTCTGGATGAGGTCGGTCTTGGAAGCGAAATCCCCGAACACCTCGACTCCGCCGACCAGCATCGTCCGGACCACTCCAGACGAGGAAATCAGCTGGAAGAGTCCGGACTCGTCGAACAACGAATCGCTTCTGCCATTCAGAGCCAGAAAGCTCCGCCCCGGAGCCTCGAACTCATCTTCCTTCGCGCCGCCTTCCGTCAGGCTGGAAACGAGGAACTCGAGCTTGACGTCGATCCGCCACTCCGGATGGCGCTCGATCCGGTTCCTGAGGGAGATCAGCCCCGTTTCGTCACCGATCAGTGCCACTGACTGGAGGTTCCAGGGCTGGCGCGAAACGTAGGAGCGGACTCCGGCGCGTCCGATGATCAGCAGCGGCATCGCAAAAAGCCAGACGAAGAGCGAAGTGGAGATCAGGTCCACGCCGGTGGTCCAGGCAGTCAGAAGCAGTACGAACAGCCAGGCCCAGGCCATCGAGATCAGGATCAGACGGCCCGACTCGTCGACGAAGTTGCGGTCGATCCTCTGCTCGAAGTCGTGGTAGAGGTTGGCCGCATACGCACTCAACACCCAGAGGGGCAGGACCTGGAGAAGAACGATGATCAGGCCCTGCTGATCGACAGGCCGGCCGAATGCACCCGAGGCGAACAGGCCGGCGGAGAAGGCGATGAAAATTGCGGTCATGTCGCTGATGACCAGCATGCGCCGGCTTCGTGCGTTTCCGTCGGTCAGCTCACGGACTTCCCCCCGCGGATCGGATTTAGCCCCCACGTTGACTTCGGTTGAATTCGCGTGTCCGTCCTGAGCCGGGCCTGGCCCGCTAAGGGGTGATGCTGCAGGCGTCTCTTGAACCGGGTTCTCGCCCGGCCTGCCCTCCGCGAAATCGGGCGAAGTGGTTCCTGCTCGTTCGGGTCGGTCCTGACTCAATTCCGGACTTGCCTTTCAATGATGGACGTAAACACGGGCTCCAATCCTCGGACCCCCTGAGCTACCGGTGGCGCAACTGTACCAATGGGGTTTCCGGATTGCGGTTCTGTGTTCGTAACCCGATACCTTCCATTTCGATTCGCTATGGCTGAGGACCAAAAACAACAACATGCGGCTTCCGGGCTGACCCTCGGCCTCAAGCGCACCGGCTCGCGGCTTCGCAAACTGATGCGTCTTCTCGGCCACCGGCGTTACTGGAAGCCGCTCTCACGCGGTGTGGCCGCATCGGTCGAGCACAACGACGTGCCTTTCCGCGAGGATCACCGGACCGTGCTCGACGTCGGGGCCTCAAACGGCCAGTTCGCCCTTTTCGCGGAAGGCCGTTTTCCGGCTGCGCAGATCCTTTCTTTCGAACCCCTGCCGGAGCCCGCCTCGACCCTTCGCCGGGTGACCGGGGACCGGGTGCGGGTAGAAACGGTCGCGCTGGGTTCGGCGGCGGGCTCGGCCGAGATCAACGTGTCCGGCCGGGACGACTCGTCGTCGCTGCTGCCGATCGGCGAGCGCCAGGTCCGCGAGTTCCCGGGGACTGCCAGGCAGTCAACGGCAACGATCGAGGTTTCGACCCTCGACTCCGCCGTCAATGGATCCGTGGCTCGACCCTGCCTTCTCAAGATCGACGTCCAGGGCTTCGAACTGGAGGTTCTCAAGGGGGCGCACGAGGTCCTCGGGCAGGTGGACGAGGCGCTGGTCGAATGCTCCTTCGTCGAGCTCTACGAGGGCCAGGCGCTGGCCGACGAAGTCATCGCCTTCATGCTGGACCGAGGCTTGCGGCTGGCCGGAGTCCACGGCACGGTCTTCTCAGGCGACGGCGAGCCGGTTCAGGCTGATTTTCTCTTCCGGCGAAACGACGCCTAGGTTTCGGTGTCCGCGACGCGATCCAGCCTCCCCGAGCGTTACCACGAACCGTGGCGGCAGTCCTTCGAGAAGGCGATCTTCGAGCGCATGGAACCGGGCTGTGCGGTCCTCGACATCGGCTCGGGTCGGCACCCGGCGATTCCACCCGACAGGCGGCCGGCGGGCACCGCTTACACCGGCCTGGACATCTCGCTGGAGGAGCTGACCGCGGCCGGGCCGGGCGCCTACAGCGAAGCCGTCGAGGCTGACGCCTCGGTTCTCCAGGAAGAGCTGATCGGCAGATTCGACCTGGTCGTTAGCTGGCAGGTTCTGGAGCATGTGGAAGACCTGGAGCCAACGATGACGAACATCCACCGGTACCTGAAACCCGGCGGCAGGTTCGTCGCCCTGTTTTCCGGCGCCTGGTCGCTGTTCGGCCTGATCAACCGTGCCCTGCCCGACCGGCTCGGTTCGAGAATCGTGGATCGCACCATGAAGAGGACCGAAAACAACATCCCGGTGTTTCCGGCTCACTACGACCGGTGTACGGCGAGACAGCTCAACCCGATGTTCGTCGGCTGGTCCGGGTACAAACTCACTTCGCTCTACAACGGAGCGTCGTACTTCGACTTCCTGCCACCGCTGCGGCGTGTCTATCTGCTCTACGAAAACTCGATCCACCGGCGTCAGGTGGCGAACCTGGCGACCCACTACCTGATCGTTGCCGAGCGCTGAGCCTGCCCGGGGTCAGACCGGCGCTTTGCGGGCCTCGATGAACAGGCCCCTTTCGCGCTTCTCGATCTGCTCGAGTTCAGGAAGCGAACCCTCGCGAAATTCCCGCCGTTCCAGGATCTCGAAGCCGCCTTCGCGAAGAAGGCTCTCCAGCCCCTCGCCGTCATAGAGCCACTGGTGGTTGTCGCCTCCGGCCAGCTTCCTCAGCATCCGCCTGGCCTGATTGCCCGGAGCATCCGCGTAGGCGCCGTACTCGGCGCAAAACGCATCCGATGCCGTGGAATCGTCGTCGGTAAAGGGCGAGGTGCCGTCGATGTAGTCCCGGATCATCAAGCCGAGATCAGGCGTCGCGAGCCTCAGCCAGCCACCCGGCCTGAGGATCCGGTGGCATTCACTGACGAAGGCGAGGGCCTGCCAGCGGCTCAGGTGCTCGATCATGTGCGAGCAGTAGATGAAATCCACCGATGCCGACTCGGCCGGGATTCGCTTCGAAACGTCGGCGAAGACGACGCCTTTGGGGAAACCTCGCGCCTGTTCGGCGGTCAGAAGATGAAGTCTGAAGAGCAGCTTGCGAAGTGCCGGCAACCGTGCCAGCAGTACAGAAGGTGACTTGTCGATGTTGACCCAGCCCGGAAAAACCGAGGGTCCGCATCCGATGTGGAGTCGTAGCTGATCCATCGCGGCAGCCTATCCGGCTCAAGCGCGTCGAGGTAGACCGCGAGCGAGCGAAGGGTCGCCGTCGCCTCGCGGCCACCCTTCGAAAACCAGTTACAGGCATGCTCGTCGGGTGGGAGGGCCCGGCCACCCCGGAGACGGTTCGATCACCGAGCTGGTGAACATCGTAATCTTCCTTCTCGGGCTGCTGGTATCTTCTTCACCGCCGAGAGAGGTGGGAGTGGCCACCGCCGTCCTGGCCGGGTGTTTCTCGAGCACCTTGGTGCTGACGCTAACTTGGCCGCTCGTCCGTCTTCGCAGGACGCTATTCGGGGAAAGGGAACCACAAAGTGAAGCTGAACCCGCAGAACACTCACTCCGGCGCCGCCTGTGCCTACATCAAGGGCTCACCGCACCAGAGTCACCGCCACCTCTACGAGGACCTCACAGGGGGGCATCGCATGGTCGCTCGACCCGATCCGGGAGGCGGTCCGAGTGCCGGATCTTCTCGAGATCGGGGGCGGAGATGACTGAGGATGATGCGCCCGCTGCCGGGGCTCCCGGAATTCGGATCCTTTGGTTGACCCCTACGCTGAGCAGCCGATTCGGCGGCCCGACGACGACGGCGGTAAACGGCGTAGTCGCTGAAAAGAGGGTCGGCCTGTCAACGGAAATCGCGACGACGGTGAGCCGGAACGGAGCTGGCGACTCCGAAGCGGCGATGAAGCGCCTCGCCGCGGACCACGTCCCAGTGCGAACCTTCACCCGTGCGGGCAATTCCGCCAGCGCCGAAGCCTGGGGCTTGAGCCCGAGCCTGGCGGTCTGGATTACCCGGAACCTGCGGACCTTCGACATTGTCCATCTTCAGTACGTCTGGTGCATGACCTCCCTTCTGGGCTGCCTGCTGGCCAAGCTCCGAGGCATCCCGGTCGTGGTGACGCCTCATGAGTCGCTGACGGACTATGACCTTGACATCGCCTCGCGCAGCCGCCCGAAACGCGCCTTCAAGAGACTCCTGAAGCGGTTCTACCTGAGAACAGTCGACTGCATTGTGTTCATGTCGGAGCTCGAAGAGCGCGACACCGAATCCGGCAACCGGAGGACAGTCCGGATAGCTCACGCCGTAGCCGAACGCACTTACCCAGGGGAGCACGGATTCGTGTCGGGGAATACCGGCCCACTTCGAATCGGATTCCTCGGACGCAACATCCCCAAGAAGGGGATAGACCGCCTGATCGAGGCGCTTGCCCGGGAGCCTGGCAGGGGGTGGCGACTGCTCGTCGCCGGGCCCTCTGGAACCGATGAATTCGTGGCCGAACAGGACGGACTCGTTCGGACCTTGGACGTCGAGGATCGGGTTGAGTGGCTCGGCTTCCTCGACGAGAGCGCTTCCCTGTTCGGCCATTGCGATGTGCTCGCGATGCCCTCGGCGTACGAGGGCTTCGGCATGGTTGCAGCCGAAGCAATGAGCCACGGGCTGCCGGTGGTCGTTCCCCGGCGGAGCGGCGTGGCCGAGATCGTAAGCGAATTCAGGGCCGGCATCGTCATGGACGAGCCAGACGTCGCTGACCTGACTGCGGCGCTGGTCAAGTTCGATGAAGAACGGGACGTATGGCCCACATACAGCCGGAACGGGGTCGCTGCGGTCGAAGAGAAGCTGACCTTCCGCGCCTACGGCTCAAACCTCAGGAAGCTTTACGCATCCCTGGTCTGACCTCCGCATCTAGCTGGCTGAGTCTCTCCTGATGCAAGCGCCGAAGCGTAGACCGCCTCGAGCGCGTCGAGATAAACCGGACGCGGGTGGAGGCTCGCTGTCGCCTCGCGGCCGCCCTCCGAAAACCGGTTCCAGGCAGGCTCGTCCGAGTAGAGGGAGGCAACCGCCTCTGCCAGTCCCCGTGGGCTCTCGTCACGACTGAAACGACCGGCATCGGCATCGGTGACGTACCCGGCGAGTCCGCCCCTGCGGTAAGAGATCACCGGGGTTCCTTCGGCCATCGCTTCGAGACCGACCAGACTGCCCGGTTCGTTCCAGAGCGAGGGCAGGACACAGACCCGGGCATTGCTGAGAAGGCTCCTGCTCTCGGTGTTCTCGACGAAACCCGGGTAATCGAGATTTCCGAGCTCGGCAGCCGCGGCAGTGACCCGGTCGGCCAGCGGACCGTCGCCGGCCACGGTGAAGGGGATGTCCGGGCTCAGTTTCGCCGCCTCCAGGACATGCTCTACCCCCTTCTCGGGGCTCAGTCGCCCGACAAAGACCACGCCCGACCTCTGCTCGAAAGGCGCCGGCGGAAACCGGGCCGGCTCGGTGAAGTTGGGGATGACCGTCATATCGATCCTGCCGAGTTCACGTTAGCTCTGCGCCAGGTCCCGGAAAACCGCTATCCAGCGAGAGACTCGCGGCTTGTGGACAGAGCGTCGGACCAGCATCGTCGCGCTGTTGAGCGCCCGGTACGAGAGCCTGCTTTCTGTTCGGTCCCAGAGGCCGCCGCCCGAATCAACGGTGCTGGCCGATACGAACTCGAAGTCGTGGGCGGTCTGGATTACCGGAACCCCGTGCCGCGCCGCGATCACTACCGGAGCTACCGAGAGCTGCACGTAGGCCTTGTGTACATGAACGACGTCGGGTCGGTACGCCCGCATCAGGTGGTCCATGGCCGCCGCAGCATGGGGATTCCAGATCGCCCAGCGCGCCGCCGTGAGCCGCTCCTTCGCGGTCAGACGGTCCCGGCTCTGTGCGTCCACGGCGTGTGGCACGAACTCTCCCGAGGTTTCCAGGTTCTGATCGGAACGGGTGGCCAGCCAGCGCACCTCGTGGCCGCGCTCACGCAGTCCTTCGCTCAACTCGAGACAGTGGAGATCAGCCCCGCCGGTGATCCTCGCGAAGTTGTTGACCATCAGCACCCTCATGGCGGAGGAACCTTTCAAAGGCGACTTCGCCGAACCGAGGCTCTGGCGATGCCGAGAGCCCGCTTGAACACCGAGGGCCGGTCGAAGACGACAGCAAAGTTGTTGGCATCGAGTTCCGGGCTCGGCTCGACCGAACCGGGGTGGCGAAGCCCGCCGATTGATTCGGTCGGGATCCGGCCGAGGCCTTTGTAGTCCTTCCAGCCCTTGGTGTGTGATGCGTCGGCACCGAAGCCTATGTTACGGACCAGGTTGACCGCCGGATAGACCGCCAGCCCCTGTTGCCGCCAGACCGAAAATGTCCAGCCGTAGTCCCAGGTGTCGAACTCGCCGTCGAAGTACCTGCTGTAGGTGTCAAACCAGTAGGCCTCCTCCCCCGGTGACGAGAAGGTCGGCCTTATCGCCTCGAACTCCGACTCGAAGTCGAGGCTGGTCGAAGAGTAGTGCTCCCAGGCGTCCCTCCAGGTTGCCCATCCCCATATGTGGGGGAACCTCGAGAAGAAGTAGCTCGCCTCAGGGTCGAGGTCGGGCAGAAAGCAGTTGCCGCCGATGTGCATGATCCGCTCGTCGTCCCGGTAACGGTCCAGCAGCGTTTCGCAGTAATCAAAGAAGCTCGGGTCGGCAAGGCAGTCATCTTCGATGATTATCCCCTGCTCCTCCTGCTCGAAGAACCAGGTGATGGCCGAACTCACCGCGACCCGGACTCCCAGATTCTCCTCCCTGAACAGGGTCTTCACCTCGCAGTCCCAGTCGATCCCTTCCATGACGAGATTGCGGGTGGCTTCGGTCAGGGCGCGTTCCTTCGAGCGGCCGGCTCTCGGGCCGTCGGCCGCGACGTAAAGACGCGGCGGCCGAGCTTTCCGGATCTGCTCGAAGACCCGCGCCGTAACGTCGGGACGGCGGAAGATCAGTAGTAGGACCGGTGTATTCAAGGCTTGCTGGTGATCAAGGCGCGGCTCGCCGACCGCCAGAAGGCATCAGCCGAAAGGAGGCTGGAGGTAGTCCTTTATCGGCTTGAGCGGGAACGGTAGCGATTTGGGCTGCCCCAGGGTCACCGCCGGACCACCTATGACCTCAGCCTGTACGAAGCCGCTGTTGCCCTTGCCCTTACCGGTCCTGATGAAGGCGTTGAACACGCCGTTGGCCCCCGAGCGCAGGGTCCTGATCTTTTGCCAGCCCCCGTTCAGGCGGTAGCGGACCACGACCGTTGCCGCGCTGCTCGCCGGGGTTCGGCCCCAAACGCTCAGACCGGTGTTCTTGCGGTAGGAAACGAGGGGAAAACGGAAAGCATTGAGGATCGGCTTGGGCCGGTCCGCGGCCATTGTCTTGCCCCTGAAATAGAGACCGGATTCGATGGTCTGGCTGTAGGGAAGGCCGGGCGCCCTCTCCCAGTCACGCAGCGAGAGCCAGAAGAACTTCGATACGCCGGCCTTCCAGGCTACGTGCATGGCTTCCGGCACCCACTTCATGAGCGTGCGCATTGACGCCGCTTTCGGATCCGGCCGGTTCGAATCCCAGCTGAACTCGGTCACCCAGAGTTCGGGGATCGCCGGCCTCGAATCGATCTTGCCGTAGCGGCTTGCCGCCTGGATCACCTTCCTGACATCGGGCAGATCGCCGAGCGAGACATCGTCCGGTCCGGAGGACTCATGGGTCGGCCCGCCGGTCGTATAGGGGTTGTTCGCCCAGATATCGAACTTGGTCTGCGCGGTACATCCCCGGATCGGCTTCGGATTCGATCGCCCTTCGAGGCAGAGCAGCCTTCGCATGAAGTCGAGCGGGCCCAGTCCGCCCGGACGCTCAAGCGGCGCGAGGCCTCCGCCGACCACCAGGTTGCTCGGGTTGGCAGCCCTCACCCGGTTCGCGAATTTGTTGAGCATCGTCCGGTAGAGGCCGGGAGAAACCTTCCTGCCATTCCTGAACTGAGGCAGAAAGTAGATGAAGAGGTTCGGTTCGTTCCACGCTTTCCAGTACCGGACCCTCGGCTGCGGACCGGACCCGTCGTAACGCTTGGCGGCCGCCTCGGTGAAATCGGCGAACATCTCCGGATCGGGGTCGCAGATCCCCTCGCGTTCGGCCCTGCATCTCTCGGCCCAGTCGGGAGCTTTGTAGACCGAAGCGAGGACACGGAGCCCGGACTCGGTCGCATTGTTGATCGCGAAGTCGTACTCGGGCCAGTCGTAGTTCGGGTCATTGGGGTCGGTCGGATCCCACGACTCGGGCTCGACGTCCGGAGCCACAACTGACCAATCGATGATCACCCTGGTGAAGCTAGCTCCTGCGTCCTTGATTCGCTCGTACCCCAGCTTTTCCGATCGCGCTGCGTCCGGGGTCGTCACGCCGGTCTCGAGCGGTCTCGCGGCGCCCGCAGCCGCGGGAAGAACCAGTGCAATAAGCACAGGCAGCAGCAAGCCAAGGTAAAACCTGCGGGAGATCATTTTTCAGCCCTGAAGCCGGGTGCTGTCTTGCTTGCGGCGGAATGCCAATGCCGCGGCTGCCGCCGCGATGAGAAGCAGGACGATCGGGAAGCCGAGCCCGAGGCTGGAAGATTCGACCGCAGCCGGCGAGCTCTGAACCTGTTCGCCTCCGGCGGCCGCCTGAGCCTGGTTGCCGGACTCGCCTCCGGACGACGCTGCCGCCTGACCTCCCGTCGCTCCTCCGACTGAATCTCCGTTTCCTTCGCTTGGCCGGACGTTTCCCCCCCGGAGGGAACCTCCGCCACCTGTAGCGGAGCCTCCGGCAGCGGGGCCGGGTCCGCCACCGGGGCTGGGTCCGCCACCGGGGGTGGGTGGCTGTTCGGTGTATTGATCGACGACATTTGGTGTTGCAACCGCAGAACTCGTGAAAGTTGCGCAAAGGGCAACGGCCAGTAGGGCGACTATTGGAGCGGGAAACCTCA
>Ga0105051_10007876_pt1 | contig 10971 bp, 8 predicted proteins | sample FRY02_FD_78383 | JGI IMG/M metagenome (GOLD analysis project Ga0105051, IMG submission 78383) | Freshwater microbial communities from Lake Fryxell liftoff mats and glacier meltwater in Antarctica - FRY-02 (megahit assembly) | ecosystem: Environmental > Aquatic > Freshwater > Ice > Glacier...
AGATGCGCCATGCGGTCCAGGCGCGCTTGGCCGGGTTGCACGTCATGCAGTACGGCAAGTATGGGCATCCGGTAGACTATAGCCAACATACCAAGATGTTGGTAAACCTGCCATACGCCTTCACGATCGTAACGGAAACCTGCCGCGTAGATAACCTGTTCACGGAGTGGTTGCTGGACTGCTTTGCGGTCGGCACCATACCGATATTTTGGGGATGCCCGAACGTGGGCGACTACTTTGACGCGCGTGGCATTCTGTCGTTTGAGACCGCCGACGAGTGCGCCGCCATAGTGGAAGGACTGTCGTTTGACCTGTACGAGTCGCTGCTGCCCTACGCGGCCGGTAACATGCTGCTGGCGGGGCAATACGCCTGTGCCGAGGACTGGATGTACGAGCACATCTTGCGGGAGTACGATAAGTGATCCAACTCTTTTCCCCCACCACCGGCCCGGAAGAACAGGCCGCCGCCGCCGCCGCAATCGCGTCCGGCTGGCTCGGCTTCGGACCGCAAGTTTTGGAGTTCGAGATGGCCTGGGCCGAGCACATCGGCGTTCCGGCTGAGAACGTGGTATCAGTGTCGTGCGCCACGGAAGGTCTGTATCAGATCATGGCGTACATCTCGGAGAGTAATGACGATCCATACCGAGACTATGTAATTGCTCCCGACATAGGATTTATTGGCATTGCTAATGCTGTTCGAGAAAGTGGACTTAATCTCAAACTATGCGATGTTGACCCGCACACGCTCAACCCTGCGGTAGACATAATCCGCGCCTGTCTGCCCCCTGGAAATATGGCCGTCGTCATTCAGCACTATGGCGGCGTGCCGTCCGACCTCGGCCCCATCGCGGACCTATGCCGCGAGCGCGGAGTGCTGCTGATTGAAGACGCCGCCTGTGCGCCGCTATCATTCTACGGCGGGCAACGGGCCGGGACGGTGGGCGACTTTGGCGTGTGGTCGTTTGACGCGATGAAGATCATAACGTCCGGCGACGGCGGCATGGTCTACTGCCGCGATGCGGCGGCGGCTGAGTCAATCCGCAAAGCTACCCGGCTGGGACAGGACAATCTCAGCGGGCAGGGCGCCGCCGGCGACAAGTGGTGGGAATATCGGGTGTACACGCCGGGCCGCAAGGCCATGCTGAACGACTTGCAAGCGGCGGTGGGGTTGGCGCAGCTGGTCAAGTTGGAAGCGCTGGTGGAGCGCAGGCATGAGATTTGGAACCTGTACTCCACCATGCTTTGCAGCCTAGAGTGGTTGAGTTTACCCAAGCCCTACGAGCCTGAAAACGAACAGTGGTCTTACTACACCTTTTGGGTACAATGTGAGCAGCGAGACGCGCTGGCGCTCTACCTGCGCGAGCGCGGCGTCTATACCAGCTTCCGCTATTGGCCCATCTCAGCGGCCTACAGCTGGGAGTCCGGCTGCCCGAACGCGGCCTGGGCGGCGGCGCACACGCTCAATCTGCCGCTGCACGCCAATTTGACGGATGACGACGTGATTAGCATAGTCAACCTAATTTACAGATTTGGGGAGAGACAACCGAATGAATGAGATTGACGTGCGCGAAGCGGTCGCGGCGCTGCCCGAACTAGACGGGAATGACTTTTGGAGCGGCAAGCGCCGCGCCTTGCGGGTCAACATTCAGAACGAGCCGGTGTCAGAATTCTTGACCTGGCCCACGATTATAGAGACCATGTTCGTGGGCGAGATCGGATACCTGTCTCCCATGCGGGCTGAGATGACCTTGACCGATTCGTTTAGATGGGAATTTGCAATAGGCGGCGGCGAGTGGGGCTTGCCAACGACCAACCTGACTAACCAGGCTTATCATCTGTTCCAGTGGGAGCGGGCCACTGGCCGGCGCGTGCGCGATATGAATTCCATCGTGGAAATTGGCGGGGGCTATGGGGCGCTGGCCCGCATCTGTCACCGGCTGGGCTTCCGGGGCCATTACACCATCTATGATTTCCCTGAGCTATCGGCCCTGCAAGCCTACTACCTGGCCCGCCACGGCCTGCCGAACGTGGACTGCCGCAGTGACTTCGCCGGCGGCGTCAGCGCCGACCTGCTGGTAGGCATTTTCTCGCTGGTGGAGATGCCGCGCGCTACTTTGACGGCCTACCTGGACGGTGTGACGGCCAACCACTGGCTCATCGGGGCGCTGGCCGCTCCGTGGGAAGGCGACCTGTTGCACCCGCTGATTGACGCCAAGTTTGCGGCGGGCGTAAAGGTTGACTCCAAGCACCTGCCAGGACGATACTATCTGCTAGGATGATGGCATGACCAAAGTTCTACTGCTCCCCAACGCCGACAACATCGAGTCGAATAACGGCATCGGCCGCGTCGTTCACGCCCAGCGTAAGTACCTGCCGCAGTTTGGAATTGATCTAGTCGGAAGCGAAGACCGGGCCGACATCATCGCGGGCCATACTCACGACTACGGCGCCAGCCGTGTAGATGTGGTGCATTTGCACGGGGTCTATTGGCTGGGCGACGTTGGCAGTGGCGAGTATAGCCAATGGCACAAGGACGCCAACCGGCGCATCATCGCCAGCGTGCGCCGGGCGCGGGCCGTCACCGTGCCGTCGGATTGGGTAGCCCAGCCCTTTAGACGTGACATGCGCATTCGGCCGCTGGTGATCGGGCACGGCCTAGATATGTCAGAGTGGTCGCCGGGCTACCCGCGCGGCTATATCTTGTGGAATAAGAATAGGGATGGGGATGTTTGCAACCCCACCTGGCCTTACCACCTGGCTCTGCGCGGGCAGGACGTGGTTACGACCTTCATCCCCAAAGGCGAGTCGGCCTCGCCCCAACTCAAACTGCGCGTCACCGGGGCGATGGCGTCCGAGCCGATGAAGGCGCTGCTGCGCGAGGCCGATATTTATCTGGCAACGACCAAAGAGACATTCGGCATCGGGACGCTGGAAGCGTTAGCGTGCGGCGTGCCCGTCCTGGGCTTTGATTGGGGCGGCACGGCCGGCCTGATTACGCACGGCGAGAACGGCTACCTGGCGCGGCCTGGCGACATTGATGACCTGCTGGAAGGCGCGGCCTACATTCGCGCCAACCGCGCCCGTCTGAGTGACAACGCCATTCAGGCGGCGCAAGCCTACACCTGGGAACGCGCCGCCGAGCAGTACGCCAACCTGTACCACTCTCTGGCCCGCAATGTCGAGCCGCAGACCGTGGCCGTGATTGTGACGACCTACAATTACGGCCCTTACTTGCGCGAGTGCCTGGACAGTGTTCTGCGCCAGACCTACCCGGTGGATGAGGTGGTAGTGGTGGATGACGGGTCAACCGACGACTCAGCCGCCATTGCCGCTGAGTACGCGCCGCGCGGGGTACGCCTAATCCGGCACGACAATCAGGGGGTGTGCGCCGCCCGCAACAACGGCATCGCGGCCACGTCCGCTCCCTACGTTATCTGCCTGGACGCCGATGACCTGCTTGACCCGCGCTACGTGGAAGTCTGCCGCAACGAGATGCGCAAGGATCGGGGCGTGGGCATTGTCTGGACTAACCTAAACGTCCTGCATCCTAATGGGTCAGTGGATATAAATAGGTGGCCGGGGCCGTTCGATTGGGAGTTCCAGGCCACGGCCAGTAATCCGCCGCACACCACCATTCACACCGGAGCGATGTGGCGGCGTGAGATGTGGCGGCGAGCCGGCGGCTACAAGCAGGAGCACGCGCCGGGCGAGGATGCCGAGTTCTACACGCGCGGCCTGAGCGTCGGCTTTACGGCGGTCAAGGCCACCGACCTGCCGCTGTTCGTGTACCGAGATCATGGCCGCGGTGCGCACCGGGTCAAGCATTACAAGGCGGTGGATACCTGGCATCCCTGGATGCGTGACCACGACTACCCGCTGGGCGCGCCGTCCGAGGCCGCGCCGTATGTGCGCAGCTACAGCGACCCGAAGGTGACGGTTATTATCCCGGTCGGGCCGGGTCATGGTCAATACCTGCCGGACGCCCTAGAGTCGCTGGTGGGACAAACGATGCGCGATTGGGAAGTGGTAGTGGTGGATGATGGCGGTTTGCTACCAAGCCTGATTGACCCGTTCCCGTTCCCACGCCACTACTCTACCAAGCGGCCCGCTTCCGGCCCCGGCGCGGCGCGCAACGTTGGCCTAGTCCACGCCAAAGCGCCGCTGGTTCTGTTCCTGGACGCCGATGACAAGTTAGACCCCACCGCCCTGGCGCAGATGTGCGCGGCCTACGCGGACGCGGGCGGGCGTTACGTCTACGGCGACTGGCAGTATTGGGGCGAGGATGACATTCAGCGCTCGGCGGATTATAATGCGGAGTGGTGGTTGGACTTCACCCGCTCCGATGGGCGACACCCCGTGACGGTACTCATGGCGACGACCGACGCGCAGGCGCTAAAGTTTGATGAGACTCTGCCGGTGCTGGAAGACCTGGACTTCTTTGCCCGGTCGGCGCTGGCGGGTAAGTGGGGGCAGCGAATAGAAGCGGTGACGCTGCTAGTTAGAAATAACGCGAACGGCCTAACAGCGCAGGCATTGAGTCGGCATGGAGATATTCCGGCTATGCTGGCGGAAAGGTATAAGGGAAAATCAATGGCAAGTTGCTGCGGTGGAAACGGCGGGGCCATCATGGCCGCCAAAGCCGCGATGAGCGGCGTTATGCCGGAGCGCGAGATCGGGTTGTCAATTCGGCGCACCACGAAAGGGCGCGGCTCGGTGCCGGAAGTCAGCGCCGTAAGCCATCTGGTCAGGATGGAGTTCACCGGGCAGCGTAGCGGGGCGGTCACGTTCCGGGGCAACAACGGTCGCGAGTACCGGGGCGCGAACAGCAGCGCTTTCCGATTCGCCAACGTGCATCCAGATGACGCTAATAAGCTAGAGTCAACCGGCCAGTGGCGGAGCGTCGGCGCTAACATGGCAGACCTAGCCCCGGCCAACCTGCCGCTCTATGATCCGCCCCAAACGCCACCTACGCCCTTGACGCCGCCCCAGGCCGAGCCGGTGAGCGTATCCCAGCCCGTCCCAGCGCCAACGCCTGGCATCCAGGCGTCCCCAGCTGCAGTCGAGACGGTTCAGGCGGTTTCTACGCTGAACGCGCCCATGACGCAGGCTATCGCGTCAGCGGACGGTGTGGTGGTGCGCAAGCGCGGCCGGCCGCCGAGCAAGAATACTCCGCTGAATGACCGGGAGCCGCAGGGGTAGGGAAAGTTACTGGTTGGACTTGAAAACGAAATAGCGTATACTAAGCCCCATAGCCTAATACGACCCGCCCCGGCGGCGCTGAGAGTCAAGCTCTCTCAGCGCCGCCTTTTGTTTTTGGTAGGTTAATGATTATCTTCTGGACTGCTTGCGCCGTGCTCGCCAACTATCGCCTGACGCGCGCCCTCGCCCGCGAGGACGGTCCGTTCGACCTGTTCTCGGCCGGTCGCGATTGGGTGGGTCAAAAGAACTGGATCGGGCGCGGCCTGCACTGCGTCCAGTGCCTTAGCTTTTGGATGGCTCTGCCGCTGGCGCTGCTGGTTAGCCCGGCCGACTGGCGCGAAGCCCTGCTGCTATGGGGCGCGATTGCGGGCGGGGCCACGGTGCTGCATCTGGTGATTGCATGACTCCACTTCTCAGCTTAGAGCAGTTCCGCTCAATTTTAGGGTGGAATCCTTTTCATTTTTGGGGCCTTGCCAACGCTGACATTCCGGTGCGCGCCGCATGCCCGACTGTGCTAAAACAATACGCCTGGCAGAACACCGACGCCGCCGGGCGCGCCGAGATTAGCCAGGCCATTGAGTCGGCCGAGTCGCTGCTGCGAACCTACCTGGGCTACGCCGTGGCGCCGGAATACCGCGAAGTGACCGTGGCCTGGCCGCGCTACTACGATACCAACCGCGACCGGCTGGGCTGGTGGGACGCGACCGGGCGCTGGATTGCGCCGCGCCTACCGTTCGGCTTCGGCCACATTCAGGCGGCGGGCACGGAACTGCTAACGCTGGTCGGGCAGGTGACGGTGGCCGTCGCCTCACTGGTGTTCACCGACTCGGACGGCGACGGCCTGTCTGATACTTTCACGGCCACCATCGCCACGACTCAAACCGATGCCGACAAGCTGGCGATTTATTTCGCGTCTGCCAACCGCTTAGACAGTGAGCCAGTCGGCGCGCGCTGGCGGATCGAGCCGGTCAAGGTGACGATCACATCCGGAGTGGCGACCATCATCGGGCGCATCTGGACTATAGTTCGGCCGGTGCTGTATGAAGGCGTAAACCCCCAGCCACTTGATCCCGGCCTACTGACGGCCAGTGGGCCATACGCGCAGGCGCTGGATGTGTATGTGCGCACGACCAACCCGGACGGCGTGACTTATCAGACGAGTCAAGCGCAACTCATTTGGGAAACGTCGCCGGTGCATGGCTGGTGGTGCAGCTGTGGCTGCCAGCAGGCGAGTTTCTATGCTGCCAACAATGACCCGTATGACCCGGCCGCGATTGGCAGCGCCGTGGGGCGCGTCACCATCCGCGATAGTGTGACCGGCATCGTGGGAATAGGTGACGCGGCCTACAACACCAGCGCCGGAATATGGGCGGCTCTGCCGTGGGAGGCCTGCCACGAGCCAGATAGGGTGACGGTGCGCGTGCTGGCCGGGCTGGCGCGGGTAGACCAACAGATGCAGCGTCAGATGCAGATGGCCGTGGCGCGTCTGGCAATTGCCGAGTTGGGCCGACCGGTGTGCGCCTGTGAGCAAGCCAACCGAGACATTTTCCATTGGCAGACGGACATGAGCCGGTCACTCGGTGCCAGCGAGCTGTTTGCCTTCATCTCGCGCGAGGATTTGGGAAACCCATTTGGGCCACGCCGGGGAGCTATCTGGGCCTGGCACCTAGTCCGCAATATCCGTATCACCCCCGGCGTCGTGGGGTACTAACGACCCGTTATCGAGAAAGACAAAGGAGAATTGACCTATGCCCCGCCCGACCGATGCAACCGTTACGAAGACCACGAGCCGCCGCATCTTTATTCAGATGGGCGGCCCCTACCCCGGCAACGTGACAGCCTATGCCGGCGCCGACGCGCAGTACATGATCCTGGACGGCGTGACGCGCCCGTTGCGCAGCATTGACCCGATCCGGGTTCCCAGCCCGATCCGCAACGAGGCCTTCAAGGTGGTGGGCCGGAAAATCAGCGCGCCCGACTTCCCGACCGGCACGCTGCGTATTCTTGAAAACCGCAACACCTTGCCGTTCCAACTCGGCAACTTGGATTGCCCCTTCAACCTGTACCTGCCGGTCGGTTTGTGCGAGGACCCGTCCGACTTCGCCGGTGGCTGGCAGAGCATTGTCGAGATCGTGTCTTGGGCCGAAGCCACGTCCGTAGACGAGGGCGCGCGCGGACAGTGGGAAGAAGACTCGCAGGTGGAAGACGCCGTGAGCATCACGATGGAGTCTAAGTACGCCATCGGCAGCCAGTCATTCTCGATTAAGGCCGGAACGGAAATCAGCCGCGAAGTAGTGGATGTGGTTTACGGCGGCGGCGTGCAATGCGGCGACTGCGGCCCAACCGATGACGGGTCTAAGCGCATCTATGCCGTCACGAAATCCAGCGGGGCCGCCAGCCCCGGCCTACCGGCCGAACTGGTTTTCAGCATCGATGGCGGCTTCACCTGGGCGCAGCAATTGATTGACGCCTTCGGAGCCACCGAAGACCCGCTGGCGATTGACATCGTGGGCAACAAGCTGGTCATCATCGGCTCCAACTCCTACTACTGGGCCATCTTCAACGACCAGGGCCAGCCCGGCACGTTCACGAAAGTCACCAGCGGCTTTGTGGCCGGCGGCAATCCGACCGACCTGTACGTGCTCAACACCAACAACGTATTTTTTAGCGGCTTGCTGGGCTACATCTACAAGGCCACCGACATCACCGCCGGGGTGACGGTGGTTGACGCGGGCGTGGCGACCAGCGACGGTCTGTTCCGCATCGCCGGGGACGGTAACAACACCGTCGTGGCGGCCGGGGCTGGCTCGGCCGTGGTCTACTCGCCCAACGGCGGAGGCTCTTTCAGCGCGGTGGTAGTCGAGCCGTCCGCCATCGCACTCGACATTTTTGCTCTGGCGGTCAAGGACGCCAATACCTGGCTCATCGGCACGGGGCTGTCGGGCCGCATGTTCTACACCCGCGCGCAGGGCAAGATCGCCTGGACGCCGATCAACTTCACCGCCACCGGCGTGGGCGCGGTGCGCGATATCGTGTTCGCGACAGATGAAGTCGGTTACTTTGTGCATGACGACAATACCCCCACTGGCCGTATCTTCTCCACCTGGGACGGCGGCAACACCTGGATTCGGAATGACCAGGGCAGCGCCCGCATCTTGAACTGGCCGGTACTCAGCCGGATCAATCGGCTGGCGACCGCTAAAGGCAGTCAGCAAGTGGCCGCCAATTACGTGGTCGCCGGCGGGCTGGCGGGCGACCTGAGCGACGGCATTCTGCTTCTCGGTGTTCCAAACGCCGAGTAAACGTAGGACTAGACCAAACGGGAGAGACAGATGACTAAGCAATTGCAGGAAGTGGTTTTGCCGGACAGTGGCGCGACTGTCCGGATAAAGTTTGTTGGGCCGTTGCTGCTGAACGACATCATGAAGGCGTCCGAAAAGGAAACGCGCAAGGCGCTGGCAAAGCCGGAAGTGCCGATGGTCGAAGTTGCCTATGAGAAGGGGCCACGGCTAGAAGCTAACCCCAACAACCCGGCCTACCTGTCAGCGGTACAGGAATGGGAGAACGCGAAGGGCATCATCTTTGCCGAAAAGCTGTTCCACTACGGCGCGGATGTGGAGTTGTCGCCTGAAGCGTTGGAGCAGGTCAAGGCGCTGCGGGCCGACATGGGAGCCGACGCCGAATTGCCCGCCAACGACAAGGCGCTGTACATCACGCGCATCCTAATCCAGACCAACGCCGATTTTACGACGCTGCAGAACGCCATCCTGGGCCGTGCCCAGCCCACCGAAGTGGAGGTGGCTAAGGCCACGGAAGCATTTCCTGCCGCTCTACAAGGGGCGTGATCTATTCGCCTGGAAGGTGCCGCGCTCCGGGCTGCAATACGCGGCCCAGCTTGAATGGCGGCTGGCGGCGCAGTGGGCGCACTACCGCTATGAGGACTTTCAGATGCTTGAAGGCGAACAGCAGAGCCAGCACGTGGCTGCCTACCGCATCCATAGCCAGGCGGAAGCGCTGCTGCAACAGGAAGGCGCGCGCCAGTCACGGAAGCCCGCGCCTACTCAGCGCCCGCGCTCCCATAGGTAAACCACTCGCATGGCTAACGGCCTAACTCCTGTCGGTGTAGAACTTGTCGCGGCCGGTGGGGCGCAATTCGCCGCCGGAGTTCTGGCCGCCTCCAAGCAGCTAAACGTATTGGAGCGGTCGGCCAAGTCGGCTACAGCCGGCGTCAACCTGCTGGGCCAGATCGGCATCGGCGTTCTCCGAGAGATCGGCGCTATCGGCGTGCGGGCGCTGGCGCAGGCTGGCCGGGCCGCTCTCAACTTTGCTTCTGATCTGACCGCCGCCGCCCTTGAAAATAGCGCTCTGAGTAAGACGGTTGACACGCTCTACAACAGCCTGGTCGAAGTCACGCGCGTCAGCTTCACCCCGCTTGCAAACCAAATCAATCAACTGGCTACACAGGCCGCGCCGGCCTTCCTGGGCGTGGTGCAGCGGGCTGAGGAGGCCTTTGCCGGTCTAGCGTCTAACGCCTTGACCTACGGTCAGAACGTGGTGGCGCAGTTCGCGCAAGGGTTGTGGGACGGCTTCGTATATGTCGTAGACGCCTTGACCGGTCTAGGCGACCTGATTAGTGTCTGGTTAGCGCCTGGCAGTCCGCCCAAGATACTTCCCGAACTGGATCAATGGGGCACAGACGCGATGAACGTCTACCTTTCGGGGTGGACGAAAGCCAACTTTGACATTTTCAACACCATCGGCAGCGAGATCGAGTCGCTGCTGCGCGCGCAAGCGCCCAAGAATGATACCGGGCTAATCCCGCGTATCCTGGGAACGCGCGAGGCCATCGCGGCGGCCGTCGAGCAAGCGCGCCAGATGGGGCAAGTCACGACCGAGTCGCTCAATAACATTTACAAGGCGGCCGGGGCCACGACACCCGCCGTCCAGGACTATCTAAAATCCGTCTTCACGCTTGACCTGGCGAACAAAAACCTTTCCGCCGCGCAGGACGAGCTAAACCGCGTCACCGCTGAATACCAAGACCTGCTCAAACCAATTGACGCCCAACTGGCGGGCATCAGCGAGTCTCAGCAGCAGTTGACCGATGAGCAGGAAAAGGGGCGTCTGGCGATGGTCCTGGCCGATCCGGGCGCCACCGCGTCCGAGAAGCGCCAGGCCCAACTCCGCATCGAACAGATTGACGCCGAGGCGCGCCGGCGGGCGCTGATTGCCACCCAGAAGGTGGCGGTTGAAGCGGCGCAGGAAAACGTAGACGCGGCCCAAACGCAGGTGACGGTGGCGCAGAGTGAGTATGACTCGCGCAAGGCCAACATTGATTTGATTGTGGAGCAGAACCGGTTGTTGGCCGAGCAAGCGGCTCTGCTGGATCGTCTGTCGGCGGCCGCGGGCGGCGGCGGCGGCGCAGTGCCTAAGCCGTCCGGCGGCAAGGGCGGCGGCGGTGGCATAGTCAAACCCGACACGACCTGGATTGACGACCTGGTTGCAAAAGTACAGACCAAGCTAACAGAATTACAGACCGCTTGGGCCGCGGCCTGGTTGGCTATGGAAACGGCCATGCAGCCGATTGTGGATGCCTGGAACAATACTGTTCTGCCCGCTCTGACTGCTCTGCAAACGGCATTCAGTACGAGCATGCCCGATATTCAGGCCAGCATTGGGCGAATGGTGGGTTTTGCGACTCAAAACCTTAATATTGTTTTGCCCGGTGTGTTTCGCAATCTAGGCCGGGCGCTCGAATCTATGGCGACTATC
>Ga0105051_10007884_pt1 | contig 10963 bp, 15 predicted proteins | sample FRY02_FD_78383 | JGI IMG/M metagenome (GOLD analysis project Ga0105051, IMG submission 78383) | Freshwater microbial communities from Lake Fryxell liftoff mats and glacier meltwater in Antarctica - FRY-02 (megahit assembly) | ecosystem: Environmental > Aquatic > Freshwater > Ice > Glacier...
ATGCCAATATTCTACATTTACAAGATATATAAAACATGAAAGTTCTATGTAATAAATGTAATCATATTATAACATCTCAAAATTTTAAGAGGCATCATTCAATATGTAATGGTAAAGGTCCAAGGATACGTAATCTAGAAAAAGGTAAAGATTGGGCTAAAGGCAAAACGTATGATGAAATCTACGGCAAAGAAAAATCAGCTGTTATAAGAGCAAAGCAAAGTGCCAATTCTAACTCGTCCCACCCTCATTCAGAAGATACTAAGAAAAGAATCTCTGAAAAAATGAAAGGTAATACTAATTGGAAGAATTCTGTACATAAAAGTGGCAGAGGAAAGAAAGGTTATCATGAAGGTTATTATTACATGTCATCATGGGAATTAGCATATATCATATATTCTATAGATCATTCTATTAAAATTAAAAGAGTCTGGGAACAATTTAATTATAAATTTGAAGGAGTCGATAGACAATATATACCAGACTTTTATTTAGAAGACGAAGAATGTTATGTCGAAATCAAAGGTTACTGTAATACACAGTGGGAATCAAAACTAGAAGCATTCCCACATCCTATTAAAGTTTTATATAAAAAAGAGATTCAACCTTACTTAAAATACGTAATTGAAAATTATGGTCCTGATATACTAGAAAAATAACATGGAATTCCACTTTTTGTTTCAAATTTGTTTCAAAAACTTTTGGTTTTCAATTAATAAAGAAATTCATTAAAACTTATATTACAAAACCAGATATAATAAGTATATAAAATTCAAACAATATTTTAAAAGCAAATGAAAAAATTTAATAATACTTTTATAATTGGCGACATTCATGGTGGCTTTAAAGCATTACTACAAGTACTGGAAAAATCTGGGTTCGATTACGAGAATGACAGGTTAATAAGCTTAGGCGATCTTGCTGATGGTTGGTCTGAAACCCATTTAGTTATCGAGGAATTAATGAAAATGAAAAACTTGATTTTATTAAGAGGTAATCATGATGAATGGGCTTTACAAGCATTATCAACTGCATTTTTAGAAGATATTCAAATGGAAGATCGAGAAGCATTTAAAATTGCTGAGAAGTATTACACTGCTTCTTTCTTTAGTATGTCTGGTATGGGAAGAGCTTGGTATGTGCATGGTGGAAAAGGAACTGAAGCTTCTTATAAAGCTCGACCTGATTTAATATGTTCTCATATTAAATTTTTGGATGCAGCGCACATTTATTACATAGATGTAGAGAATCGATTCTTTAGTCATGCCGGTCCATCACCACATTGCGGACTAGCAGAAACACCAGATGCTGAATTTTATTGGAACCGTGACTTCTGGCAACAAACATATAGTGGTCAAAATCCAGGTAGAGAATGGGAAGAAGTTTATATAGGTCACAGTCCAACATTAAACCATCCTAGTAATAAAGAAGACTGTACAAAACCTATTAATAGATACAATGTATGGAACATGGACACTGGTGCTTGTTTTCATGGAAAACTTTCAATGATGAATATTTATACAAAGGAATTATTCCAATCTGATCCTGTACGAGAATTATACCCAGATGAATATGGAAGATCTTCTCGAACATTTAACCAATTAAATCCATAAAAAACTTTGGCGAATCGAAACTTTTAGGTATATTAAGTCTGTTCGAACCAGACTATCGCCACAATACACGATGATATATAAACTGTAAAAAAATCATATTATATGAAATTCGTAAAAACATTCGAACAATTTCTAGAAAATCAATCTCAGTCATTGAATGAAGCTATAAATACAACTGATCTTGAAAAATATGTTAAGTCTAAGTATAAAGACAAAAGAATTAATTCTGTTACTTTCGAAGAAGTATTAGAACCTCTTGCATCACATATTGATTCTTATACAGGATCTTCGATGGGAGACTTGGAATATACGGCAACAACTATTACACTTTTTAAAAGGTTAGTTGATGCAATGGCTCAAGCACATATTGATGGAAATGGAATGGATGAATCTAAAGTTAATGAAGGAACAACAGATACTTATAAGCGTTTAATTAAAAGAGCTAAAGCTCTTCATATTGAAACAGTTGCAGAACTTGAAGATTTAATAGGAGATGAGTTTGGAGATGCTGAACCACATGTTTCAGGAGCAGATTTTGAAACAGCTAAAAAACAATTAAGACTTAGTTAATATGAAATATTTCCAAACATTTGAGCAATTCATTAATGAGAAATATAATGATTTAGTTAATGAAAAGGTTAATTTCAAAGATGTTCATAAATTCATTAAAGATATTTCAAATGAGAAGCCAGAAATAAAGTGGTATCTTGGAGGTAATGATAAGAATGTTTATTCTGGCACTATGAAATGGTAAGATTTTTCTGCAGTTATATGGGTTAATGATGATGGATCTCATGGAAAGATTAATACTGATAATCCAGGAGGTTCAGTTAATTATAAATCTTTAGAAGATTTTTATGACGCAATTATACTAGGTAAAGAATCTAAGGGTAAAGCATATAATAGATTTAGTAGATATTAAAGACAACGGTCTGGGCGTAATCCCAGAATTTAGGACCGTTATAGCTACGGCGACGAAACCTGAGAAGCTCGCTACTACTCAGGTTTTTTAAGTTTTATTGAAACATTCATAACATTAAAGGATATATATCTTGTCAAAATCTATTGACGTTTTATAAGTACAGTGTTAAGACGAGGGTTCGAGTCCCTCTAGCTCCACAACAAAGAATAATAAATATGGGGCTACTTCGGAATTGATTGGCATGGGAAAGTGAGAAAGAGGATTAGGCGAAAATAATTAACGCAGAATATGCACCAGTAGCGATGGCGGCTTAACAGCACCAGCATTACAGGCAGTAAAAAATTTAAAGAGGGCGCTGACCATAACAAAAGCCCTCTTTTTTAGGGTACAAAGAATTCAATCACCATATAAGATAAAACAATAATTTAATGTCAGAAATAAAACGCGCAATAATAACTGGGCAGGGAGCTTCAGGTAAGGACCATTTAGTAGAATATTTAATTGAATCAGGATATAAATTCCCAGTAACTTATACTACTAGACTACCTCGACAAGGTGAAATTGAAGGAGTACATTATAATTTTACAACAGTAAAAAGATTTAAAGAAATGATTAAATCTGATTTAATGTATGAATATGTATCTTATGAAAATAGAGGCAAAAAATCCAATGAAACATGGTATTACGGAAGAACTAAAGAAGACTTTTATGCAGGTAATATAATGATTATGACACCTGCTGGACTTGTCCAGTTATCAGAACAAGATCGTAAAGATAGTTTCATTATCTTCTTAGATATAAATGAAGACATCAGACGAGAACGTATGGATAAAAGAGTAGATGCAGATGATACTGAACGTCGTTTAAAAACAGACAGAGAAGATTTCGCGCTTTTTGAAAATTATGATTACAGAATAGACAATCCAAATTTCTACTCTTCTAACGTTCACATGTTATTAGAGACTACAATAAGATTATTTCCAGAAATTCGAAACAATAGTAACCAAGAAGTGGTATAACACATCACTAATAAATAATAAAAATTTATAAATAATAAAAACTTTTAAAAATGGGTAAATCAAGTAAAAAAACAGTTGAAAATACTGAAGTAGTTACAATTGAAAATGTAGAACAAACTCCACAGGAAGGAGCAAAAGATGAAACAATACAACCTTATCAGTTTTTAACATCTGAAGGTTTGGAAGACATGTCTGATGAAGATTTAAAAGCAAAACAAGAAGAATTGAATATGGCACAGGAAACATTCGGAAAAGGAATGGCATCAAAGTTGTATACAGTTAAGCTTGATAGTCAATCTAACTTATCTCTTTTAAAAAATTGGGTCGAAAAAGAAACTAAATGGAATCATAATACAGTACCAACATTAGTTGCAATATATGACGGTTTGAAAACAGCAATCGCAACTAGAGTTGATGAAAATGGTAATGCATATCTTTCAACTATTGTTGTAGCTAATATTTACCAGTATTTGTTAACATTCGAAGGTAAAGGTTATATCGATGCTAAGAAATATCTTACTCTTCTTACAAAAGTAGGTGGACCAATTTCTGAAGCAATGAAAGAACTTGCTGATGACAATACACATTTCCGTAATATGCATAGTGACCTTGCAACAATTGACCAAGTTTTAGTAGCAAGAGCTCAAGGAATCAAAATCGCTGAAACTCCAGTTGCAGAAGCATCTGAAGAAGAAGAAATTGCATAATCTTAAAAACAAGTAACTGTGATAATCGGAATTGAAGGGCTTAGTGCTCATGGAAAAACTACACTCATAGACAAATACATTAAAAAATACCCAAATACAATAAGATTTAGAGGAGCCGGTGCAGTGAATATAGGAATTCAACAGCACTGGCAATCCTATAACTTTTGGATGAGGAATATCATGGAACAACTTGATAGTCTTAATGGTTATAAGAAAGTGATACTTTGGGATAGATTTTTGACAGATGCTATATATTCAGAAGATGTTCAATACGCTTCTGAAATATTACGAGTTATGAAATCTCATAAACAAAAAGCAGTTATCTATATTAAACCTAGTTATGAAGTTGTATTATTGCGTCAAAGTAAAGAAGGTGATGATTTTGAAGACCATAAATCTAGATTCGGCAAAGTAATTAAAAGCTTCAATACTCATGAAATTGAATTAAGAGAAGATGAAGAATATAAAATTACGGATCGTATAATAGAAGAAGTTCATAATTTTATTCAAAATTTAGTAAATAAGATATAATATGGAAGTAGCACTAGACAATATAGAAAATATTAAATATTTTCAAAGTAAAAGAGACTATCAATTAGAAAGATTCATAGATGCTGCAAATAGCGGATTATCATTTCAAGTTATCGAAAATAGATACAATGGTTTTATTAGAAAAGAAAAACAATTACGTTTAATGGAAGATGCCTCAATTATTTCAACATTTGCAAAAGCTGGCATATTACCGAACAATGAAGACTGAAAAATTAACTGAATATCGCAAAAAAGTTGAATCAGCAATTGACTTAGTTAATTCATTAAGAGAAGTTTCAGACTCTGTAAATCGCAATGAAAAAGTCAAGAAAGTTGCTGTTATTTTATGCGGATCTCGCAACGGAAGTTCCCTTCTGAAAACAGTAGTTTCCGGAAGTAAAGATTTAGCTTATCTTGCAGGTGAAGAAGAACCATATTTTATTTTATCAAAAAATGGTTTCCCATATAATAGCGAAAGCGATACCATAGAACAAATCGACAATAAGCAACATTTATTAGATTGTATATTTGATGAATTAGGTGTTAATATATTTACTTATACAGTAGATGATTTTGATTTGGCAATCAAAAATAAGAAACATGATTGGTATAATAGACTATTATTACAATTTCCTCTTCTAGAAGTAGATAAAGATACTGTTGAAAAACTATGGGATAAGAGTTTACATGTATATTCAAAAACTCTAGAATATTATGACCAATTTAATTGGAATGAATGTTGTCAAATTTTCTTAAGGGAATTATTTAGAGGCAAACAAGCATTTGGATATTACGATATTATTCCCGAAAATACCCCTTATATATTTGATGATGTAAATCGAATGAAAATTGAGGAACCACCTTATGTTATTCCAGCATGGAAGCGTCAGATTACAGAAGAAGAGTTAGATGATAAGATATTATTCTTTAAAACTCCACAAGACTGTTATAGAATTGGAATCTTTGAGGAATTATTCCCAAATGCAGAAATTAAATACGTACATTTATCTAGAGGATTTGCACAGACTGTAAATGGTTTGATGGATGGATGGTTAAGTGAAACAGGTTTCTTCGCTCATAATATGGATATTATTGGTGAACGATTAAATATTGAAGGTTACACTGACAAGGTAAAAGGTGGCGATAGATGGTGGAATTTTGATTTACCAGCAAATTGGAAAGATTATAAAGATAGTCCACTTGAAGATGTATGTTTAAATCAATGGCATTCTGCACATACTTCTATATTAAATAGCGGCGTAGATACATTAAGAATAAAATTCGAAGATTTCTTACTGAATGGTCAAGAGACTTTAAATATACTCACAGATTATTTAGGAATCAACTCAATTAAAGTCAAAAAATTACCTTTAATAATGATAACACATTCCCCAAGCGACTACAGGTGGTATAAGAGGAAAGAAACGATTATGAAACTAGCGGAACAACCGAAAGTTAAAAAACTTATGACCGAATTAGGTTATTCAATGGACCCTTTAACATGGATTTAAAAGAGAAATACGAAAAACAAGGCCCTGTTAATCTTGACGATATCGAAATGGAATTCGTTGAGCTTAAAATCGGCTATACTGATGAATATTCAAAATTAACTGCAGTAGCTTTACATATTCCTCGCAGAAAGGAAGTCATTGTACCTTACCCAAGTTTAGTGATGTTTCAATCTGTACCTAATTATGATAAACTTCTAGAAGAAGTTGATTCATATAGAAAGTTATTAAAATCACTTGGTATTCAAGTAGTAGACGATGCAGCTTTTATAGATGCAGATAAATATGGCCCATTTCCAAATCTTATTTATATGAGAGATTTAGGAGTTGTAACCCCTGACAGATTGATTTTAGCTAATCCTAAATATCAAATAAGAAAAGGTGAAGAAGAAATTATGTTTACAGCATTAAGACGTAATGGTTATGTTGGACCATATATGCAACTACCTGAAGATATAACAATGGAAGGTGCTGACTTCTTCTGGATTAATGAAAAACATGTATTAATTTCAGTAGGTAATAGAACATCTCCTGTATTTGCAGAAATGTTCTCTCAATTATATCCTGAAATAAAAGTGCAGACAGTTGAAGCTGCATCTGAGGGAATTCCACAACATATATTAGGTGGCGCCCATATTGTTGATAAAGATACAATCATTCAAAGAAAATCAATTATCAAACACGATTTAGGATTTAAGAATGTAATTGAGCTTGAAGAAACAGATGAAGTTATTAATGGTTTTGCAATGAATGTTGTAACTATAGGTACAATGGAAATTATAATGCCCGAAGGGAACCCATTAACACAAGTAATTTACGAAGCAAATGGAATTAAAGTCCATACGACACCTTGTTACGAATTACGTAAAATGGGAGGCGCGATCGCCTGCCAAACATTACCACTTAGAAGAGAATCAAACATTTAAATATCATGACAGGAACAATAGAATTATTAACAGATGATAAACATCGATACGCCGCCGCAATTTTAGCGATGGGCTTCCAAAATAATGTTGAATATGCTTTAATAGAAGCTGAACGTTGGGAAAATGGAGAGTTTCATACTCTTGTATCAAATTGGCCTGATTATTATCTTCTATATAACACATCTTGGAATAGACCATTTGTAGTAAAAAAACAAAGAGGGAATTCACTTGACACAAGTAAAGATACAAACATTGAACGATTCCGTTGGTAATGAAAGTAGCAATAATAGGAAGTAGAGGTTTTAACAACTATGAATTACTTAAGAAGACATTAGATCCTGTTAAAGATAAGATTACTTTGATAGTTTCAGGAGGAGCAAAAGGCGCAGATAGTTTAGGAGAACAATATGCTAAAGAAAATGGAATTCCAACTCAAATATTTATTCCTGATTGGGAGAAACAAGGCAGATCAGCAGGCTATATAAGAAATAGAGATATAGTTTCAAATAGTGATGTAATAATCGCGTTCTGGGATGGATCCTCTAAAGGGACTCAACACTCTTTTAAATTAGCAAAAGAATTAAATAAAAGAATCATAATTATTGAATATAATGACTTATAGTTTAAAATCATTTAAAGCAGAGAATGCTCAAGACGCATATCGTCAATTAACAGATGCTTTAAATAAAGAAGGAATTCCATTAGAATCAAGAAGAGAAATGACATTAGAACTTTTAAATGTCGCAGTAGAGATTGAAAACCCTAGAGATAGAATTGTTCCAATTGAGCAATTCAAACATGATTTTATTCTTCAAGAAACTTATGATATTCTTAACAGTAATGATCCAAGGGTAATACACTCTAAGCAAATGTTAGAAAAAACAATGGGCGATTCAAATGACCCTATGTTTTTTGGAAATGAATTACGTCAAGCATTTTCTAGATGGTCATTTAAGAAAATATTAGATAGATTCATAAAGGATAAGAATACAAGAAAGGCGATATTAAGTTTAGGTAATAGACGAAATACAAAACATACCCCTTGTATGATTTATGCGCACTTCATCATCAGAGAAGATAAGTTATATATGACAGCTGAGACACGAGGAACAGCTGTAAGTATGGGATTCATTAATGACATATACTTCTTAACACTGATGCAGGAGATACTGTTAGGATGGATTCAAGAATACTATCCAGAAGTTGAAATGGGAACATTTTTATATAAAACGGTTTCATTGCATGAATATGTCGATGAAATAGTCACAGAAAATGAAGATGATATTAAATATATTCCTATATGGAATCAAGAATTTAAAGTACTTAATATAATTGAAGTACCTTTTAAATTAAGCTATTCTGAGTACATTAAAGAGATGGGAATACTTTATCATTATATTGATATGTATATGAAAGCAAAAGACCAAGATAATTTGGATGCAGGCGATTATATTACATACGACGATATTGAAAATCCAGATAAGAATTTATTCCAAACAGAATTCTTTTATAGATGGGCACATACACAATATATTAAAACACAAAACCAAAGATAATTATGAGCGGTAACACAAGTAAAACCTATATCTTAGATACAGAAGGAATGAAAACATTTGTCAAGAAAACACCTGTTGATAAATTCGACACAAGGAGTTTAGCATTTCAATCCAATTTAAGACAATATATTCAAGGAGCATTTAATATTAATCAGTATGATAGTATTAAAGTTGTAACAAACAAAGAGTCTGAAATGTTCTATGAAATATCATTTGAACACTTAAACGAGAAGAAGTGGACTCCTAATATTAAAAATATGGAATTGTTAGGAAAATCCATGGCAATAATACATAATCATTGTAGTCGAAATCAAACTCAAATCACATTAAATAAAAAAACAGAGAGTTATAATAGACTAGATAATTGGATAATGTTATCAAATGATATTCCATTTAAGGAAGAAGCTCATGAAATGAGAAAAGGAATATTTAAAAACATTAATAGATTAAATTCTACTCAACCTAAAATCCCGTTACATCGTGATTTCAAACCACATAATATTATATTCGATGGAGAAAAGTATCATCTTATAGACTTTGATTTCGCAGCAATAGATTACGTTAGTTTAGAAGTAATGGGTTTCATCGTAGATATTATAGAAAGTGGTCTAGGTAATGTTAAAGCATTTCTGGAAGCATATTTAGATAATATTGAAGTACCTGGAATTCAACCTGAATCTTTTGTTGATGATTATTTAAATTATTTATGTACTAATACGTTTCCGTTTTATTTAAACAAAACATTAGAACCAAATAATTTTAAAAATTTAGTAGACCATCGTAATAATTCTTTAGAAACATTGTTCAGTTACCGTGATAGAATAAATCAAATGATAGAAAGAATTCAAGATGAAAATATTTAAAGGTAAAACATTTGGAGATGTATATAAAGCAAGTCTTCAAGACTTATTTGAAAATGCTGAATATGAAACATCTCCAAGAGGATTAGCAATTCGAGAAAATATAAATTGTACTTTAGTAATTGAAGACCCAGTACAATGTTTATATACAAATAAAAGAAGAAGTAGTCAATATAAATATCTTGCTGCTGAGATTATATGGTATTTCACAGGTCGTAATGATTTAAAGTTTATCGAAAAATATGCAACATTTTGGAGACAGATTGTAAATGAAGATGGTACATTAAATTCGGCTTATGGTAATTTATTATTCACTTCAAAAAATGAACATGGTTTAAATCAATGGCAATGGGCAATGCAATCTTTAATTAAAGATAAAGATACACGACAAGCTTTAATGACATTTAATAGACCAAGTTATCAATATGCTGATAATAAGGATTTTATTTGCACATTGAATGGTTTATTTAATATCAGAAAAAACAAACTGAATCTGACAATTAATATGAGATCAAATGATGCAATTCTTGGAGCACCTACAGATATCTCTTTCTTTTGTTTATTATTGCAACAGGCGCATAAATTATTAAAAGAAACTTATCCTGATTTACAATTAGGAACTTATACTCATATAGCAAACTCTTATCATATCTATGATAGACATTTCACATTAGTAGAAGAAATGATCTATTCCCCTTTTATCCCTGAATCATTTCCGCCACTAGGAATATCATTCATAGATATAGACGGCAATGCAACACCAGATTTAATAGAGTTAATGAACGCAGTTGAAACATCTGCACCATACACTAATATAGATCCATTATTTAATTGGATTTTCAACCAATGTAATGATTAATATTTTATCTGAGAATCGGTCTTAGACCGGATATATAATTAACGATATGAGCAAAACATTTATAACATCAGATACATTTTTCGGAAGAGAACAAATCATCAAAAAAGCAAAAAGACCATTTAAGTCTGTTGCTGAAATGAACGCTACACTAATCAAGAATTGGAATAACGTAGTAACAGATGATGATGTTGTATATCATCTGGGTAATTTCGCATGGGACCCATTAACTGCAGAAAAGGTTTTACATGAATTAAATGGCGAATTAAGATTCGTATTAGGAGAATATGATGACGCTTTAATTGAAACATGTGAGTTCTTTGACGGTATAACTATACTTGATAACCAGATATGCGAAGAAATAGAACTAAAGGCTGTATTATGTCATTGGCCTCTTGAATTATGGCGAGGTAAATCACGAGGAATATTTCATTTCCATGGAGCATCATTAAAAACAATGAAGAC
>Ga0105051_10007885_pt1 | contig 10962 bp, 7 predicted proteins | sample FRY02_FD_78383 | JGI IMG/M metagenome (GOLD analysis project Ga0105051, IMG submission 78383) | Freshwater microbial communities from Lake Fryxell liftoff mats and glacier meltwater in Antarctica - FRY-02 (megahit assembly) | ecosystem: Environmental > Aquatic > Freshwater > Ice > Glacier...
CAACCCCAACCCCAACCCCAACCCCAACCCCAACCCCAAAATTATGAATATAATTTCGCTATTATAATTATTTATGCATAATTTGATTTTATATATAGTGCAAATTATAACTATACTTAAAAAATCAGCTAAATTAAAATCCAAAATTTAAAATTCCACACTTAAATAAATGATGGAAACTAATAACTAGATGAAGGAGCTAAAGAAAGAGAGAAACTCTTTTTTTAAATACTCCATTTTGAACTACCAGAAGCAAAAACTAAAAAAGCTTAACACTACTCTTTCAGACATTAAATAGTAAAATAAATCAATTATATATTCTTTAATCAATTTTCTTTTTATTTTAATAATATATTTTAAGAGCTGAAAAGTTTTAGGATTTTGAAATTTTGGAACATTCATTAATAACATTTATTAATTTCTGTGAAGAAATTTAAATTCAAAATAAAATTCCTTGGCTTTATTACACTTCGATTGAAATAATTAATTAGCAATTTCTTATTGAAGATGTGTAAAAATTAACCTTTAATATTTAAATTTGTGAGGAGGCTAACAAAATGAAAGTTTTTTAAACAACTCAAATAGACAAAATTTCATTTTACAAATTTTAATTTATTATAAGATTTTATATAATTAGGCTTTAATCTCAAGCTTTTAAAGCTAAATAAAAGCAAAAAGTTAAATTGAATTATATAGTATTATTCTAAAAAGATATTCAAGTTATTACGGACAGATTAAGAATTATTATGTAAATTTAGAATCAAAATTTTATTTATTTTATCCAAGAATAAACTTTAAGAATTAATAACTTTTTAACTCTTTAATTCGATAATTTTTTACTAAATTATTTAAACGAAATAGATACTGATAAAGAGTTTTTTGAACTATTAGAAATTAAAAAACAAGAAACGCTTTAATAAATTTTTTAATCAATAAAGTTAAATAACTTTAATTTTGATGATTTTTCGGCCATTGATTATTTAAGTCCTATATAATAAATTGAGTTTTAAAATGATGGATGTCTCGATAATAAGTTTCTTTTGCCTGAACCTTTGATTAATTAATAAAAATTATTAAAATGTTAAAATATAAACACAGAAAAAAAATAATAAATTTTTTTTCAGAACTGCTTTAATAAAACTGAAAGTCTGTAACATTAAGAAAATAAAAAAACAATTCCGTACGATTAATAAAGTTAAAAAACATAATCTTCATATAATTTAAATGAAAATATTTTCACTAAAAATTTATAAGAAAAAATTTAAATTACAGATAAATAATCAAATAAATAAATACAAAATTTTTCAAATTAAATTCTTATTTTCAATTTAGATTAATAATAATTTAATATAAATAGCATTTAAAGTAAAAATAATTAATAAAAAAATAATTTTAATGAAAGTGTTAAAAAATAATAATAAAAAAATTAAAAAAAAGACAAAAATGTTGCTTTTTCTAGAAGTATTTTGACAGGAATGGTCCGTAAATACACAACTTCTACTTAATTACCAACTATCATTGAAAATCCGAATAAAAAATAAATTCTGGATGAAGTCTCTATGTTTTCAACAATAAGTGAATAAATTGAAATAAATTACGACATTAATTTATTAGCACAAGAAACACCCTGCAAGATAAATTATAAAATTTGCTGATTTTAATTGACAATATTTTATATTATTAATAGTATATTATTATTTTATAAAATCATTCAACTTTTTTAATCTAAATAAGCTTAAAATGCCTCTTACTTTTTACCAGGTCTTTCACCCAAAACTTCAATTATCTATTTCAAATTTAAACTTTCTTTTTCTAATAATTATTCAGATAATCTTTAATAAAATTTAAATTTACTTTTCTACTTAATCTCTATATTTTTCAATTAATTAAACACTTCTTTCTGTTGCTTCTTTAACTATTTTTTATATTTGAATATCTATCTCTTTTTGAGTTTCTTTTGAATGTTTTAATTAGAATTATTCTTCTTAAAATGCTTAATTCCCCAATTCACTCATTCCGAATTTAGTAACAATTTTTGTTGCCAAACTATAAACTTTTTGAATATCATCCGATGCTCCAGTAGTTATTTTATTAAAGAAAACCTAAAAATAAATATACAATACTTTTTCAGCAGCCCTTCCTCCAAGAATAAAACAAAGTTAATCCAAAAGTTATTATTAATTTTTAATAAAAGTTTCATCCGGCAGATACTAAGCAAATCCCAAACTACCTTTACTCCTCGGAATAATAGTAATCTTAACGAGCGGATCACAGCCTTCCGTAAACCAGGAAATAACGGCATGCCCTAAAATACCTTAAAAAAACCCGATTCATGGACCGCCACCGTCCTTCTCTCCTCCTTCGTGAAGGTGGACTTCTTTTCCAAGCCAGCAATCACCTTCTCACTCGCCATCTCGAAATCGATCTGTTCCACGAATTTCTTGTCCTTCCGCGACGCCAGGATCGCAGCTTCGTTGCACAGGTTCGAAATGTCAGCTCCGGAGAAACCAGGCGACAGACTGGCTAAACGTTTTGCGTATTCGTCGGTGCTGATGCTGGGGTCTAAAAGGATATTAATTAGCGGGGTTTGTTACCTAGAGTTAGGGGTTTTAGGTGGATTTTAAATATTTCTACGCGGCCTCCGATATCCGGAAGTTGCACTTCGATTTAACGGTCGAATCTGCCCGGACGGATTAAAGCCTGGTCTAATAGGTCTTTACGGTTTGTGGCAGCCATCACGATTACTTGAGAATCGGTGCCGAATCCATCCATTTCCACCAAAATTTAATTCAGTGTGTTATCCTTTTCATCGTTACCTCCGCCAGCTACATTAATAAATTCCCAAATAAATAATCGTACAATCTCTTTTTTTGCCAATTGCATCTATCTCGTCGATGAATATAATACAAGGTGCATTTTTTTTGGCTTGCTTGAACAGACTCCTGACTCTGCTTGCGCCCACCCCCACGAACATTTCCACAAAATCACTTCCAGACATAGTTATAAATGGAACCCCAGCTTCCCCCGCGCAGGCTTTGGCCAACAGAGTTTTGCCGCACCCTGGAGGGCCTGTTAAAAGAGCACCTTTGGGCAACCGTGCCCCCATCTACGTGTATTTATCAGGGTGCTGAAGGAAATCTACGAACTCACTTATTTCGATTTTCACTTCTTCCAAACCTAAATGATTATAAATAAAACCTGCTACGTCTTTGAATTTTGTTTTTATTTTCTCGTCTAACCCGAAAATTCTAAATCCTTTGTTTTCTTTCATCATTCCTGAACCTTATTACTTTATGCTTCTAATAGTGAGCACGAATAAAGCAAATGAGAAAATAATATGACTCCATTCTTTCAGAAACCAGTAGACTCTATCACTATCCATAGGTTATTCGAAGCTGACAGGAATGAAATTTTAACTAGCCCTGCCTGGCAAATTAACAGTATATACCTTTTTCTAACTGAGTTTTTTCTAGTCTTGATAAAAAGTGATCTACACTTCCCAATCCGACGCAAACAGGACTCCCGTTTACTAGTTTGGCGTAAGCGTATGTTCCCTTTTTTTAAGAAGTTCTTATGTGGATTGAAAGAACATTGTTGGTTTGAATATGGTTGTCCATGAAATCCTAATCATTGATTATTTTATTACTTGATATGTAATGGATTCTTCTTCTAGTTATTGTTTTATAAAATATCCGATGGAAACTGAACCTAAAAATGCTAGCAAATATTTTTTGTTATTTGGATTTTATTAATATAGATCATGTGCTCTACTAAATTAATTTTAAATATTCAATTTTAAGTTCTATAATTGTTTCTTCATCTCCTCTTAGCTTATGTTTTTTAATGTCTAAATATTGTCTTTTCTAAAGCTCTACCTAAATTAATTCCGTTTAAAAATTAATTTCAAAAAATTTTTTCTTAACATTAAAATAATATTATATTTATATTTTTTATAATGAATTTATTAATTTTTAATTGATTTTATAATTAAATTATAATTTATGATTAATTATAAAACATTTTTGAAGATAAAATATAATATAATAATATATCAATAGTATTAATTTTTTTATTAATTAAACAAGTGTAAATATCAACTATAATTTTTAAATAATAATTATCAGCCTTCATAAAATAAGTATTCTATAATATAAGTAGCCTAAACTTAAATTTTAACATTTTCTGAATTTTCTTATAAATATAATAATTATTAATGTATATTGGAGCTTTCGAAAAAGCTAATGAAAACCGAATAATCTATCTAACAAGTTTAATTCTAAACCCTCGATATATAATCCAACATTTCCAAGCAATATAAATTAATCTCATAATCCTGTTAAAAATCCAATCCATTTGCAATAAAATCCAACAAACAATTTTACATCATCTCGCTTTGCATAAAAGCATCGGACTAATAAAACCAAAACTACCTGCATGACAGCTTGATTTAAAACCTGCACACACTGAACTTTGAGCCCCTACTATTCCGTGTAGTAAATCTGGATGACTTTGCCGTAAATCTAACTCTGGTGCAGCAGCTCTAGTTGGCTCCTGTTCCCGGCGCTCGCATTATACAGCACCAGCAAACCCAGCGACCGCACTTCTGCTTTGCGGTGGTCGATTGATATTTACAGTAAGTCTGTCAAACCAGCCTCGAATAAATACTCTGTTGTTAGTTCGGTACCCATGAGCAAGTAATTGTAACTTTGCAATATTTCGATCAATATGTAAGGGTAAATTTTACATTTGTTTATTATATTTTTGTAGGTTTTACCTAGTTCATTTTCTATAAATAAATGTATCTTTTAAATTGTGTATTAATCAATTTAAAAATTCCTGTTTATTAGACTCAATGCTTGCTTTAATATTGATGATTATGATTTTTGTAACATTTCTTTTTTTTCAAAATTTTAGATAAATTATATCGTAATTTTGAAAATACATAATTAATGTTCTATATTTGGATAAGGATCACTAAAAATTATTTGAGAAAGTAAATCAAGAACAGACTCTAAAATTTGTTTATTTTCAATACAAAATTATATTTTATTTTCTATTATTCTTAATATATGCAGTTAAAATATTTTCTCTCTTTAAGTATAATCGGCATTTATTAGAATATTATTCAAAATTATAATTGACTTAAAATTATTATTAGATTATAAATTTGAACCTTTAAAAAAACTTTTTAATCATCAACATTTAAAAAATGAACACTTTTTTCCAATATAAATAATTATTAAAACTAATCAATGTTAAAATTATCAAGAGTGCAAGTTAAATTAAGAATGATATTTTGAACAAGATTAAAAAAGTCTAAATATTAAAGAAATTCTTCTTTATAATATTTATTTAAAACTGGAACAATATTTTAAGAAAACAGAAAATCCACACTTATCGTTCCTTCAGATGTATAGTCTGTCATCTAACTGATTATAGAGTAAAGTTCATGATTCGGAGGAGAAGTTATTTATATATATTTCAAACTGTTACATAATTACATCAACTTATATTCTACTTAAGACTAATCTTCAAAAATATCGACTTCTACTTACGGGTTTTCTTTTAAATTTGAAAATTTTTCAATTATGTTCAATCTTTTTTATTTGAATATTTGTTAAGTTTTTTATTTCCTTATTTATTAAGTAAACTCACTTCTTTTTGAGTTTAATTCTGAATTTTTTATCATAAAATTTAAAATATAATAGAATCAGACTAAAATATAAAAATTCAAATACTAATTTAAAAAATCGAACATTAAATATATCTATATTACAAAAATAAAATTAAAATAAATAAAATCCAATAATAAATTACAATAATAACAAAGAATTTATCCTAAAAATCTCTTAATCGATAATAAATTCCTCTGAATTTCCGAATTATAATAAAAAATAAAAAATGAAAACGACTACTTAACCTCAACGCCCTTCAGGTCGTTCCTCTAACCAACAACCTCAGCTGCTCTCGCGTAACTCGCTAGACCTCTCCAACCTGCAACAACTGCAAACGCCCTTCAGCGGCTACCCACTGAACCAGTCCCCCACCACCCAAAACAGTCAACCTAACGGGAACAGTGCGACTAATCAGTTCGGCAGCCAGTAGATTTAGAGTCTGGTGCAGTAGGAGATCGCAGGCTTTGGAGGACAGATCAGGGCTGAGGTCAAGGGCATGGTAGACACGTTTGCGCAGCAGTTTGCCAAAGATGTCGTCTAGTAGATTTTAACTGCCACCAAGAATGAGATTAAGGAAATTAAGGAGACTCAGAAACTGCAGTTTTTTTAGCTGGTTGGCAGTATTGAAGAGGTCAAATAAAATGCTCAGAGGACAGATAATTCTTTCCAGAATATCAGATTGTCCGAAATTGAAGGAAAAATTGATCAACTTTTTAAACAATAAATTGACTATAAAAGTCTTAATGATATTTTAGCTTAGCTTAAGTAAGAAGTAAAAGTAGAACTAAAAAATGAAATTAATGACTTTAAAAAAGACTTTAATCCAAATAACAATAAAAATCAATAAGTTACTAATGTTCAAGAAATTAAGCAATATGTTTAAGATATTTTTGGTTAATCTTGTACAAAAAAGGAAAAAGACTAAATTATTTAATAAGTTAGATTAGTAGAAAATGAAATTATGATTAAAAAACAATTGTTTTAGGAATTTTAAAAAATAATATCTTAATAAGATTAGTTTATAAGGAATTTAGAAAACGATATATAAAAAGTCCATTTTGAGAATCAAAATTAATTATTAATTTTGAGAGCTAATCAAGAAGAATAATAAGATAATTTCGACGCAATATAAAATAATATAAGAATTTTAAAAGAGAAATTAGAAAGTAAGGAGGAAGAAAATAATCAAAATTAATTCAAGAGACTTTCAATTGAGTATTAAAAAAGTAATTAAGAACAAAAAATAAACAAAATAGAGGTTTCATATTTTAATTAAAGGTTAGAAAAATAAAAGATGATTTTGAAATATTTAATGAGTAAATATAATATAAATCAGTAGAGAAAAATTTTTCTGATTTGTAAAAATAGTTAATAGAATCAGAATTGAATAAAGTGGATGATAATTTAAAAATAGAATATACACAAAGTCACTAAAACATAAATTAATAAATATAAAATTTTGAAGAAGAAGACTAAGAAGATGAAGAATATTAGTATCAAGGTAAAACGTATTAATTTAAGTAAACGAAGAAGGATTTTTGATAGATTAAGATGGTAATTTCATAGAGGATTAAGGTTAGTAAATTTAAAATAGATGGCCAATTGATAAAAATAGGTGATTAACAGTTAGAGTATTTACGGAAGAATAATTTATTGAGCGAATGATTATAATATTTTTATTTTAAACTTATATAATTATAAATTTCATAATTAATGGATATTCCGAATTATCAGTAAAATCAAAACACAAGAGACATAGACCTAGAAAGCTACAATTCCTAGGCTCAGGAAAGTAAAAAGCAACCTTCTTCTTTTTAATAATGCTGTGGATTTCTCACAATCGAGTAAAATTAGATTATTGTAGATTTTATCAGCCATTTTTTGACGTGGACTAATAAGACGTTGTGAAACGGGTTTTCTAGAGTTTTAAACCGATTGATGATACTTTCTATGAATCTACGAAAGAAAAACCTGATTTGTAAACCATTATTTATGCTAGATATGGACCTTTTTGGATTTACACAACTTTGGTTTTCATGATATTCGCGTCTGGTAATCTGTCTATGTATTTACGAGGAACAGTAATAATTAATAATTACAGGTGGAATATAACTTTGATTATGTGCCAATTGCTGCTGGACTTGTATCAAATAATATTTAATAATTTAAAAAAGATTTATGGAATTGGTCTTTTTTTCCCTATTATTATGTGTTTCATTATGCGGACTTTCGAGAGTTAAGTTAATTACATCCAAGTAAAATAATATCTATTTTTATATTTTTTAGTTTATTTGTATCTACGGGTATAGTTTGACTTGCTTCATACCTGCTATTCTGCTGTGTTTTATTCCTTTTGACGTAGGAAATTATTTATTTAGGCTCTGTAATGGGTTTTGATGATTTACGGTTTAATAAATTCTATTGCTTTTATTTCTATTAATCTTAAAGCGTATTATTTATAAATGTGTAGACAGATACAAAACTATGAGGGCAAAAGGAAATACCTTGTTTTCGGACTTACTCTTGGAATTCAAATTGTACTAGTTTTTATGTTCAAATTATACTTCTTTGGAAAAATTTATTAGTATTGACTTTGATTCTTCGTTTTATATTATAGATCCACAAAATTATTTTAATTAATTAATTTAAAATTGAAAAATTATCTTATTATATTAAAATAGTTTAATAAAGTGTAAAATTTAAAAAATATTGATTAATTTTCTTATATAAATAATCAAAAATAAATTAAATAAATGGATTAAGAATTAAAACAATTATCGAACAAATGCTACTAGGATGAAGAACTTTCTTCCTTTTTGCAGAAATTCCCTCTAAACACAATAATAACAGAGCTGTTCCTATACAACTCCTTATTCGAAGAGCTGTTAAAGCTAGTTTACATAATAGGTCGTCACCCGACCTTCTTCTCTGAACTCCTCTTCAGCGACAAAGAACTGGTTTCGCGGCTGATAACCAGCAACGACCCCGACCTACGTAAATGCGTCTCCACCGCGATCGCCGCCAACCAGGACGCGATCATCGAAATACTGAAATCCACGGACCAGACCCAAGACTACGTGCAGGTGATTTTCTACCTCCTATATGATCCGGAGCCCGAAATCGGCCTCGCTGTCTAAGGATTTCTCTACAGAGTCGCTAGGGTTTACAAGGAGTTTTTCAAAACGGAGCAAGTCGGCTAATTAGTTAAGGAAGGCATGTAGGAGCAGAATGAGTTGCTGTTTAGGGTTGCGGATGTGGTAATTGAGACCAGCAATCAGAGTCAGGAGTATTAGGAGATTTTCCTGCAATTTTTGGAAAAAATCCTCAAGTTCTATGATTCAGAGGATATTCTGACCTCGTTGAATGCCATTTAAGCTATGATCCACATGGCGGACTCCAATTTGAATTCTAATTTTTTGTTGAAACATGAGGTGTTCTAAAAAATACTGGATGATGTTATGAAAAACTAAGGGGAAATTCTTAAAAAGAATCTGCAGCTTACACTCATGGGAAAATTAATTGGAAATGGAAGTTTGAAACTCAGTATACCTTTGAGAGCTATTTTCCTTTAAAATATCAAATAAGGATTTTTTAGTTAAAATAATGATGAAGTTGCATTTGCCTTGGATGTTGTAGGATTCTTATGTTAATTAAAAGAAGTAAAACACATAATATATTTAGGGTATTCTTACATTGACCTAAGAAAAAAATGTCTTTGAAACATTTTTGAATACATCAGTTTCTTTAAACCAGTAAATAAGAACAAAGTTTATATCTGCACTAAAATATTTATTTTAAAAAAATGAAAACAAGAAACTTGATGATTTATAGCAAATATTTTTCTGTTTAGGAAATTAAAATCTAGCAACATAACTTAATTTAAATTAAGTTGAAAAAAAGTAGTAATATTTTCAATTAGAATTCCTGAAGATGAAGGTTAGTCAATGAAAAAAGTATTCTCTTTTTTATACACTGCTCATGAAGAACAGGAGGAAGAAGCCCTTTAGCTTTTGATGAATATAAGTGATTACTCTTTCGGAGTACAGCAAATAGTTAAAAACCAGTCTTTTCCAGATTATTTGGCTATTAACTACGCGAGAACCAAGAAAATTTACGATCTTAAATAAGAATTAAAAAATAAAGTTATCCAAAATCTACATATTTTTGAAAAAAAAGACTCAGTTGTTAATTAATTTATGATGAATTTAAAAGAAGCTTTTGAAAATAAAAAAGCCTAAGTTAAATTTGCCACTTTAAGTAAATGATGTTAATTATTATATCGAATAATTCAATAATTTCAAATATTTTCTTAATTTTCATCGATGTAATTCCAAAAGTCATTTTCCTATTCTTATTAATAGTTACTTTTTTAGTTTTTTAAATCTAAAATTATCCTATGGATTTTAAAAGTTTGTAATACTCATCATTTTTTTCTTTCTTTTATTTAAATATTAAATTATATTTTGATAATTTATACTTTAATTTTTACAAGTTGAACATGTCCCAAAACAACAACCAAGATATCACAAAAGAGTTTCAAGTTTTCTAATTCTTATTTTACCTTATTTTAATAATAATACTTAAATTATTTATTTTTCATTATTGTTTATTTAATCCTCCAATGATACTTTTCTTGATAATAATGAAAATCCACCAGACTTTTTACCAGCCATAATTTATTATTGCTCATTTTGTAAATCTTTGAATTTCTGTAATGCTTTGTCTCTCAGATTTTCATAAAACTCTTTACTTTAAAAAGCTTAAGAGAATCCCTAAATTTAAATAAAAGAACATCTAGTAATTTAATTTCTTCTTTAATTTTATAGACTATTTTATCATGGTAGTTTAAATCTAGTTAATCTTTTTGAGCTTTCAGCCCTTTTAAATAGTCTTGTATAAAGCTATCATTTTATTCAGAGAATATCTACTTTTATTCAGTATCAGTTTTATAATTTGTTAAACAATACTTTTCATATTCGTTTAACATAAAACCCAATTCAATCTCTAATTATTAGTTATTAAATCAAAAATAAGATAAATATATATATACTTACCTTATTTAACTTAATAATCATTATAAGCATTAGAAGCATTTTAAGAAATGTCATTAAAATTCTAAGTAAAATATTTATACATTCAACATTTATTTACTCTTTTTTATAAAATCGCTAAACAATTGTAATGATTGAACTAATTCTGAGTTAATTTCGATTCCATTAATAAAACTGAAATTGAACTTGTATTTTTAAATCAGATCTTCTAATGTTTATTTTGTTAGATTTTTGAA
>Ga0105051_10007889_pt1 | contig 10959 bp, 9 predicted proteins | sample FRY02_FD_78383 | JGI IMG/M metagenome (GOLD analysis project Ga0105051, IMG submission 78383) | Freshwater microbial communities from Lake Fryxell liftoff mats and glacier meltwater in Antarctica - FRY-02 (megahit assembly) | ecosystem: Environmental > Aquatic > Freshwater > Ice > Glacier...
GACTCAAGCTCTGCGGGGACGCAACTTGGGAAGGGATATTCCGGTCGATAGCGCGCCAATGGTGCGGGCAGTCTCGCCGAACGTTGCTCCGCCGAGACTGCTTTTTGGACTCCCATTGGACGCAGGAGTAGATGCCTCAAAAAACCCCCCATTCTGGACAGATGCCACTAAAATCCGAGAAGAGCCTATCTGAAAAGGGGTCTGACACTCTCCGTCGAGGCCACGAAGTCAACGCATTCAACCGTATCGCGAAACATCCATTTTTCCATCACCACTTTTTGCTGATTGCCGCCGCTAAGCAATGAGCGATAGACACGTGATAGGTCTCTTTTATGCGAAGCACTCGAAGGGCCAGTTCCTGGCAAAAGAGACCTGACACCGATGTTCCGCACGATCCTCCGCTCGTTAACGCGTTGCTCCAACGAATTGCATCTCAATGCGAACGCTTGAACCATTGGCTGACAAGCATAAGCCGCGAGTATTTCCTTTAAATGCATCTCATTGATTTCGGTTTTTCAACAAATCCAATTTCAGGATTGCAATTGATACGACGGCATCCGACTTGATATGCAAACAGATTCTAGTTTAGGGAAACTCCCCTTCAATCGTCATTGAATTGAACGAGACGCTTACTGACCAGCCGTTTTTCTTTTCGACATCAACGATGCCGACCGCTGGAGGTGCGCCGTCACTGCCGACAGGCCGAGACTTAACTAACGAGGAGCTTATTCAGCGAGCCAAGCGTGAAATCTCCGAGATTGTTCGCGAAGTGACCGCGTTGGCTCGACAAGCCATTGAACGAAACGTCTTTTTCGCGGCATTGCTGGACCGGACCGTTTGCGCGATCGCGGCCAATGGTGCCGTGATTTGGGATTGCCGCCAAGCCGATCCGATCCCAGTGGTCCGTACTGGCAAGATCACCGACGCCTCGATCGGTTCGTTCGCTGTTGCGACGCATGCGTGTTTGATTCGTGAGATTACCAGCAGCCGTTCGCCCGCCGTGGTGCCGTCAACACCGGATGCGATCGACCCGAACTTGCCGAGCAATCCGACCGATTATCCGGCGGCGGTGGTGCCGATTCTTGATCTCGCGGGCCTCGACGATGACGGTAAATCGGGCCAACCACAATTTGTGCTGGAAGTGTTTTTGGAGCACGAAGCGGGACTGGCAACCCAGCGAGGCTATCTTCGCTTTGTCACACAGATGAGCGATTTGGCGAGTGAGTTTTTGCGAGCCGATGAAATGCGTCTGTCTCGTCGCCGAGAAACGCTTCAAAAGCAATGGATGCAGTCTCTGGAACGAATCCACGCACTGGCGAGCTCATCCGCCGTTGCCGCAGAAATTGTTGACTCCGCTGCGGATATGTTCGCATGCGCTAGGGTTTCGCTTGCTCGCATGAACTCGGGCAGGGCCAGTTTGATGGCTGTCAGTCACGTCGACTCGATCGATCGTCGTGGGCAGGCGTGTCGACAATTGGTCAAACAAATCGCTTCGCTTGATTTTCCCGACGATGTCAGGCTGATTGACTCATCGGTGATCGGTGAGATCGACATTGCCAAGAACGATCATGCGGCGACCGTCGACGCATCACTCGCTAGCGATGCCGCCGTTCGAGATCCCCATGATCGAATCCGCATGCTGCTCCAAGTCGCCGAACCGAAGCAACCGGATGCGGTGGCCAATGCGGCGCTGGATCAGTGGTCGTGTCAAGCATTCGCGATCTTAGCGGATCGGCTTCGGTTTGAGTCGATTCCACTTGCGAAGGTTTACTTGGCCATCGCTCCACAGTCGCTGTCCGTTTCACCCACACGCGTACGGCGAATCGCCACGATCATCGGTGGCTTTGTGGTGCTAACCATGATTGCGGTCATTCCCACGCCGATGGTTGTCAAGATGCCGGCAACGTTGCGACCTGACGGGACTCGCACGCATTACGCTCCCAGCGATGCGGTGATCGAGTCTGTCGAGGTCAAGCACGGACAAACGGTTGCAAATGGTGACGTTCTATTGCGGCTCCGTGACTGGTCGCTCGAAGAGCAAATGACGACTCTGCTCGCGCGGCGCAGCGTTGTCAGCCAACGACTTCAGCGATCGATCGCGTTACTCGTTGAAGTACCCGCTTCGAATCCTTATCCCTCCAACGAACGGTCATCGACAAGCGACGAAGAACTGATTCAACAACAGCGATTGTTGGAAGAAGAAATCATCGGCTTAGATGAACAGATTGAACTGTTTAACGCCGCGAGTGATCGCTTGACCATTCGCGCGGACCGGAGCGGAATCGTGGATGCTTGGCATACTGAATTGTCCGCGACGGGGCGACCTGTTCGGCGAGGTGACGCCATGATTCGCGTCGAACCTGCGGAGGCGATTTGGATGGTTGACGCGCGAGTTCACCAGTCACGCGCCAGCATCGTTTTGGATCGGTTTCGCGGCGAGTCAAACCTGTTTGTCAAAGTGGCGACGCTCGCTCGCCCCCATCAGGTTTTCGATGCCAAATTTAACCGTAGATCCCTCGCCTTCGACTCCGGAGGCGTTTCGAATGATGGCATCGCTGCCGGCAACCGAAAGCTCGATGAGGCTGCGTCATTAGGCATTGAACTGAAGATTGATTTATCCAATCACACCGCGAACGGCAGCCTCGACGATGCGACCTGGACTTATGGGGCGCCCGCGACGGTAATGATTGATTGTGGGCAGCGACCGCTTTTTCAAGTGGTCTTTTATGATTTAGCGAGAGCGGTTTCACGAACGTGGGCTCGGTGGATATGAACCTTCATTTTCGATTCCTGGTCATGACCGGATCGCTTGCAACCATCAGCCTTCTTTACGGTTTGTCGTTGGCCGATACCGTCGGTGATTTGCACCCGATCCACCCGATCCACTCGGCTCAATCGTCGACGAAAATGGTCGGTGGTGAATTAGCAACAAGCCGCGTGACCAAAAAGAAAATGGATCCGGCCATCGACCGCGGACCACTGGATGAAAGTCGCGCGATCCCGGTGCAGGAATGTATCGTGAAGTTTTCTGAAGAATTGAACGTGCCATCGACCGAACCAGGACTGATCGCCGAGCTGTCCGTCGCTGCCGGAGATGCGATCCAGTGGGGCGATCCGATTGCGAGGCTGGACGATCGCGCCGCAAGGATTCGCAGTCGTGCCGCGTCATTAAGGCTGGAGTCCGCGATGCAGCAGATTGCTGACGATCTTGAGTTGCAATATGCCGAAACGGCGCTCGAAGAAGCCCAAGCGGAACTAGAAGCGAATCTGGCGATCTACCGAGATGCCGCGGGTGCTGTGCCCATGACAACGATTCGTCGCCTGCGCTTATCAGTTGAGCGAGCGAGTCTTGAAGTTGCGCGAGCGAAGAAAGCCGCCAGTCTCGCCAAAATCGAGGTCGACTTACGAGGGGCTGATGTATCCGTGATCGACGATACGCTGCGCCGCTTGCAGATTCAAAGTCCTCTCGCGGGAGTCGTGATTCAAGTGTTTCGACAGCGAGGTGAATGGGTAACGACTGGCGAACCGGTTGCGCGACTTGCCAGACTTGATCGGCTCGATGTTCACGCGTTATTGAGCGCCGATCAAATGTCACCGCAAGCCTGTCGTGATCAATCGGTCGCGGTTCGCTGGATCGATCCCGTAACGCAGAAAGAGCATCAATTGCGAGGGCGAGTCACCTCCGTGCAACCGCAGCGACTGGCGGGGTCACGTTATCGCATTCAAGTAAGCGTCGCGAATGAAAAAACCAACGACGGGAAGGATTGGTTGCTGCATCCGGGAACCGACGTTCGGATGTTCATCTACCCAGCGGCGACAACCAAGTGACCACGCGATGCTTCCAATGTTTTCGGCCTAAAGCAGTTTGCTTCTGCGACGCGATTCCGCGAGTGATGAATCGTACGTTGGTGCTGATACTGCAACACCGCGGCGAACGGTTTCATCGATTCAATACCGCTCGCATTGTTCATCGAGCACTGGATCGTTGTGAATTGCTTGTCGAACACATGGCAACGCTTGCCGAGAAATTTTCTACCTTGCAGCTATCCGATCGGGTCGGCCTGCTTTATCCCGGCGACAACGCCAAATTGTTGACCGAAGTGAGCCCTGCTGATCAACCCGATCAATTGGTGGTGATCGATGGCACATGGAACCATGCTAAAGCATTGATGCGCCAGATACCGCGTCTTCGAACATTGCCGCGTTATTCACTCGCCCCCATTTTACCGAGCCGGTATCGCATTCGACGTGAACCCAACGAGCTTGCGTTATCGACACTTGAGGCGACGGTCGCCGCACTGAAGACGATTGAGCCTGCGACAGAAGGGCTTGATAAGTTGGTGAGTGTGTTCGACCGGATGGTGGACGAGCAGTTAAAAAATCCGAAATCAAATTGGCGACGGAATGAGAAACGTGGACGCGCTTCGACCAATTCCCCTCGTGCGTTGCTTGGTGAATTGAGCAATGTCGTCATCGGCTATGGCGAACAGGAGCGGGGAAACCGCGAGGGGTTTACAAAGCCCGCAATGATTTACTGGACGGCGAAACGGTTGGTCAGCGGCGAGACGTTTCGCTGTGCGATTGAATCAGCGTCATTCGATGACACCGAGTTCATGGCTCGGTTGAAGTTACCCGAGTCAGAAACGACCGCCGCAGTTGGCGTGGAACGTTTTCGAGCGCGGTGGCAGGCGTTCCTGCGTCCCAACGACATGGTCGCGGTTTATCAACAAAGCACCGCAACGCTGCTCAACAATATCGACGCGACGTTCAAACCCACGGTCGTGATGAAGTCGATCAGTATCGGTGGCCAACGACAGTGCGGGACGCTTGAAGATGTTTTGGCGGCGCTCGGGATCGACATTCCCCCGCAGACAAATTCGCGCGCGGCGCATCGGTTGGACTGTGTCGCGGCCTTGGTTGACCGATTGAGACGGTGAAACGGATCTGTTTCACGTCGATCGCTATTGATGGTGAGTAAGTGAATTGGCGATAAGTAACCGACTTAGCACTCCGAATGAAAACATGACCTCAAACCAAATCAATATTGAACCGGGGGGACTGCGAGCCGATCTTGTGCGGATCGTGGATACGCGTTCGCCCCGACGTTGGACGATGATTGATGTCATGTCCGGTCGCATCTCGCGATTGACAAAACGTGATTGGAAACAGCTCACTTTTCCGCAATCACTCGACAAGAATCATCAAGGCAGCGATCTGCTTGTCGCACAAGCCGCGACCGCCGGATTGCTTCGTCGTCGCAACCGACCAAGAGGGCAATCGCCATGGACGATGCCACTTCAAGCGTTGGCGTTTCGTTTGCCGTTGTTTTCGATTGATCGCATTGCCGAGCCGCTCGCCAAACGATCCGCGATCGTGTTCTCGCCGCTGGCAATGTTGTTTTGGTCAATCATGATCTTGTTTGCTGCGTTATCCATTGTCATCGGTTGGTCACGCGCCGAGCACTCGGTCGGAATGCTCTACGCGACCGCAGGATCCAACGTCGAGATTGGCTACTCAATCGCGATTTTATTTGTGGTGATGAAGTGCGTTCATGAGCTTGGACATGCGGTTGCCTGCCGCCGGTTGGGAGTTCCGGTGGGTGATGTCGGCGTGTTCTTTTTTTGCGGTGTGCCCTGTCCTTATTGTGACGTGTCGCAGGTATGCCGAGTCGATTCTCGTCTGCAACGTGCGGCCGTGATGATGGCAGGGGTTTATGTGGAGTTGATCGTGGCATCGATCGCGACGCTGGTTTGGTGGTTGTCACCAAGTGGGCCGCTGCATTTGATCGCGATGAATACGATGATCCTGTGCGGTGTCAGCGCCATTGTTTTCAACGCAAACCCGTTGATGAAACTGGACGGCTACTTCGTGATTTCCGACGCCTTGGGGACGGCCAATCTAAGGCGACAGGCATCGCTCGCCTGGGACTCGCTTGTCATGTTTCGCTTTTCGGGCAAACCCAATGGGCGAGCCTCGTTTAATTCACTCAACAGTTTTTTGGCGGTCTATCATTTGGCATCCCATTTCTATCGGTTCATGATTGCGGCGGTGATCGCGATGTTCGTGATGTCAATGCTCAGCGAATGGAACCTTTGGTGGATCGGCGTCGTTGTGGTTGCCGTCTTTGCTCTCGCCTTCGCGTATCGTTTCTTAGGAGCGTGGATAATGGTCTTGAAGGGTCGCGGCATGTGGTCGGAAACGGGCTGGATTCGGCGGTTCATTTTTGTCGGCTGCTCGATCCTTCTGATCGGAGGCGTTTTGTGCTTCCCCATTCGTCGTGAAGTCAAGGCGATCGGTTGGTTGGATGTACGAGATGCCATGCCCCTGTATGTACCCGATTCGGGCTGGGTTGACGTCGCGAAATGCGAATACGGAGACCGCGTCCGCGCGGGTGAAACGCTTGCGGTCTTTCGCGATGATGAATTGAAGGTCCAGCTTGCCGGATTCAAATCAAGGAGCTCCATCGCGTCGCTCGAATCCGAGCATCTCAAGCGAAAAGCTCTCCGCAATCATGCGGGTGATGTCGCATGGGCTTTAGACCAAGCCGCAGGCGAGTTGGTCAGTTCACAATACGACCTGCTGAAGGAACGAAGAGACCGTTTGCAACTCGTCTCGCCGATCAACGGGGTCGTTTTGCCAGTTTTGAATCGCGACCGGACCTTTGCCTCACCCGCAAAATCGCTTCGTGACCATGAAGAGACCTGGAAGCTTGGCCAAATATCCTGGTGCCGCATCGGTGAGCCGAATCGACTTGAAGCTCATTTGCATTTATCAGCCAAGCAGCGGCAAACGATCACGCAAGGTGACGTCGTAAAACTGATTCTCGATCAAGAGATGGCGACCGTCCTCGATGCCACCGTGGACTCGATTGATGAGATGCCGCCGACCAAGCAGACGATCAACGACCAAGCGGAATTTGTGGTCAAATGCCAACTGCCGATGATTGATGACGGCGAGATGAGCTATGGTCCGATTGGTGCATCGGTCGAAGGTTATATCTACATCGACGAGGAACCCGTGTGGAAGTGGTTGCAGAGGTCGTTCAACGATTTTGTAAACGCATCAGCCTTTGATTACCGGCAATCCATGTGAGTAACGAGAGTGATGATCGCACCGTTGACGAACGCACCGAAGCCTACTGGCCAGTGGCAAACTCGCTTGCGGACGTGCAATTTGTGAAAGCTCCCCATCCGGCAATCGTGGAGCTGGATGCGTTGTTGGCGCAATGCCGTGTCACGTCGCATCGACGCGGCGGTCCGGGTGGTCAGCATCGAAACAAAGTCAGCAGCGCGGTGCTTGTTTTGCATGAGCCGACTGGCATTTCGGCGGAAGCGAATGAAAGACGCGATCAAACACAAAATCGCCGCGTCGCGATTGAAAGACTTCGCTTGCGTTTGGCGTTGACACTTCGAACTGAGCGATCTGAGCAGGCGAAGAGTGATGAAACCGAGAGTTTTTTTCGCGATCGTTGGTCAAATCGCCCTCTGAAGATTAACGAAACCAACTTTGATCGCTGTGCGGTGCTTGCGCTCATCCTGGACGATCTGCACCTCGCCGGTGGGCAACCAAGTTTGGTTTCTGCAAAGTGGAAAACGTCAACGACATCCATTGTCCAGCTTGTCGCCTCTTACCCTCCGGCTTTTCAAGGGGTCAATCGGTGGCGAGAGCATCATGGGCGATCAGCGCTTCGATGACTCCGATGGAGCGTTTGGTAACAACAGATTTCGCTTCATGTAGTCGATCATCGTTTCACTGGTTTTGGGATGCAGGAAGGTGATCATATGACCTTGTTTTTCGACGACCACAAATTCGCTTGAAACGCCGGCGTCGACTTGAGCGTCGAAGAGAGCACGACTGCTTTCGATCGGAACGATGAAATCTCGTTCACCATGAATGAAGCAAACCGGGCAATCACCCTCCGAAGCAAAGGAGACTGGTGACGCCGCGGCGTAGATGTCGGGACATTCCGCGCGGGTGCCGCCTAGGAAAAATGACAGACCGGTACTGCTAGAAGGCAGCGTACGAAATTCACAGGGTGGCCCACCGGCCACCACCGCTGCCGTCGATGGCAACCGTATCCATCGCGGGTCATCGGCTACCCAAGCCGATGTCGTCAACTGACGCGTTCGTGGTTCGTCCCTCAATGTCGCCATCATGCAAGCCAGGTGGGCTCCGGCAGAGTAGCCGAACACGCCAATGCGTGACGTGTCGATGGCATAGTGGTTTGCATTGTCGCTCATCCAAATGAGAGCATCGCGAACATCATCCACTTGAGCTGGAAATTTGTGGGTGGGCGCGTGACGGTAATTGATGGCGACAGCAACAATGCCGATCTGGGCAAGTTTGCTGGCGTAACCACCCATGGTCATCTTGTTGCCGCTGGACCACGCACCGCCGTGGATCACCAAGACCGCAGGAAATTTTGCCTCGCCCACTTTTGGAGGCGAGTAAACATCGCAGGCCAATTCGATGCCGTCGGAGCTGGAGTAGATCAGGTCTCTTTCAACACGGATCTTCGGCAACGAATCTTCGGCGTCGCACGACTTTGCACACAGTGTAATGAAGAAAAAACCGGGCCCCAACAGATAGATGGCTAACAGAGAACGCTTCACAACGGCAAACCGCGAAGCGACGTTCTGGAGAGACATTTGGTTTCCTTGAGGGCGTGGTGCCGCGATCGCGTCCGCGGTCCTATAGTATGGCATTGTGCAAAGTGATTAACTCAACCGAGCAAAGCATGGCTAGCGACTTTAATACCATTCCTGAAGCTGTCGAAGCGATCGCGCGAGGCGAGGTCGTCATTGTTTTGGATGCGGAAGACCGCGAAAACGAGGGCGATTTTATTTGTGCAGCCGAGAAGGCGACACCCGAAACCATTAATTTCATGCTGAGCGGGCGTGGTCAATTATGTGTTTCGGTCTTGCCCGACGTTTGCCGACGGCTGGAGTTGACGCCGGTGGTATCACAAAACGATGCGCCGTTGCAAACGGCTTTCATGACGCCCGTCGACATTCGCGGCGTTAAGACTGGCATCACGGCCACCGAAAGAAGCCACACGATTCGTCGTTTGGCTGCCACAGAGGCTCGGGCCGAAGATTTTGTTCGCCCCGGACACGTTTACCCTCTGCTCGCTAAGGAAGGGGGGGTGCTGCGACGCGCCGGCCACACCGAAGCGTCCGCCGACCTCGCCAAGATGGCTGGTTTCCAACCCGCCGGTGTGCTTTGTGAAGTGCTTGACGAGTCCGGTGATCGGGCAAACCGTGATTTGTTGATGGAGATCGCGGCCACTCGTAACCTTAAGATCATCACGATCGAAGACTTGATCGCGTATCGCCGCGTCAGCGAAAAGTTGGTCACGCGGCTTGCGGATTCCGCCTTGCCAACTCGTCACGGAAACTTTCGCATTTTGGTTTACGGCGTGCAGTTCGAAGCTCAGGAACCGGTCGCGCTGGTCATGGGCGACTTAACGGCACCTGGCGAAGCTCCTTTGGTGAGAATGCACAGCAGTTGTTTTACGGGCGACTTGATCGGGTCACTGCGATGCGATTGCGGTGACCAGTTGGAACTTGCCCTCAAGACGATCAGCGCCGAAGGTCGTGGTGCACTCGTGTATCTGCCACAAGAAGGTCGTGGCATCGGCTTGGCTCAAAAAATCAAGGCATATGCGTTGCAGGACAACGGCATGGATACCGTCGAAGCGAATCATGCGTTGGGCTTTAAAGCGGACATGCGTGACTACGGCATCGGTTTGCAAATCTTGAAAGACTTGGGGCTGACCGAAGTGCGATTGCTCACTAATAACCCCAAGAAGACCGAAGCGTTTAACTTGCGAGGCTTTGACCTTCGAGTCGTGGACCAGGTGCCGATCGTGCCGCCGTCGAATGAGCACAACAGTCGATACCTCGAAACGAAGCGAACGAAGCTTGGTCACCGGTTGCCTGAAGCATGAGCATGCGAGTTGCCATCATTGGGGCAGGACTTCTCGGCGGATCATTTGGACTCGCCTATCGTCAACTTCATCCGACCGCCGAAATCATTGGTATCTCACGATCGCAAACTTCTCGCGATGCGGCGATTGAGCGAGGCGCGATCACGTCTGCAACGGATGATGTCGATGCCGCCTGCCGAGGTTGCGATTTGGTGGTTGTTTGTGTGCCCGTTGATGCTATCACGGCCATGGTGATTCGAGCCGCGGAGCATTGCCGCGATGATGCGATTATCATCGATCTGGGAAGCACAAAAGCAACCATCGTTCGTACGATTGATAAACATGATCGCGCGAGCGGATTATTCGTTGGGACGCATCCGATCGCAGGCAGCGAAAAGACGGGTGCCGAAAATGCGAGAGCAGACCTTTTCAAGTCCAAGACGTTGATCATCACCCCCGGTGCACGAACGCCTGATTGGCTGGTGGAAAGAACGGAAACGTTGTGGCGATCAATGGAATCGAACATCGTACGAATGACGCCCGAGGACCATGATCATGCCATGGCTTCGGTTAGTCATGTGCCTCACTTGGTCGCCTCCATGCTGGCCAGCCAATTACCACCGAATGCGGAAAAAATCGTCGGCGGCGGTTGGATAGATACAACGCGAGTCGCATCCGGCGATCCAACGTTATGGACCGCCATCTGCCGAGAGAATGCAGTGGCGATTGCCCAAGAGTTGCAAAATGCCAGCGGATGGCTGGACAAGATAGCCGCCTGCATTTCTCAGGGACAGTTCGACGACGTGCATCAAATGCTGGAGAATGCGAAGGACGCACGCGACGCGATCGTAGCCAACCGAACGCTCCCAGTTCGTCGTTGATACGAGCATCGGTCCACGCTCATCACGCTGCGGCTCCATCGTCAGTGGTTCTTCTCGGATTTTAGTGGCATCTGTCCAGAATGGGGGATTTTTTGAGGCATCTACTCCTGCGTCCAATGGGAGTTCAATGGGAGTCCAATGGGAGTCCAA
>Ga0105051_10007894_pt1 | contig 10952 bp, 11 predicted proteins | sample FRY02_FD_78383 | JGI IMG/M metagenome (GOLD analysis project Ga0105051, IMG submission 78383) | Freshwater microbial communities from Lake Fryxell liftoff mats and glacier meltwater in Antarctica - FRY-02 (megahit assembly) | ecosystem: Environmental > Aquatic > Freshwater > Ice > Glacier...
AATACAATCATTCTTTTTCTTTTTTAATTATTTAGTCTTATAACTTGCAAAACATCAATGATTTCTTCCTCAGTTTGATATCCAAGTGTACTCAAATAATTCACGCAATTTACATGTCCATTTCTTCTTGCACTTCTTGCAGCAATTATGTCAATTACACAACCATTTTCAGCAGCATATTTCAAACAATCTAAATTACCTTTTGCTGCAGCATAAATTACACTCATCATATTCCAATCACAACCATTTTCATGGGCATATTTTAAACAATCTAAATGGCCAAACTCAGCAGCCGCTATACAAGTTTCTTCATTCCAATCACAACCATTTTCATGGGCAAATTTTAAACAATCTAAATGGCCAAACTCAGCAGCCGCTAGAGTACTTTCTTTATCCCAATCAAGATTCATATCATGTAAATATTGAACAATTTTAATTAATCCTAATCCCATGGCAACATTCATTGATTTAAAATTACTTGAATTTAAAATGGTTTTGGGAAAAATATGACCATAATGAGGCTTGTGATAATCATTCAATTTATACATTTGAAAGCCCCATGGAAATTGAGCGTTCTTTTGCAAATAATTTGATGTGTTTTCCAGCATCAAATAATCGCAAAAAGAAATTATCAAATTCACATTATGTGGCATTACAATACCCATATTAAACCAATTTACCAATTCTAAGGATGCAAATTCTTCAGGCAAAGGAATATTCTTTAAAATAATTGCTTTCTCATCAGCTGAATCATTATCTTTATCAGAATTGGCAATGAAATTATTAATTAATTGAGAAACAATCCCATCCAAATTAATATCAGCAAAAGTTAAAATATACTTTGACATGTTTTTGTTTTGTAGCAAAATAGTGAAGAATTTAATGAATCATTTTTTAGGATTTTATAAAAATTTAATTTATTTATTTATTTATTTATTTTATTAAAAATATTTTTAATTTCTGAAAAAATGATTTATTTAATTCTTCACTATTTTACTCCAAAATAAAAACATGAATTCCGAAAATATTGTTGTTGAAGTTGATCAAACTAAAATTGATAAAGCTTTATTGATTCAAAAAATTGATAATGATAAAAAGAAGAAAATCAATTACGCTAAAAAGTATTACCAACTTAATAAGAAGAAAATCAAGAAAAACGTTATCAATCACTACTATAAAAATCGACAAATTAAATTAGACTACGCCAAAAAAAAGCGAGATGAAATGATTGAAATCCGAAAAGATTTTAAAACTTTAACAAAATTTGAATCTCTTATGAAACAAATGGATGATTTAAAAGAATCCTTGGAAAAATATAAAGAAAATGAAAAAATGATTTAAATTAAAATTATAATTGTACATAATATAATAAATAATAAATAAGAAATGAATATCGAACAAATTAATACTATTTTAACAAAAGCTCAAACAGACAAACTTGCAACGCGAATATCATCAAAAAAATACTATCACAAAAATAGAATTAACATTTTAGAAAAACGCAAACATGTCAAGGATGATTTTGTTTTATTAGTACAAGAAGCTGAATTGGCTTTGAAAGAACAAGATAATATTATCAAAACTCCAGTTTCGGAAATTGATTGCATTGAATTAATTAGAAATCATGTGAAAAATGTGAGGACTATGAATACATATATTATTCATATTAAACGGTTCTTCGTTTTGACTTGCCATGAAAATGATTTGATTCAATGTTTGAAACACTATCAAGCCATTTGTGATATAATTGCAAAAGGACAATATGGCGATAAACAAGTATACGGAGTTTCCAGCATTAGAGGGGTGTTCCAAATATGTCTTTTTGTAATGGATAACTTTTTGAAAGATTATTTTACTAAGGAAGAATTTGATACAATTCATGATTATATTCTCACATTTTACAACAAATCTTCTGCGGATGTTGAAAGACAAACTGAAATTAAAGCTGAAAATGAATTTGTTCCTACTTTTGAACAATACATTCAGCTTGCTTCGGACAAATTTGGGCCGGAGAGCGAACAAGTTTTGATTGCAATGTTGTATTCTAACTTTACAGTTCGCGATGATTTCAAGATCCGTATTTTAGCATCAGAAAGTCACATTGAAAATGACAATGAAAATTATGTTATTTATGAAATTAATCAACCATTTATATTCATTATTAATAAATATAAAACGCAAAACAAGTACAATCAATTGAAATTTACATTGTCAAAAAGTCCATCACATGTATTACTTGATTGGCATTTGAGAAATTATATGACACAAAAGGGCAAAAGAAACGGTGACTACCTTTTCGGGAAATCTGGTCTAAGTTTTCGAGTGGCTAAAACAAACAAGATTCTTGGATTTGCCAATGGTGGAATCAATCTTTTTAGACACATGAGAGCTTCGGAACACTTTGGTGATGAATTTAATTACATGGATCGCGAAAATCTCGCATCTGAAATGGGACATTCAATCTCAACACAGAAGCAATATAAAAGAAATCTTATAATTACTTGAAAAAATGATTTAATAATAATGCTTGAAAAAATATTTATATTTGATTTTTATAATGTGTGATATTAATTATACCAAAATTATCTTTGATCAAAATCTTATTGATTGTATTAACCTTTTACATGAAGAAAATCCAAAAAATTTTATTGATTTTATTAAACTTAATAAATATAAATCTTTAATTGTTGGTCAATCCATTATTAGAGAATGGATTATAAAAAATCAAAATCTACTTAATTTTAATAATAAAAATACTTTAATTAATAAATCTTGCAATTCCTTTCCTGATATGTACGCTTTTTTAATGGCCAATATTTGCGATTTAAATATCTGTAAATCTTGGCAAGATGTTACTGATTACATTAAAAAGGAAAACTTACATAACAAAACTAACATTTATTGCAATTTCAGTGAAGGCTCAGATAAGTTTGGAGATGAAGAAATGAAATGTTGCTGTGGCCACATTGTCGTTGCCGACCATACATTTATTTTAAAATCAGATTCATTTTTTGTGTTACTTGGTTGTGATTGTATCGAAAAAAAAGAAATATTCACTAAAGGAGAAATGAAAATTATCAATAAAAACAAACCAGATTCATATCTTGCTATTGAACAAAAAAGAAATAAAGAAAATGCGAAAAAACTGGCTGAGGTAAAGAAAAGAAAAGCTGATGAAAAAGCCTTGGAAGAATTAAGAAAAGCTGATGAAGAAGCCTTGGAAGAATTAAAAAAAACTCATCGATTATGTTCTACATGCAACCGTTACACTATTGTTAAGCCATCATTTTTTAATGAATGTACATCATGTTATTATTCTTACAGTACATGCATGCTCAAATTAAAATAAACTTCTATTGTTCTAGAAGGTTTTTTTTAAATTTTTAAATTTTGAAATATACATACATGTACATTGTTCTATACATTGTTCTAGAAGGTTTTGAGCATAGGAGAGCCACTCATTTCAAATTTATTTATTTTATTCAAAATATTTTTAATTTCTTGAAAAAATGATTTTAGTTTAGGAATCCAATTTATTATCAATTCATTATTTAATACCAAAGTAAAAAGATTTATCAAATATTTTTATACTTTTTTAATGTCATCTTCAGATAACACTTTCAGCAATATTGTGCTTCGTTTACATCCACAGTCATGTGTCTTTAATAATGAGGAGTTCTTTGAAATGGTTGATATGGATATTTTAGATGTTATGATTCAAAGTGATTTGTTGGGTACCGATTCCGACGCTCTTAAGAATAAAAATATGTTGATTGCTTACAATAAAAAATACGATTCAAAATATCGAGCTATTAAAGTCAAGTATTCAAAATCCAACAAGAATAATAATGCCACTTATGGTTATGGTAGATGCTTTCCCGTTTACTCCTTAGGGCTTTCCATGATGAACAAACAAATTCGAAACACTTTGATTAGTGAACTTATGGTGGACATTGACCTGGTAAATTCGCAGTCTGAAATTCTATTAAATATATGCAAAAATAATCGAATTGATTGTGATAATCTTGAACAATATTGTGTAAACCGAGATGAGATTTTGGCTTCTACTCAAGAGCAATATGGTTTGGGTAGATATGAATGCAAAGAATTGTTTATTTGCATTATGTATGGAGGTAAATTTAATGGCTGGAAACGTAGAAACAAGTTGCCACTATGTGTTAATCCATCGCAATTTGTTAGTGATTTTGCTTTGGAAATTACTGCAATTGCTCATGTAATTCAATCTCAAAATGAAGAATTGTATCAAAAATGTGAGGAATCCAATAAACTCAACAATAAAACTTATAACCTTTTAGGTTCATTTTTGTCCATTTTTTTGCAAGAACATGAAACTCGCATTATTGAAAAAGTATATACTTATCTCAAAAATCAAACAGATATTGTGGATTCTAAGTATTTTATTTACGAATTTGATGGTGTCAAGTTAATCAAAGAAAAAGTCGAAGCTTTTAATGGAGGGTGTCAAGGTCTTATTGTTAAGCTTGAAGAGTATGTGAAAGAGACTCTTCGATTTGATATTCATTTTGCAGAGAAACCCATCGAAGCTTATTACAAAAATATTGTTATTACTCCATCAACTTTTGTTCGCAATACAGAAATCGAAGCAATGGGGAACGGATACAATGATAGAGGTGTAGCTGAATATTTTTATAAACATTTCTGTTTTGCTTCTGATGAAACCATTTTTGAACCAAAAAATCAAATTATTGTTTCTTCTGGAATCAAAGGAAAAATGATTGCATGGTACCTTTTTAAAAAAGAGACTGGCTGGAAGATGGTAAGTGATTCAGTTCCTATTAACAACATTATTGCTAGTGCATTTAGAGATCATATTAAACTTTATTACAATGCTTATGCCAAATCCTCAAGACCCGATGCTGATTTACTTGCGGGTTTGGATAAATTGATTTCCAATTGCTTTAGGGCAACTACCATTTCAACTATTGTTTCCAGCATTTATGATCTTGCTAAAATAAACGATTTTGAAAATCTTCTGGACGTTAATCCATTTTTACTTGCTTGCTCTAATGGGGTAATTGATTTGAAAAACAAAGTATTCCGTGAAAAAATGCCATCGGATCTATGCTCTTTGTCGACTTTAATTGAATACAGAACTGAATATGGCGAAGAAGGTGGACAAGATGACGATATTAATGAAGCTATTGATGATTTTTTTGCTAAAATATTTCCAATGTCGTCCGAACGAATGTACATATGGGAGTACATGGCTAGTGTGTTGTTTGGATCCACTATTAATCAATTGTTCAATTACTTTATTGGGTGGGGATCCAACGGTAAATCTTTGCATATGGAGCTTATGTCAAAAATATTAGGAGAATATTTTGCTACTGTTAATACTAATCTGCTTACTAAAGAAGATTCAAACTCAGGTCAAGCAAGCCCGGATTTGTTTGATTTAAGGGGAAAAAGATTTGCCGTTGCACAAGAACCTAAAGATACTGATGCACTTAATGTTGCCCGTGTCAAAATTATGACTGGAAGCGATACACTAAAAGCACGTCAACTTTTTTGCCCTAACATTACTTTTAAACCAATGTATAGTTTGGCCATTTGTGCTAACAGTGAAATCAAAGTTGATTCCACCAACGACGGCATTTGGCGCCGAATGCAGCTTGTGAAGTATATTTCCAAATTTGTTGATTCAAACCCTAACGAAGACATCAATCATTATTTAAAAGATCGTTCATTAGAGTTTAAATTGGATGGCTGGAAAGAACATATGTTGTATCGATTAGTTCAAATTGGATTCGCTACTCAAGGGATAATTCAAGAAAATGAAGCTATTACCAAGGCGAGCAATGATTACAGAAATAGCCAAGATAAAATTGGGCAATTCATTGATGAAATGATTATTCCTTCAGAAGCAGAGGATGCTAGAGTTGACAAAAAATATCTTCATGAAACTTTTAAAGCTTGGATTGCTTTGAATTATAATGTGGCAATATCTTCCAGAATTTTATACGATCGATTGAAAAAGAATTACGATCTTTCATTGACTGGATTTTATACGGGATTTTTTATTCGAGAGACTGACATTAATGAGGTAGAAATTTATGTTAACCCAGTGGAAGATTTTCTGAGAAAGATCAATGCAAATTTTGAAATTACTCCACCAGAAGATAACAATTTTTATCCAGTTAATCAATTTAATGGATTTTGTGACCAGATTGGAATTAAATTGAGTGGTAAAGCTAAAGTCAAAGCTCTTGAAAAATTGCACATAATCAATGAAAATAGAAGAATCGGAGATAATAAAAAGCAGTGTAGATGTTATATTAATCTTAAGAAACGTACATTTAATGAGATGATTCAGTTAGATGAGCCAATTTGAAAGTATTTTAATGCGCTGCTATATTGATGTATGAAAAATAATTAAAAAATATATAATTAACACTTAAAAAACAAAAAAAAGCTTGTTACCTGTTACTTGTTACCGCATTAATTTCGGGGTTTCCGCTTGGGGGTATGAAATATCAACATTTTTTTGCATTTTGAAAAACACTTTTATTTGGGAAATTTCCGGACTCCAAGCGAAAATCAACAAACTAATGCGGTAACAGGTAACAGGTAACAAGAAAAAAAAACATATATATAATAAAAAAAGAAGTAACAAGTATTATAACACTGAATATCTCCATATTTTTTATTTAAAAAAACAAACATTTCCACACATTGAAATTCTTTTGGATTTTTTATTATCTTTTCCTATTATACAAACAAACATGATTGAAGCATTTTATATAATTTATTTATTGTTTTTTAAAAAGAGATATACTTTAGTAAAATAATTATTATGTATACAATATGTATAAATAATAATAATGCTTTCAATTCGTGATACCAAGAAACTGCTTGATTCAAGTTATGATTCCAATGAAACAATTCAAAACAAACCACTGGCAGGTTATAAACTCGATACGGAACTCTCAACCAAGAACCATAAGGTCTTTCTTAATGAGAACAACAAGCCTTTCATAGTATATCGTGGTACTTCTAACCGTATGGATGTTGGAACGGATGTGAAGAAATGGCTGGGCTTTAACAGCCATAGAGATGATATTTCTAAGAAAGTGAATCAATCGGTTATAAATAAATACGACCAGACACCAACACTTCTCGGGCATTCCCTTGGCGCCGGGCTGGCCCAGGACTCGGCCATGAAGAACCAAAAAGTTATTACTTACAATAAGCTTTCCAAACCATCTGATGTATTTTTGAAAAAGAACAAGAATCAAACCAACTATCGAACTTTTAATGATCCAATTTCTCGCTTTACAGTGCCTAGCGACAAGAATGTCAATTTCCGATCACGTTCACTAAATCCCTTCGTTGCTCACAGCACAAAAGGATTGAAGGAGGAAAATCGAATGAGTCCGTGGATAACTCTTCTATAATTTTTATGTAAAAAATGCCTAAATGAAGTATTGGCTATAATCGATTTTGGTTGGTGGTGGTGGGATATGATTTGTCACCCTATGAGACTTGGTTGGCTTTGGTTTGGGTTCTTTTGGTTGCTTTGGTAACTTGGCAGGTTTCTTGGTAGTTTTTTTCCTATGTTTATGAATTACCACGGCCTCTTCTTCAGAATCCGAGGAGTCCGAGTCTGATACCGAAGCATCCGATTCAGAGTTATTATTTTGGTATTCATTGTCCTCTTCATTAGAATCAGATGCAGATGAATCCGAATCCGAATCCGAATCATCAATTTCCGGTTCAATGATAACCGTTTTTTTTTTCTTGATAATATTTTTTTTAAGAATGGGTTTAGGTTCTTCTAGAACTTTTGATTCGGCTATTTGTTTTTTCAAATTGTTGTTTTCATGGCGAACGGCAGCCGTAGCATCATCTTTTTCTTTTTTAATTTCTGCTTTTCTTAAGCGAGTAGCTTGGGCTTTTTCCCAAATGGCTTGTTGTTTTTCAGATTTTGGTTTTCCCCCTTTAGCAATTAGCACTTTCTTCTTGGACACTTTGGTGATCTCATCATCATTTTCGGTTTCAATTGGTGGTTCCATTAATTAATTATATATGATTTTAATTTATTTTTATTATAGTTAGTAAATATATAATAATAATTTGAAAATAACTAATGAAATGTTGTAAAAAGAAGAAAGATTGTAAAAAGAAGCAGAGAAGATGCAAAACAAATGTTAGCAACCGCAGTAGCAATGTGAATAAAATCAATATAAATATCAACACTAAATCCGCAAAAAGACGGCAGCGACAAAAAGACAGAAAATCACAATCACAATTACAACAACCTAGACCATTATCCAACGTTCCAATTCAACCCATGTTAGGTGGGACATATCCGTCCGAAACACGTAATTTAATTGATGATATAATGCGAGCTAACCCATCCCGTTTTCAAAATTTACAATTAGAACAAATGAGATTGGACGACAATAGGGCAATAAATATGCGTACAAATAATAATCAAATTAATATTCCACCAACCAAAACAACCGATATTTTTGAACAAAGACGAAAACAACGAGAAGAACAAGAACAAATATCTGCTTCTGAAAGCAAAGACAAAGATTTAGGTTCCTCTAATCAAATGCGACAAATAGAAAATAACACACAACCAAACTATTTGGAAAGTCTATTTGGACCCAAAATGGAACAAATGAGAGTTCCAATGGATCGAAATGTAGATTTAGGTTATAATTTAACTGATCAAACAGATCTCCCACCACAACGAAATTCATTTAATATATTACCACCTGATGTCCCACCGGCTGAAGAGAGTGGATCATCTTTAAATTATTTTGAAGAAGATGACGATGAAGACGACGAATCTGTTGAAGATGTTAAGATGCCAATTGCAACTACACGTTCAATGGCACGTAAAAAAATAGAAGAAGATGAAAAAGATCAAAGAATGTACAATGAAAATCAAGCAAATGCAGCACGTCCTTATCCAGCATCATTTTTTCCAGAAGATGATGAATATCAAGGCCCAGTTACACGCTCAATGTCTAATCCGGCTTCCGAACGATTTGCACCTTGGTTTGCAAATAGATGATTAGTTTAGCATTTGGAATAAACTTTTTTTAAAAGTTTAATATATATATAGCAGCAAAATGAGCAGAATGATTATAACTGAATTACATAATGAATTAACTAAGAAAAAACTAAAACCGACTCGCGAGGTGATGGGAACAATAATAGAAGGAATTGATAAGAATATCCCCCACAAAAATGGTTTTATTTATACAATTATTGGTGCTCCTGGGAAAGGAAAATCCTCATTATTATTATCATTATTTAGGGATAAAAATTATTATCGCAATAAATTTGAGAATGTTTATTTAATTACGCCCGAGTCCAGTTTTATGTCTGTAGTCAATCACCCTTTTAAAAATCACGATCATGTTTATCACGAATTAAATGAAGATATTTTAAATCAAATTTATGAAGAATGTAAAACCTCCAAGGAGGAGTGTTTAGAAATGGAATGTGAGCTAGAGCACTCTTGTTTAATTATAGATGATTTTGCAAGTGATTTAAAGGATAAATATCTTATTGCAGTATTAAAACGAATTTTGACCAAGTCGCGTCACTGCTGTTTGTCGGTGATATTTACATTGCAAGCATACAATATGTTTCCATTGGTTTTGCGTAAGATGATAACGGATGTTACACTTTTCAAGCCAAACAATCGAGTAGAGTTAGAGTCTGTACGTAAGGAGTTAGTGAATATGAATGAGAAAGATATGATTTCATTAACAGAATTTGTGTTTGATGAAGAATATAATCATTTGGATGTAAATACAGGAAGCGGTATCATTCGAAAGAATTTCAACGAATTATTGATAAAGAATAACAATTAATTTAGCAAAAATAAAAATAAAAATGTTATTATATAATATAACCCGAAATAATAAAATGGTAAAATATGCGTTACCGACAGAACCGTTACCGACCGTGTATAAAATAGATCTTGATACAACCGATCACGACGAGGTAGACCTTGGCCCTTCCTACAAAGAAGTACCTACTTGTAAATATGGTAGTGTTAATTTGAAGAAATATGAATCTTTTAAGATAGCCCGCAGTAATATAAAATTAAATAATCAAGAAGCATTAGCTATACAGCAGTTAACCCAATGGTTAGATAATATCGATATTAATTTAAATTCAATGAATATTCAATTACTAGTGGATGTCGTTAATTATTTGCATTCATTTTTTATATATGGATGTCAAAAAGACAGACAAGATTCAATAGATCGTGTTATGTATAGATGTATGTTAAAATATTTTAAAAATGATAAAGATATTTTAAATGTGGTCTTAAAATCATGTGAGCGATTAATTAAGAAATCGACAAAATTATCCAGACGAGTTGCTAAAGTCCGCAATTTTTTAGACATGGCCGCGGGATCAATATGCTCATTGGTTTTGCGCAAGAATTAATTAGTGAGTTTCTGGCGAAAATAATAATATCAAAGGTAATAAAATATGCACCATGTCTTTTGCTTTTAGCGCTTTAAAGTCCCATTTTATTATGTATCTATAAATTATACATAATAAAATGTCCAATATGTTTTATTTAGAACCAATAGATGAAGATGATTTCCCTATAGTCGATTTCGATTTGTCTAATTTTGTCTACACTAAACCAACATTAAATGCATTGACATTATTAGATAAATTGCGCATTAGGCACGATCCGATTTTTGTGATGCTTGCGAGTGAGTTTTTGCGCGCAGTCACAGAGGAATTAAATGGTACTGATTCAGACTCAGAAAGCGATAAATCAGAATCTGAAACAGGATCAAATACAACAACCGAATCATTATCTGAAGAATTATCAAATCCAGAAACATTGGTAATTTTTAAATTAGATGATTAAATTATAAATTTCATTTTTTTTCGTTTTAAAAATCATCATCTGAATCTGAATC
>Ga0105051_10007898_pt1 | contig 10948 bp, 15 predicted proteins | sample FRY02_FD_78383 | JGI IMG/M metagenome (GOLD analysis project Ga0105051, IMG submission 78383) | Freshwater microbial communities from Lake Fryxell liftoff mats and glacier meltwater in Antarctica - FRY-02 (megahit assembly) | ecosystem: Environmental > Aquatic > Freshwater > Ice > Glacier...
GGGGGGATAGGTTTGGTGTGGTAGGGAGCGTGGGTACTGAGGATGGTAAGACCTTATACTAACGACGCAGGATCGACATGATTGTTTTTCAGTGGTTCATCACCTGCAAGAAGACAAACAATGCAAACAACGCCACTCACTATGTGAAGTAGGTAAGAAAACACGCGAGAAATCCAAACGCAATTACTACATCATTTCTCCACAAGTGATCATAAAAGCAATCATCATCATCAGTGATTGTGACACCCGAGGCTGGTGTAGGTGCGTTCAAGTTGACTCAGTGAACTATCGTGTGTAAGAGTGGCTAGAAAGCGCGGTCGAGACGACCAACACTTTCATTCTGTCTTTCTTTTTTTCTTTTGTGGCGAATACCCAACTGAATCATTGGATGAGTGGGTGACCCAGGCCGGTGAGCACCCAACTTGAAGATTACTTGCGTGTTTTGTTGTTGTTAGCGTACAGGTTTGCACTTTTGAGAGCCCTGGCAGAGGGAGTGGGGGAGGGAGTGTGTGTTGCTTTGTTTTATTAAACCGATATCGGGGAATCGCTACGGTCCCGGGGAGGGGATGGAGTCCGAGCAAAAAAGGAGAAAAACAAAAATATTTTTTGGTACCCCACCCTAAAAAAAACCATCCCGGGCCGGATGGCCCAAACACCTCGGGCTGGTACGGGCGACTACGTAGGCCGATTTCGCCGTTATCGGTGATCAACTCTGATCAACTATGACAGAAATCTTTTGATGTGTGGCAATTTCTTGATTAAATTGATTCCTCCTACGAATAATTTTGAAGTACAAAAGAGACCTACTCTTCGAATGTGAGCGAAGTTACTTTGATCATTTGGTCATTTTGCACCCAAACAGCGAATTTTGGTACCAAAGAATTACACAATCCTTTCTTTCTTTCTTTCTTGGGTTTCGACTTTAGAAGACCCAACCTAATCACAGGACTAAGCGGATGGCAAGCGCCCGATGAATCGCTTATGACCCAAGAACCTGTCCCGGACCGGGGGACCGGAGCATTATCTAGTTCATGGCAGACCCAATCAGACCCCCTACAAGTGGGCAAATTTCATAACAATGTTGGTGGGCTGGCATGTATCCTCAGGCTAACCAATTCCCACAATCAATCTCCCTAATTACCAAGAAACGTAGCGCCCAGGGATCACTGGTGTCCCCCCACTAGGGCAGGAAAGGCACAAAATAAGCGTAGTGTCCTCCAACCGCCAAACAGTTAGCGCGTCAAGCACATCTGGAACGCACACAGGTGGTGTGTAGTAATAAGGTAGCCCGGAAGCGACTGGCTCGAAGACACTCCCGCAATGGACCTTGGACCCATGAATGTTGTTTTGAAGTGGATGTATTTGTATGATGGGAGTGGATTGGGGAATGTGAATGGTTATTACTAAGGGTCTGCCTTTCTTTCTTTCGTGAGTTTGACAGACCCAACCTAAGTACCGGACTAAGCTAAAAGCCCGCGAAAATGGCTGCGAAAATAGATTTGAGGGTGAGGTCTGCGGCCATGCGCGAGTGGGAACCATAGACAAACTGGATAAGGCCCGCACAAACGCAATTGATCGGATGATACTTGTGCAACACCATAGCGGCGACCACGTCATGAGCTAGCGCAGGTTTGGACGGATTTATTATGCGAACAGGCTGGCAGGAGGGCGGCCGGCTCGACGAAGGGGCAGGAGGGCGGGCGGAAACGACAACCTGCACGATGTTCGCGCAAGACTCAAGATAAGTTCGCAATAGCTTCCATGGCAAAGAAGCTGCTGCACAGATGCATACGCGCGCATGCACGAGTTGTGGAGGGATATATATATATGTGTGCATTTGCATATATATGTATTATATATATGTATATGTACATATAAATGCATATGCATGTATATATGTATCCATGTATATATGTATGTGTGTGTTTATGTATGTATATATATATCTATGTATGCATGTATACATATATATATGTACGTGTGTATATGTATATAATTGATTGATGATTGCTTTTATTACTTGTAAAAGTAGTTTAGTACCCTTGCTTGAGGGTCTATGTACCTCAAATCCATGTAGATTTGAGTTCTCAGTTTTTTGTGTTTTTGCCGGAATCGAACCGACGACCTCAGGATTAACAGTCCTGCGCTCTGACCAACTATATATGTATATATACGAGTCCATATGCATTTTGGCAGATAGTATGCATGCATTCACAGTTGTTGTTGAGCACCATGCATGTGCAGTTGTGTACGTTAGACAGATGTTATGAACATCAGCGTACACATTTGCTTCACGCTCGCTACAGGATGTGCACATGCGGTAAAAGCCAGTCAAGTCGCAGGTAACCCCCTGAACCAAACCAAACAGGTCCATCTTTTGGATTACTAGAGCTTCTACCACCTGTTCCTCCGAGTAGGAATACCAGTTTACGCACGTCACTTGCCCGAATGTTTTCAAATTTTTTCTCCTTGACACGTGGCGGGCAAAGTATGAGGATGCGCACATCCCTCTTGTTTAACAAGCCATCGTGTCTCCGCAATATGTCAGGGCAGTGAGCATCAGGCGCCACACGATGGCCATCCTCATCACACGTGCATGTGTGACTATGACTGATGGACGCTATGTTTGTGTTGTCACTTGTCACATTCCTATCAGCATAGTCATTCCACCCAGCAGCGTGACCAAGACTAAGAGTACCTGCAGGTAAAATGGCTAGTTCTGTGCACGTGACATCATTTGTTGTGCACCGCCTGTAGTGTGTCCGTGACAGGCGTTTTTCCCCAGGTCATTCATGAATGACGACAACCACTTGCTGCAGCCGTGCAGTTGCGTTTATTTTCTCCCACACTCGTGAGAGAGCCCCGTCTCTGTGCTCATTCAGCACTAGAAGGCACCTGTGGGACCACGGTGCCACTGGTCCTGTCTTGGCAGCGCAGAAATGGTCAACTGGCACCATCCAAAGACCGCCAACAGGGCTGTCCCCCCACAACGTCCCGAGCACAGCTGATGCCACCGCAAAGAGGCAGTTGAGGGTGAGCGCTGATGTCACCACCTGTTGCTCCAAGTGAAAGGCATCACGCAGCCACCCAATAATTCGAGAGGTAATTGCCCAATCAAATCAAAACGCATAACATTTCCGCTCATCCGTGGCTGCTGTTTGATGTTCCTTGTTTTGGCTTGTGCGTGTTCCAAAACTTTACGCATACTCCCAACACATTCATACAGTGCCTCGTACGCAGCTTGCTGGAAATCAGCACCAGCGCACGTCTCTCCAGATATTGCATTTTTTTGTCCCCATATTCCACACAGACATGTAATGTGTTCCTTGGTTGCCACACTTGTATTCATGCCCATGTTGCAAGCTAGGACTGCAGGCCCTGCTTGCCATGTCACAAGGTCTGGGTCAGAGTGTCTCATGAAGCCCGACGATCGCATCCACGCCTCCTTGTCACTTGTCCTTTTGCTCAATCAGTCGGGGCCTGTGAAACCCAACCGAAGATATGGACGAAACCACAGACTGTTCCCTCCTGACGCTAAGAGTGCTGATGCTGTCAAGGCCACTTGGACGAAAGCAGGTTGCCAGGCAGGGCATTCGTGACACCAGTGCACCCTGGAGTCAGAACCTCCTGCACAGAAGTGACACGGGCGTCCAGGTTCCCCCAGTTTGAGAATGTTTCGAATGCCCTGGGCATCAGCACAATCCGTCAGTGCAGACAGGTTGAGGCTGCTGGAGGCGAGTTGTCCCAGGCAAGACCGCATGACTTCCGCTTTAAAATTCCCACTCAAATATTTACACACTGCCTCCCAGTGGTTGCCGTCTACTTCTCCCTTTTCCATCAGTCGCATGACTCTTGTAGCCTTAGATCTCTGGCACTCGGGCTGGTGTGACTCCTTATTGAGCCGACATGTCACTCTAGTACGCTGTGCTAGCCGTCCCACTTGCTCGAACGGGTCTCTGAACAACGGTACCCCCGCTGAAGCCAAAAAGTTTTAGCACGTTCCTGTGGTCGTACACCACCGTAAAAATCAAGTTCGTGGGATCGTCCTTGTTGGCCAGCGTCTCCAGCCAGCAGGTCACAAGCATGATTTTGGCGTGCAGTGACAGTCTGGCTAAAATCTGTTGTTCCGTTTTTCTCACGATTGGGACAGGTGGCTTCTGTATCATTCCAAAGTCGACTCCTCTTGCACACATTTGCTGAATGTACAGCGTAACAATCCCCAGTTGCCCAGCCTCCTTTGTCCGGACACTGTGTCGTGCCGTCAGCTCACAGTACATACACACCTTTTTCAGTGTCATCAGGCCACTTAAATTGTCCGAAGAGAGTAGCGCTTTGCAGTTGTCAGGGACAATTCTATTCAACTTGCTCATAGCTGCCGTTACGCACTGCTCCTTTACTGAAGTACTGGGTTCATCCTCAGAGCTCCTGGATACAACTCGCATGGCATGAGCTGCTAGTAATGATTGGTAAGGGTTTGGGTGACTCACATCGCTGATGATATATGCAATGCCAAATCGTGGTCGACACTCTGGCAATCTATCATGAGATGATCCAACCCAACCTTTTGCTACATGGTTCTTCAGAGCGTAAACAGACACAAATCCTTTGCCACAAACACACGTTTGCACCTCTGGTTCCTAGTCGGTACTCACATGTTTTGCTACCCTACACCAGCTGTCAGGGGTGGCACCGCTTTCTTCTGCAATTGCCCTGTTGTACCTGTCCGCCGCAGCGAGGATAGTCCCCTCCCTCGTCAGTGTACAGTCCTTACCAAGTAGGCATGGACATACTATTGGGGCCGCACTACACTCCATTCCCATTCCTTGGTATTGCTTCGTGTCTGAGACAGCATGCAGGTAAATGGCCAGGTCCCAAGCATCCCTGTTGATGAGACCTCGCGCTCCATCCAGTGTGCATGATGAGCACAGCAGGCGCCTCAATGATTCCTCATCCATGTCACAGTCATCTGCATTGGCAAACACAACATGAAACTTGTTTGACTGAAATCCTTGTTCAGTAGTTATTGCCAACTTACTGTATGTTGTCACCGTACCATTCCATGTAATCTTGTTGTCAAGCTCTTCATTTCCAGGGAACCACTTGTACACATGTCGCCCAACCCAGTGCTCACCCGAGGGCATGGTGACGTCGTATTCAATTTCATTGAGCATTACCGCATCTAGTGGGCCCTGAGCTTGGATCCTACACCTCAGTAGTCTGGAGTGCAGCTCGTCCTGTTTATCATGGGGCATCTCAGCCCGCTCATGTGCAACAGGGGTCAAGTGTTGCAGCATGAAGCCCAGTGCATCCTGATAGGTTGCTGTTGGCAAGTACACCTGGACGGGGTGTCCCACACTGTTGAAACTCAAGTGAAATCTCTCTTGTTCATCGGTGCCTGCCGGCCCTGGCTGACTTGCCATGCACGTGATGTGTGATGTCAAATCCCATGCCCCTCTCCGACCACAACCGTGGAACACCGTTGGTTTGAAGACACAAAAACAACAGTCTTTGTTCGCGCAATTGCAGTCACATTCCCGAGGTGCACACATTCGAGCTTGGCAGTCCTCTCACTTGGGGGCATTCTGCTTGTTGAATCCTTTGCCTTCATGACCGTCGTGTCAATATCACTTCTTTGCACCATTGCCCTTGTCATCCCAGCCTTTGTATTTGGCGTGACGTAGAGCAGGACCCAGTTGCCAAACCACTGTGAATCCGGGTCGTGGTGCCAGTAAATCCACATCAGCTTACTTGCAATGCCTGTTGCCTGCATGCTGGTGACAGTGGCGTGTTGCTTCTAAACCCAGCGCATAGGTTCTGTCATGTTTGTCATCCACGTGTTCATATTGTCGAGCCAACTTTGTCAAGATCCCGCGATCTTCTCCTGGCAGGCCCGATCCATCGGTGCTTACTAAGACCAGGTTTCGATTCGTGCTGTCCTGTACATTCCGTTGATACATGTCTGTTTTCCGAAAAGCCATCGCGGCTAGCATGTTATGTTTGCGCATCCCATCCACTGAGGAACCCAGAAAAACTTCATCTGTCGTCAGGGTTGGCTTGGTGCTCCGTTCAAACCGGTCTTCAAGATTCAGATCAGCTACATGCAGGTGTGCTAATATGTGTCCATCTGCTGTGCTGAGTTGCCGGACCAAGAGCAAGGTTTCAAAATCAAGAAAGCTGCTCGGCCATCTTCAGCAATGTTCAACTCAACACGCTCACTCTTTGTACACACAGGGCGTACCGCCTCCGCACCATATTAGGCTACCAGGGCAGGGACGGATATTTGCAGTACACTTCCGCTCCCATTCCCATATGCACCATATGCTTATCGTACAGCGGTGTTTGAGTCTGCTGTAGCGTGTAAGAAGCAGTCATCAGAATGTGTCGACCGAATTGACTCTTCTGGTACTGGAACTTTGTGGCCTTCAGCATTGCCTGAATTTCAATTAAGAAATCATTCTGGCTGAAAATTTGACCTGGCTGGTACCTGAAAACCTGACACGGTGCTGGCAATTGCTGCTTTCCCTTGTGAAATTGGATCTCTGCATGATGTCGCAGAAATTGCAAACATCGAGCTGCCTTTTGGGCACCTCGCACAGAGAAGATATCTCGGGTACGGTCTCTTGCATGTGCAAGCAGATTTTCACAGTTAGCCCGCACTGCTACAGAGTTATGTTGCAGTCCAACCAGGATTGTGATAACTGAATCCTGTACGCACTTAATAATTGGGTCCCCCATCGTCCCTGCTCCCAGGCGATGCGGCGCTAGGAGAAAGGCTATCACCGCATTATCGACCTCCTCAAATTTTTAGAAATCTGTACTTCCTGGCGCCGACACAGTACTTGCAGAGCACTCCTGACACGATTGCAGCACATCGTTCGCATTATACATATTATTGATGATTTGCACGATCTCGGGGTCGCTGAGTGCAGCATCTACTGCATAGAGCCCCGCAACAGCAACATTCGAATACGCGTCGCTGGCCCAATGGCTTTTCCCAACAAAGGTGTTTGTTACAGTCCTGTCGCCGATTGCAAAAGTGCACGAAATCGAATCTGTGGTTCCACCAGTTCTCATTTCCAGGATTCATGTCGTCGAGGTGTATCTGATCACAATCGTCGTCCACGTGTCAGTAAGCACAGGGGCAGTTGGAATAAGCTGACATCTTTGATTGCCATTTTGCAATCCAATGTGGAAAAAGTCAGACACCGCACTGGATCTCCACATCAGAATATTATTAAGGTGCGGACCGTCCCCAAAATAAAAAATTCTTTCTGCATTAGTGCGAGCCCCTGTAAACTTCACCACAACTATGGCCGTAAACCCGCCGTTGCTTGCAATATTAAAAGTGTGCCGTCCACCATCGAGATATTGCGACAACCCTCTGTCAAATGTTACAGCGCCGTTGCCCGCCAGTGGTCCCGCCGTGCTGTCAAAGATAGCAGTGCTGGCGTAAGTACTCTCGTTACGATTGGCAAGGGTCGACAGTTGAGCGCGCCCGGGAACCAGAGCAATGGCGCGTCGATTCGCTACACTGACAGACTTGTACGCACCCGACAAACACATACATGCATCTGACGATGTGCTTCCCTGGAGAGATGTTGCAGTCGCAAGACAAGACGTGCAGGATTGTACTAGCAATCCAGCACGCATGCTAATGGAAGTCGACCATCGCAGAACTATAATTCGCACATATCGAGCAGAGATTGGCGTATCAAAAAGATGATTTTTCTTTGCAGTTGTTGTCGTTGAAAACGTTCCGCTTAAAGCAATATTAGAACCTAAAGTATGACCTTGCCGATACTCGATCCTGAATTCTGTAACAAATTGATTGAAATTTACCGCGTCTCCGCGTCCTTGTGTATGCATACAACACGCACGCACGCGTGCGTACACGCGCAATCACTTTTAGAACATACAAGATCTAGCGTGCACCTTTCCTGATCTCTCTCGAGACAGTTGTGTGGTCGACTGTCCTTTTTGTTTTTTGCAGCCACTTGGCGGGCTAGGAGGAAATGTAATGTTCCAAACAAGTAAAAAAGAATTTCGCTCTGCCGGTGGGATTCTGCAGGGCGCTCACCCAGCGCCGCTTGCCCATGTGATGGAGCTGGTTGAGGTAGTTCGAGACGACTTTGCCGCTCAGGACCTTGGCATCTTTTGAGAGACAGGTGTAGCCACAATCGACTGAGCATGTGTTGGAACGGCCATCGGGAAGCATGCTATGAGTTCCATCATCGCACGCTTCGCTACCCCCCAAAGAAGATGCACTCTCCTGCAAAATTTCTGCAGGGGAGCAAGACAGCATTACGACATACTGATTTTTTTTAATTTAAGAATGTTTATTGAGGATTAACCTCAGCAAGAGGATCAAGAAACATTGAAATCGAAAGAAATCTAGTTCGTAGCTGTTAAGCTGACCAAATGCCTAAAGAGGTCTCACAACACCTGTGTCAAATCCACCAAGTGCAGCAGAATGCAGCACAGAAGCATCAACATCAGCAGGGATGAGCACAGCAGTACGCACAACACAAAACCAACCCCACCCGCCAGCACTCCCGCAAGACTAGCTTGCCTGCCCTGTACGCCCATGGCGTCATCTCCCAGTTGTTCACCATAAGCAGTCATTTTTGAGACCGCATGAAGTTGGATCAAATGTGGGGAGAGTGGTGGGGGAGGGTTGCGCGAGCTAGCCTTGCTGGGAGAAGTGGGTAGAAGGGGCAAGATCAGTAGGGATGAGTACAGTACCACACACGACACGAAACCAACCCCACCCGCCAGCACTCCCGCAAGACTAGCTCGCCTGCCCTGTATGCCCATGGTGTCATCTCCCAGTCGTTCACCATAAACAGTCATTTTAGAGGCCGTATGAAGTTCGATCAAAAGGGGAGAGAGTGGTGGGGGATTGTTGCCAGTTCGTTGGGAGAAGTGGGGGAAAGGGGCAAGATAAAGTCCACAGCCGCATCCAGTTGGTTGAGGGCCTCCATGGGCGCCTGTAAAACCGTAAAGACCAAATCGACCGGGGGGGGCGCGAGGGGGATGGAGGTTAACGACGTCTCGAGGTTGATGCCCAGTTTGTTAAGGTCCTTCAAATCCCCTGATGTGCTTCGTCCACCATGCCGCAATGACCGCAACCGCGCAGGCATCGCACCAGCTGCAGCTGGTAGTAATTGGCCATCTCGGACTCTGAGAGCACTGACACACCTGACATTCCTGCCAGGCGTGAGAGGACCGCAGTATAAGACGCCCCAGAATTTGAATTTCTGGAAGGCGCTGAGCTCTGTGCAGCGAGCGCCACCAGGACCCAGGCGAGATGCAGCTTCTTTCTTTCTTTCTTTATTTTCGAAGACCCAACCTAATCACTGGACTAAGCGGATGACAAGCAGCCGATTAGACACTTAGGACCCAAGAACCTGTCCCTGACCGGAGTACTGAAGCCTAGTTTACGGCAGACCCAAGCAGATCCTCAACCTAGTGGGTAAAACAGATCACAATGTTGGTGGGCTGGCATGCATCCTCAGGCTAACCAATCCCTTCAATTAATCTCCCTAACTACCAAGAAACGTAGCAACCAGGGATCAATGGTGCCCCCTCACCATGCATGCGTGGAACCGGGGTAGGAAAGACACCAGATAAACCTAGTGTCCTCCCAAGCATCACTCGTCAAAATTGTGACTAAGACACTTTTCGGGCAATGCACCTTTAGCAAAAGCCATCAAATAATCGTCTTAGCAGCAGATCACAGACCAGCTCACTGAAATTACACACAGATACATACATGCGCACATACACAAAAGTACAAAACAATCCTAAACAAAACACAAGACCCGCGCAACATATGTCATGATCGCCCTGGCAAGTACTACATCTCTGGCTTGTCCAGTACCAGGGTCCGTGGAAGTCAAGAGGGAAGGTGTGTGTGTTTCTTTGTTTTATTAAACCAATTGGGGAATATTGGGGAATTGTTACGGTGCCGGGGTCATTCCTTTAGTCAGGGGACCTGGGGTGGCCGGATCCTCACCCTGCACTTAACTACGTCGCTGGCTACACAGGTCCCCTCCTCTTCCTCTTCGAACGGACCCACAACTAATCAGTGACAACCAGGAATGTCCCCTGGCGTATCTGTCGTCTGTGGAGGTCCCAGGTTCGTTCGGTCTCATTGGTGAGAGTCCTGAGTGATGGAAAGATTTCTTGGGCACGGGGTCCCATGGTTTGCAATATCCTCCACCCTGCACAACTTAAGCAAAGCAGCACTTGTTTTGTTGGGGAAAAACAAAAGAAAAAAAGAAAACCCGAAAGAGAGACACCTGCGTTAGTCGTATTTGAGAACTACTGAATCGGGATATTGACGAGTTTATACTCCTCTGGGAGTTTCAAATCATGTCCTTGCAGACGCCAGGACTGGCGTCTGCAAGGACAGGACCCAAAACGCACACGCAAAGTACTTTGCGCTTGATGACCCTGTTAGCAGGCATGACAAAATCTGCACGCATACACAAACATGCCAGCGAAACGCGCGCAGGCGCAGTAAACTCTGACTCACGCAGCCGGTTAAATACTCTGACAGATGCAGTGGCACCGGGGGGTGCGTTCCCAGCGTCGTGGCAGGTGTTGCAGGCGCCACCGCGGCGTTGGAGGCATCACACTGAGCTCGACAGCACAAACACCCCGGACAAAGAAGACAAGGCACGCGCTGAATGCGAGGCAACGCGTTGCTGCATGCAATGTGAGCAGCATGCGGACTAACCCACTTGTGCGACTGAAGGTCGTTCCAGGCTGGATTTTTTTTTTTAATTTAAAAGTGTTTATTAAGGAGTAACCTCAGCAAGAGGAGAAACATTAAAATCGAAAGACACCCAGTTCGCAGCTGTTAAGCTCCCCAAATGTCTAGAGGGGCCTCACAACACCTACGACAGATCCACCAACAGCAGCAGAATGCAACACAGAAGCAGAA
>Ga0105051_10007900_pt1 | contig 10947 bp, 7 predicted proteins | sample FRY02_FD_78383 | JGI IMG/M metagenome (GOLD analysis project Ga0105051, IMG submission 78383) | Freshwater microbial communities from Lake Fryxell liftoff mats and glacier meltwater in Antarctica - FRY-02 (megahit assembly) | ecosystem: Environmental > Aquatic > Freshwater > Ice > Glacier...
TAATAATTGATTTTTCATATTCAATTTTTTGGTGTGATTATTGCTTAATGCTTTGTATTTTTATTATAATTTAAGAATTTGTGTAGTATATTATTAATTGAAGACGAGGCCAGACTTAGAGAGAATATCTCTGAATTACTGGAGCTTCATGACCATCAAGTCACTACAGCTGATAATGGGTTAGCTGGTCTCCATCATTTAGATTTATTTACACCAGACATTATACTTTGTGATGTAATGATGCCTGTTATTAATGGTTTAGATTTTCTCATTCGCCTAAAAAAAGATGAGCAAAGAAAAAGTATCCCTGTAATTTTATTGTCTGCAAAAGTAGATTCAGAAGATGTAGAAGCAGGTTTGTTTTTAGGTGCCGACGACTTCCTGAAAAAACCGTTTAAAATTTCTGAATTAGTTGATAAAATAAATAAAATCTTAAGCATATCTTAATTGTATAGTTTAAAACCTTCCTAAGCTATCTTTTTGTAAAAGGACTTAACAAAATTTAAAAACTTAAATTACTGTTAATCAAAAATAAATTGTTTTATTGAATGTTTCATCCCTTAAAAGAGGGATACTCTACATTATTAATTCTAAGAAACGAAATAATTTTTTTGTAAAAACTTCACTAATTATTTAATAATTCTGTCATTTTAGGTATATTTTTTTTGACTTTGCTTTAAAATTTTAATGCAAATCAGATGAGTTACCCTTTTTTTAAAGAAAGCCTAAACAACATCTAAATTATTAAAACTGCATTTATTAGAATTTTTTTGTTACCCATTTAAGGCGCTTTGTTTTTCAAGTGTACTGCAAGTAATCTTGTCTTTTATATTTCTGACTACATCTATTTTGCTTATTAATTTTTAAAATTAATAAGCTTAAACTGATTTTGTTTTATCACAGTTTCTTAGCTTATTACTTGCCATGTAGCTATAAATATGTACAGCTTAGATTATATGATTGAATAAAATGCACTTTAATTCAGTTTATTAATCGGATTTTTTTCAAGGGATTTCTTTTTGGATTTGGGAAGGTATTTTAAGTAGCAATTTCAAAAGACTAAGCTATATATTTATAAAGATTTACTACTTATTGTAAGCATGTTAAATGGAAAGTTTGGTTTAAAAATTTAATATCATATAAACGATTATCGCCACTTTTTAAATATTATACTCAAATCATTTTCCGAAAGCTTATCTGCCATCCCTAATTCGAGGGATAAAATCAGCTTATTTTATTTGTAAAATTGAAGTTCAAGAGTTTAAGTTTTAAAATTTTTCAGAATTGTTTAAGTAAATTTATAATTAAATGATTTTTAATCTTTTAAATCACGTTTATTCAGCACTTTTTGTATTTACCTTTATAGTTGTTGCCGAATTATTTTATCAATTCAAAAGAAATAATTCTATTAAATTAGTTTTAATAGCTTTCTGCTTTGGGGTAATGTATTATTGTGCTGTAAACATTTACTGTTCATATTATGGGTTTAACAAATATTGGTTGGAGGCACCATTCCCAGTTATTTCTATTTGTTATCTCTCTCTTCTTTCTCTGCTTTGCTATGGAGAGGTTAAAAAATATTTGGTTATTTATTTTACGTTAATGATCCTCATTTATTTGTGTTTTGTGTTGTATGATGTTTTTAAACTAGATTTAAACATAAATACATCTCAAATTAATTATGAGAGACCAAGTATGTTTTTTCTTTTTGCTAAGCTTCTTCTTGTACTTAGTTCCATATTCATAACAATTATTTTATATTTTAACATTTTAAAGAAATTTAAAGCCGATAATATTTATTATAACGCTGTAAAAAAATGGGTCTCAATAAGTGTTACTTGTCTTATTTTCTTAATTTTTGTAGCAATTGTTAAATTCTTTTTCGGTTATGACAATCCGTTGAGCAAATACTTGGGTACATCGGTTTTGTTTATTATTGTAATTTCATTTCTGTTTAGGCCAAAATTTTTAAATAAGTCTATTCTTTCTCTAACATTAAGCAATCAATTTAATAAATACAGTATTAATGGTATAAAACCAGAGGTTTTTAATGAGGCATTTTTTACTCAATTATACTTTCTTAATCCCGATGCCTCTATAGAAGACTTTAGCAAAAAAAATGGAATCTCGGCAGAAGATTTATATCGTTTTATTTATAACAGTTACAGCTCTGGTTTTAATGATTTAGTTAATGAAAACAGAGTTAACTATTTTATTGAGGTTGTTAAAAGTAAAAAGTATAACAACTATACTATTGATGCTTTATCTCAAATGGCAGGTTTTAGCTCTAGGCATCATTTATATAAGCCTTTTAAAAAGTTTCATGGTGGTGTTCCATCTGAATTCATGAAAACCTTAGACTTTGCGTAGTTTATAAAATCTATGATTACTTCATTTAAGTTGTTGATAATGCAAATAATATTTGCTGTTCTTTACTTTAAAAATAAATAAGATTCACTCTTTTGGTTTAAATTTCAGTTAAACAATCTTTGCCCACATTAACAAATTACATCAGCAATAAAAACAACTAATCAATTTATGCTTTTCCTATGCTAATGAGAGGCAATTATCAAGTATATTTTTTATTTATTCATCTCTCATACCTCCAATTTTAAATAAATAGCATCTAAAATTATTCATGGCATTATCGTTTTCATTGCTTTCAAGGTAGTGGAGAGGGTTTTATTTATTAGCGTAGAAAAGCATAATGCTAGTCTACATGCCACAATAGGTATAAAGTTAAAATCCTGTATTGACGCATATTATACTGTCTGAATGTGTAATTAATTATTTAACGATATTTAATGTGTGTGTGGTTTATGCTATTGATTAATTTACAACATATTTATATTCTATTTTTTTATTAAAAAGCCATTATCTATAATATTTAACACATAAATATATTTATAATATACTCAATATTAAGGCGTCATAAAAATTAACGATGTTTTAGTTCTGGTTACTTATATAAGTATGTGTTTTGCATTTGTTGCCTTACATTGTAAATTATAAGATAATGTAATGGTTTTTTTTAAAAACAATATGTTTTTTAAAATCAGCTATAATATCAAAAAATAAAATATGGTAACCAATCAAAATATCGAACAAAATGCCGTCAATGAGATTTATGATTACGCTTCAGATTTAATTTTAAATAAGAATAAGAGTGAGAGTGAGGTTGAAAAAATTCTAACCGATAAAGGTTTAGATACTGAATTTGTAAAAATAATCTTGAAAAATTTATACAACAGCATCAGAATAGAAAATAAAGAAAAGTCGAAAAAGTTAATATTTTACGGTATTATTTTATGCGTAGCAGCTTTAATTGCTGCCTTAGCTAAAATTGGTTACATTTTTTGGATTTCCATAGTTTTAGCTGGGTATCAAATTTTTAAAGGTTATAAAATGAATTCATAAACATTTTATTACAGGGTTTACTGAAATAAACATATTTATTCAGTATTATAGAAGTTAAATTATCTAAAATCCTTGGGTGATCAACAGTATTGATGCTAATAGAGTGTACATGATCTCCATCTGCTTTTTAATTTTAAACGTACCGAGGCTTTTCCTCTATTTGTTATATGTTATTACGTTTATAAGATCCATATTTCATTTTATTTAATAAGGTTTATATCCATTCTATTATCCATAAAACTTAAAATAATTTTATACACTTTAGCCAAAGGTTTTTTTTATTTTAAATTATGCATAAACATTGCTCAAAAATTAATTAAACTGTAAGAAATAAGGTATCGTAATATCCTTTATCAATAAATTTAAGAGGTTTTATTTTAATATTATTCAAGTTTTATTGTAAAATATATTTGTATAAAATTTGATAATGTTCACCATCTATTATTCAAATTTAAAACCAAAATAAATTACAATCCAGTTTAGCCTATTTCATATGGCTTGTGGTCTTCAAACTTTTCTAAATTTTGTATTCAAGTGTCGATATTTCAATTTTGAAATATTATTTACTTTTTTCTTCCTTTTTTTTAAGTTCATAAATAACTCAATACCAAGGTTTCATAAAAGTTAACTACGTTATGGCTGTTGTTACTCCTTAAATTTTAATAAACATGTCAACACCCTCTATTTTTGAACTCAATTGCAATAAATAACAATCATCCATTTTAATAGAAAATACAACTATTAAAAAAATTGATTCAATAAGAGGGGTTCTTTTTAATTCATTTTTCCCCTCTTATTTTAACAATTGGTTTGCAATACTTTAATGTAAATTTTTTTAATGTGATTCTATGATTCAAAAAAAGGTACTCAGATTACCAATTTTATTACTTTTTATTTTGTTAATAAAAAATGTGAGCGGACAGCAGCTTCACCATCAAATGCTTTCTTCAATGGGTAGTACTACCACCTCTACAACAGGTTTGATATTTTTACAAACAGTAGGCCAACAGAGCGTGACAGGAAATGCCTCTGTTTCTAATTTAGCTGTACAACAGGGCTTTCAACAAAGCCTGGTTTCAAAAATTTTCCCTGTATTTAATCTAAATATTATTGAAACTACGGTTTACCCGAACCCATTTAGAGATGTAGTCAATTTTAATTTTAGCCAAAAGATAGCAGGCAATATGAGTATTAGTTTGTATAATTTATTTGGTTTCCAAATTTTTAAAGAGGAGAAGCAAGACGCTCCTTTAACTATCGGTTTTAACTTTGGTTACTTACCAGCGGGTAGTTATATAATAAATATCACGGCAAATAATTATTCCTATTCTAAAACTTTAATCAAACAATAATGAAAAAAACAATTCTATTGAGTCTCCTATTGATGCTAAGCATCCAAATATTAAAAGCGCAATCAATTTTTATAAAATCGGGTAGGAACCTAACCAATTACAAATTTTCTAGCAGTACAAACGAGTCTGTTTTTTTACAAAACGAAATAGGTCAAAACTATGAGTTTGGTTATTTAAGCAAGCAGCCAGAGAAAAAGCGTTTTTATTATGGTATAAGTTTAGGTCTAGAGCAGTATAATGCCATCGGTGGATATTATTCGCCTAACAATCTAACATGGGAAACCAATTATGCCATTTTAAAAGGCTTAGGATATTATAAAATATTTACCGCTAAAAGAAACCAAATTGCAATCAAAGGAGGTTTGGGTTTAGCGACTTTAATTCATGGCCGCCAAGAAATTAACGGCACCCGTTATGATTTATTAAATCAAGACGAGTTTAAAGGTTTATTTGTAAGTCCACAAGTAGGATTAGCCTATAGTTTATCCATCAACAATATTATCAATCTTCATTTAGACTATGATTATGCCAATCAATTTGGCGTAACAAATAGCAATAGCGATCAAAAACTATCATTCATCAACCACAGCCTAAGCTTAGGCTTTAGTGTCAACATTAATTAATTCTAAATTATCATGAAAAGAATATTCCTCAGCTTATTAACATTTATTACCATAAATGTTTACGCACAACAAAAGGGCATCAGCTACCAAGCAGTTATATTAAATCCCAAAGGAGCATCAGCACCAGGGATAGATTTAGCAAACTCACCTTTATCAAGTAAAAACGTATGTATGTTATTTGAGATTGTTGATGGGGCATCACAAGTAGAATACCAAGAATCTGTTCAAACCAGTACAGATCAGTTTGGAATGGTAAATTTAATAATAGGTAGTGGAAGCAAAACAGGCGGTTATGCAACAAGTTTTAATAAGATTGGCTGGGCTTTAGGGAATAAAAGGTTAGTAGTAAGTATAAATACTAACGGACTATGCTCTTCATACATTAAAATTAGCGACCAAGCATTTATGTATGCACCCTATGCTTTATTTGCAGAAAATGCGGATGTGAGTGATGGAAACATCACTACTCCAAAATTGGCAGACGGTGCCATTACTGATGCAAAGATAGGAACAGGAATAAGTGCTTCAAAAGTAGGTTTAGGCAATGTAAACAATACGAGCGATGCCAATAAGCCAGTAAGTACAGCTACGCAGTCAGAATTAAATAAGAAAGAAAATTCAATAAACAAATCAACAGCAACCAGTTTAGGAACAAGCGATGTATTGTTTCCGACCCAAAATGCGGTAAAAGCTTATGTAGATTCTAAAGTATTTACAGGCCCACAAGGTATAGCTGGCGCAAAAGGAGATATTGGAAATACTGGAGTAGCAGGAACAAACGGTTTAAACGGTGTTGACGGAGCAAAAGGAGATACTGGAGCAACAGGTTCAGCAGGAACAAATGGTTTAAACGGAGTTGACGGCGCAAAAGGTAATACCGGAGCAACAGGTTCAGCAGGAACAAATGGTTCAATCGGAGTTGACGGAGCAAAAGGAGATACTGGAGCAAATGGTTCAATCGGAGTTGACGGAGCAAAAGGAGATACTGGAGCAAATGGTTCAAACGGTGTTGACGGAGCAAAAGGAGATACCGGAGCAACAGGTTCAGCAGGAACAAATGGTTCAATCGGAGTTGACGGAGCAAAAGGAGATACTGGATCAACAGGTTCCGCAGGAACAAACGGAGTTGACGGAGCAAAAGGAGATACTGGAGCAGCAGGTTCAAACGCTTCTATCATTATTGGATCAGTTGGAGCAGCTAATGCAAATGGAGCAATAATTACAGACGGAGTTTTAACTTTATCTCCTGCTGATGCAACAAATGGCGGTATAGTAACAAATGGCGCTCAAACTATAGCAGGTGTAAAAACATTTGTTTCTACAATTTCAGGAAGCGTATCCGGCAATGCCGCCACGGTAACCACCAATGCAAACTTAACAGGCGATATAACAAGTACAGGTAATGTGACCACCATTGGAAATGGAAAGGTAACGGATGCAATGCTTGCAAGTAGTTTTGCCACTACCACTGCTTTAGCAAATAAAGTAGATAAGGTGAATGATAAAAGCTTATCCACTAATGATTATACAACAACTGAAAAGACGAAGTTAGGTGCAATTTCAGGCTCAAACACAGGCGATCAAACCTTATCAGGTTTAGGTGCTGTTGCAGAAAACACAGCCATCACAGGAGCAACAAAAACTAAAGTTACCTATGATGCAAAAGGTTTAGTAACCGCGGGAACAGATGCAACCACAGCAGATATAGTGGCTAGTACGGATAAAAAATATGTGACGGATGCACAGTTAGCAGTTGTTGGTAACACTTCGGGAACTAACACAGGAGATGAAACAGCATCAGGAATTAGAACAAAGTTGGGTGTTACTACTTTATCAGGCTCAAACACAGGCGATCAAACCTTATCAGGATTAGGTGCTGTTGCAGAAAACACAGCCATTACAGGTGCAACAAAAACCAAAGTCACCTATGATGCAAAAGGTTTGGTAACCGCAGGTGCAGATGCAACCACAGCAGATATAGTTGCTAGTACGGATAAAAAATATGTGACGGATGCACAGTTAGCAGTTGTTGGTAACACTTCGGGAACTAACACAGGAGACGAAACAGCATCAGGAATTAGAACAAAGTTGGGTGTTACTACTTTATCAGGTTCAAACACTGGCGATCAAGACTTAACTAGTTTTGCCACTACCACTTCACCTTTATTCACAGGAATACCAACAGCTCCAACTGCTACTACAGAAACAAATACAGATCAAATTGCAACAACAGCTTATGTAAATGCTGTTTTAAGTAAAGCTTCGGTTGTAGATGGGTTTGCAGGCGCAATATGGAATAGTGCAACAACTGGCACATTAAATGGGATTGGTTTTACACTAAGTAATTTAGTATCTTCTCCACCGGATCCTTGGGATTTAACAACCTCAGCTTTTTCGCAAAAACTAAGTATATCACAACCAATGATAGCTTATGCAGTGAGTGATGACTGGAAAGTGGTTTTTTTGTCTGAAATAGCGAATTTAAAAATCTTTTGTAAATTTTGGAGACCAGGAAACTATGTATTTGATCAACCATTTACTATTGTTTCAGGTACAGGCCTTACGAAATCATCAAACACTTTAACTGTGGTGTCAGGTTTTGGTAACGGAATTATAGAATTTGCTGGGCCCATAACAGAATTAAATGTAGATTCTGATCAGGATATTATCAATAATCGATCTGGACAACTTTTAACATTTGCTAGTGTAATACCAGGGACAAATAATACCCAATTGGCAACAACCACATTTGTTAGTAATGCAATAGAAGGAAAGTTTGTAGATTTAACTACCGCACAAACTATAGCAGGTGTAAAAACATTTAGCAGTGATGCCAACATAAACGGCATTACAGTTGGTAGAGGCGCAGGAAATATTGGAACTAACACAGCTATTGGTACAAATGCTTTAGTTTCAAATACAACAGGAAGCCGAAATACAGCCCTTGGGGCCTTTGCAGATGTTTCATCAAATGATTTAATCAATGCAACAGCAATAGGTTACGACGCAATAGTTACCGCAAGCAACAGCATTCAACTAGGTAGTACAGCTGTAACCAATGTAAAAACAAGCGGTACGTTAACCGCTGGCGCAGTTACCTATACTAGTACAAAAGGTACAGCTAACCAAGTTTTGATTACAGATGCCAATGGCGTAACATCTTGGGCAACATCATCAAGTAGTGTTGCTAGTGCTGGAATATGGCCTATCACTGCTATCAATTATGGTCTAGATTTCTTTGGTACCTCCTTAATTTCTGCATCAGGCTTTTATAATGTCATTGGTAATATTGTTAGCTTTTCAGGGTCTTTAGAATTTAGTGGAGATGGATATTCATATTCAGGATATGGAAGTGGAAATAATTTATACATTGAAATTGGCTTACCTGTAGCAAGTAATTTCACTAATTTAAATGATGCAAGTGGCAGTGTTTCTGGCCTTGGAGAAGGTGGTTATAGTTCAATCCCTGTTTCTGGATATATAAAAGCTAACAATTCTGTAAATAAATTGAGGGTTTACCTTATCGCTAATGACTACATGACGGCGAGGGTAGAGAATCCCAAAATAGCCATTAGCGGAATGTATATTATTAAATAAGTAAAAAATAGGAGTGTCAATTATATATAAAAATAAAGCTTTCCAATTTAACTATGCTTCGGGTATAGATAAAAGTTTTTAAAGCATACCAGTTAAATTAATTGCTTAATATTTTAAAGTTATTTAGCGCTACTAACGCTTATAGTGGGTTTTCAACCCATATCCAGCTAGCAGATACAGACGCAGGAATTACAATGCAATTGTTGTAATTCCTGCGGAAAAGATAAAATGGGTTGAGATTCATCCGGATATGGGAGCTCTGCTCGAACTGCTGAAGCAACGAACAAGGGTGCGAAATATTTAATAAAAAATAGTATTTCAAGATGTAAAAAAAACACTAAAAAGAGTGTGCAGTGATTACCGTACACTTTTATCTATTGATGATGATCGGTTTCATTCTTCAAAATCGTAAACATACCATAAAAAGGATGCAGTAGCTACCCAAGTTTTAACTATAAATGCCTATGGCTTAGCGTCTTGGGCAAACGTTACCCCAACGGTTACAGAAGTAGCCGATGAGTTTATAGCTACAGCAACTCAAACTAGTTTTACCCCAACGCAAACACCAGCAACTCGCAGTAAAGTAAAAATGTACATCAATGGAATTCGTATAAGTAATACTGCCTATTCTTGTTCAAATGATATTTTAACGTATTTGCCAGCAAATAATGGAAGTTTTGTTCTACCAGCAACCGATAGGGTTCAATTTGATTATTCATACTAATTACTGATAAATTTTTATGAACAATAAAATTATTCTACCTATTTCCTCTTTCGGTTGGTGTTACCGCCAACCGCACTTTAGGCGGTTATGTATTACATTACCCACAGGGCAAAAATAAATTCTTAAAAAAAACAAAATGAAAACATTAATCACTTTATTCCTCATCCTGTAAATTTCACCAGTTTTATTGGCGCAATCTTTAAATAAAAACGGAAAAGTAGAAACATCAACAGGAAGTGGTGAGGTAGTTAGGGCAGGCAATCCAACTTTAGGTAATTTATCTGTTAACGGAAACATTAACGTACGTGGCAGCGCAACAGTAAGTTCAGTTAAAAATTTAGGAACAACATTCCTCAATACGGTTGAACGTGATATTTCTGCTTTAAATAACTATAATGTTAGTAACGTAGGAATTTTAATTACTACTAGAACTTAAAGAGCAGATATTTGATTTCTACGGTTTAGCTGGCGGGTTAAGTGGTCAAAACATTTATTTAATCGATAATACATTATATTAAGGCTAAAAGCAAAATGCCGGTCTGCTTCCTGGCAGGCATAAAGCTTAAAGCTAAAAACCTAAATAACATAATATTAACCAAATTATTTGTGAAATTAATTAATGGACTCTATGTAAAAAAAATAGATTTTCAACGGACTGAAAATTGATTTTTTTTGAATTAAAAGTTCTCATTTTTGAATATTTCAGCTACAGCGATTTTATAATTCTGCCTGCTTTGCGCTTTTTAGTTTTTAAGCGTTTTATGCCAATACAACGGTAAATAGCAATAATGCCAATGGAGTCGCTGAACTACCAAACAACACAACAGGATTTGCGAACACAGCAGTCGGGCTAAATACGCTTCAAGCCAACACCATAGGAACTAACAATACAGCTTTGGGGGCCAATGCTAATGTAAGTGCAGATAATTTAACTAACGCAACTGCTATTGGTTTTGGCGCTGTTGTGAATGCAAGTGATAAAGTACAAATTGGAAATGCAAGCGTTTTAAGTGTAAATACTAGTGGTGCCTTAACAACTGGAGAGGTAACCTACCCTAAAATTCGCGGAACAGTTGGACAAGTACTAACAACAGACGGCATTGGTACAGCAACCTGGGAAAATGCTGCTGGTGGTGGTTCTTTTGTAGATTTAACAACACCGCAAACCATAGGAGGTGTTAAAACCTTTAGTTTAGATGCAATTGTAAACGGATTGACTGTGGGTAAAGGAGCA
>Ga0105051_10007905_pt1 | contig 10941 bp, 5 predicted proteins | sample FRY02_FD_78383 | JGI IMG/M metagenome (GOLD analysis project Ga0105051, IMG submission 78383) | Freshwater microbial communities from Lake Fryxell liftoff mats and glacier meltwater in Antarctica - FRY-02 (megahit assembly) | ecosystem: Environmental > Aquatic > Freshwater > Ice > Glacier...
TCGGAAACGGATAGATTGATGAAGGAAATTGAGAAAATTGAAATAGAGTAATAACCTATTTTATGTTGTTCTTATAACAACTAAAAGTTAGATTGAAAATTGTAACTTTGCGTTTTCTTAAAAAAATATGCAAGAACACGAAAATTTTATTGAAATAGTTGGTGCAAGAGTCCATAACCTAAAAAACATAGATGTAAATATTCCTAGAGAATAACTAGTTGTAATTACTGGTGTTTCTGGTTCTGGAAAATCTAGTCTAGCTTTTGATACTATTTATGCCGAAGGCCAAAGACGTTACATAGAAACATTTTCTGCATATGCAAGACAATTTCTTGGTGGTTTAGAAAGACCCGATGTAGATAAAATAAACGGTTTGTCTCCTGTTATTGCAATAGAACAAAAAACTACAAATAAAAGTCCGAGATCTACAGTTGGAACAATTACAGAAATTTACGATTTTTTAAGATTACTTTTTGCAAGAGCATCAGATGCTTACAGTTATAATACCAACGAAAAAATGGTATCTTATTCTGATGGACAAATAAAAGAATTAATTAAAGAAAATTTTAATCAAAAAAAAATCAGCATCCTTGCTCCTGTTATTAGATCTAGAAAAGGACATTACGCAGAACTTTTTCAGCAAATTGCAAAACAAGGATTTGTAAAAGTACGTGTAAACGGAGAAATAAAAGACATAGTTTCTGGAATGAAACTAGATAGATACAAAACCCACGATATAGAAATTGTTATAGATAGATTACAAATAGACGATTCTATAGAAACAGATAAAAGACTTGCAGAAAGCATTAACACTGCAATGTATCATGGAGATGATGTAATAATGATTTTAGAAAACGAAAGTAACAAAACTCGTTTTTTTAGTAGAACCTTAATGTGTCCGACTTCTGGAATATCTTATCCAAATCCAGAACCAAATAACTTTTCTTTTAATTCGCCAAAAGGTGCCTGCGATCATTGCAACGGATTAGGTACAACTCACGAAATTAACTTACAAAAAATAATTCCGAATCCTAAAATTACTATTAAAAAAGGCGGATTTGCTCCATTAGGAGAATATAAAAGCAATTGGATATTTAAACAATTAGAAACTATTGGAGAAAAATATAATTTTACACTAACCGATGCCATAGAAAAAATTCCGGCAGAAGCTTTAGAAATTATTTTAAATGGTGGAAAAGACAAATTCTCGGTAATATCTAAAACTTTAGGCGTTACAAAAGAGTATAAAATAGAGTTTGAAGGAATTTCCAATTTTATTAAAAATCAATTTACAGAAACAAGCTCAACGGCAATTAAAAGATGGGCAAAAGAGTTTATGGATGAGGTAAATTGTTCTAATTGTTTAGGTTCAAGACTTAAAAAAGAGAGTTTATATTTTAAACTTAACGATAAAAACATTGCAGATTTATGTGCAATGGATATAATTGAAGTTAAAAATTGGTTTGCCGATTTAGAAAATCATTTATCAGATAAACAAAAAACAATTTCTATAGAAGTTGTTAAAGAAATTAAGTCTAGACTTAACTTTTTAGTAAATGTTGGATTAAATTATTTATCGCTCAACAGAAGTAGTAAATCTTTATCTGGTGGAGAAGCTCAAAGAATTAGATTAGCAACACAAATTGGCTCTCAACTTGTTGGTGTTTTATATATTCTAGACGAACCAAGTATTGGTTTGCATCAACGAGATAACGAACGCTTAATAAATTCTTTAGAAAATTTAAGAGATATTGGCAACTCTGTAATTGTAGTAGAACACGACAAAGAAATGATAAAACGTGCAGACTATGTTATAGATATTGGACCAAAAGCGGGTAGATTTGGCGGAAAAATAATTAGTCAAGGTACGCCAAAAGAATTATTGCAACAAAATACTATTACTGCTCAATTTATGAGTGGCAAACTGACTATCGAAGTGCCAAAAACGAGAAGAAAAGGAAACGGTAAAACCTTAAAATTATTTGGTGCAACCGGTAATAATTTAAAAAATGTAACCGTAGAGTTTCCGTTAGGTAAGCTAATTTGTGTAACTGGAGTTTCTGGTTCTGGAAAATCTACTTTAATAAACGAAACCCTTTACCCAATATTAAATGCTCATATTTTTAACGGAGTAAAAAAGCCACAACCTTATAAAAAGATAACTGGTTTAGAAAATATAGACAAAGTTATAGATATAGACCAAAGTCCGATTGGAAGAACTCCAAGAAGTAATCCTGCAACTTATACAGATGTATTTTCAGAAATTAGAAAACTGTATACATTAACTCCAGAAGCAATGATTAGAGGCTATAAAGCTGGACGATTTAGCTTTAATGTTTCTGGCGGAAGATGTAATACTTGCGAAGGTGCTGGAGTAAGAACAATAGAAATGAGTTTTTTACCAGATATATATGTAGAATGCGAAACCTGTATGGGTAAACGTTTTAATAGAGAAACGCTTGAAATTAGATATAAATCTAAATCTATTTCTGATGTGTTAAACATGACCGTTGACGAAGCAGTTGAGTTTTTTGAAAACATCCCAAAAATTTACAGAAAAGTAAAAACTATACAAGATGTTGGTTTAGGTTACATTACACTTGGGCAACAAAGTACTACCCTTTCTGGTGGCGAAGCTCAGAGAATAAAATTAGCAACAGAATTGTCTAAAAGAGATACAGGTAATACTTTTTATATTCTAGACGAACCAACTACAGGCCTACATTTTGAAGACATTAGAGTATTAATGAATGTTATAAACAAATTGGTAGACAAAGGTAACTCTGTATTAATTATAGAACACAATCTAGACGTAGTTAAACTAGCCGATTATATAATTGATGTTGGAATGGAAGGCGGAAAAGGTGGTGGAGAAATATTATGTACCGGAACGCCCGAAGAAATTATTAAAAACAAAACCAGTTATACAGCAAAATACTTAAAAAAAGAATTATCTTAGCATGTTTGTTTAAAATTAAAAAAGAAAGAAAAAAAGATGGCAGCAGATCAATACGAAAATGACGATCAAAAAATACAAGAAAAGTTAAAACAAAAAACTTGGAATGAAATAAGAACCAATGATTCTTGGGCAATTTTTAAAATTATGTCTGAGTTTGTAAATGGTTTTGAAAGCATGGGACGAATTGGCCCATGTGTTTCTATATTTGGTTCGGCAAGAACAAAACCAGATGATAAACATTATTTATTAGCAGAAAGAGTTGCTTACAAAATTAGCAAAGCTGGTTATGGAGTAATTACAGGTGGTGGTCCAGGTATTATGGAAGCTGGTAATAAAGGTGCACATCGAGGTGGTGGAGCTTCTGTAGGATTAAATATAGAATTGCCTTTTGAGCAACATTTTAATCCTTATATAGATAAAGATAAAAACCTAAACTTTGATTACTTTTTTGTTAGAAAAGTAATGTTTGTAAAATATTCTCAAGGTTTTGTTGTAATGCCTGGTGGATTTGGAACATTAGATGAGTTGTTTGAAGCAATTACATTAATTCAAACTAAAAAAATTGGCAAATTCCCTATTATTTTAGTTGGTACAGATTACTGGTCTGGTTTAATAGATTGGATTAAAAGCACAATGATAAACCAGTTTAAAAATGCAAGTCTAGAAGACATGAACTTAATAAAAATTGTTGACACAGAAGATGAAGTTGTAGAAGCTTTAGATAATTTCTATAAAAAATACAATTTAAGTCCTAACTTTTAATAATTTAAGCTGCCAATTGGTAGCTTTTTTTTAGCTTAGCATTTTAAACTTTTACATAAAAACACGTAATTGAAAAAAGTAATAGTCCTTTTTATAATTGGTATTTGCATCAACTTAAGTGCACAAACTCAAACAAATTTAATTGTTGAGCTTGTTCCAGAGCAAAACAAATTAAATATTCAACACGAATTAATCTATTACAATAATTCTAACATTACAATAGAGCAAATAGTTTTTAACGATTGGAATAATGCTTATTCTTCTAAAAACACTCCTTTAGCAGAACGTTTTTCTGACGAGTTTACTAGAAGTTTTCATTTAGCAAAAGATTACGAAAGAGGTTATACAGAACAATTAACTATTATTGATTTAGATGGTAACTTATTAGATTGGTGTAGACTAGACAAAAATATAGATATTATAGAAGTACAATTAAGAGAAAAGTTATTACCAAATCAAAGTGTAAAATTGACTCTAACTTATGTTGTAAAAATACCTTCAGACAAATTTACAAAATATGGTTATGGTGATAATCAATTTAATTTAACCGATTGGTTTTTAACTCCTTCTAGAATAGAAAACAACCAATATGTAAAATACAATAATTTAAATTTAGACGATAAACCTACTCAAGAAAGTGTTTACAATTTAAAAATTACAACCCCAAAAGAGTATTTTATTACATCTGATTTAATTTTAGAAAACACAGAAACTAGTAACGACAAACAAACATTAACTTTTGTTGGTAAAAACAGGTTACACTTTTCTTTAGCAATAGAAAAACAAAACTCTTATTTAAACTATCAAAACAATCTTGTAGAAGTAGCAACTAATTTAAAAGATAATAGGCTTAACAATGTTCAAAAAGCAATTATTATAAATAACGTTACAGAGTTTGTTAACGCTAATTTAGGACAATATCCACACGAAAAAATAACCGTTTCTCAAATAGATTACGAGAGAAACCCCTTTTATGGATTGAATCAATTACCAGCATTTATTAGTCCGTTTCCAAATGAATTTTTATTCGAAATTAAATTTCTTAAAACCTATTTACATAATTATTTAAAAAACAGTTTAAATATAGATGCTAGAAAAGACAACTGGATTGTAGATGCTTTTCAAATTTATATCATGATGAAGTATATAGAAGAGAATCATCCGGATATAAAAATGATGGGGAATATCTCTAAACTAAAGATTTTAAAAGCATATAATTTGATAAATGTTAGTTTTAATCAGCAATACAGCTACTTTTATATGCTTATGGCTCGAAAAAATATAGACCAGCCAATTGGCGATGATAAAAGCTCGTTAATAAAATTTAACGAACAAATTGCTGGTAAATATAGAGCTGGATTAAGTTTAAAATATCTAGACGAATACCTTGGCAACAATGTTGTATCTTCTAGCATGAAAACTCTTTATCACATTAGTTTAACAAAACCAATTGATAGATATGATTTTAAAAACATAATAACACAAAACAGTTCTAAAAATATAGACTGGTTTTTTAACACTATTATAGATTCGCGTAAGCTAATAGATTATAAAATAATAGCTGTTTACAAAGACAGTTTAAATGCTACATTTACAGTTAGAAATAAAACTAGTGTTGTAGTTCCAATACCTATTTACGGACTAAAAGACAACAAAATAGTATTTAAAAAATGGCTCGAAAATGTAAAAACAGATAGTACATTTACAATAAACAATACAAATATAGATAAGCTAGTTTTAAACTATAAAAACGAAGTTCCAGAATACAATTTAAGAAATAACTGGAAAGCTTTTAATGGATTTTTGTTTAAAAACCGTTCAATAAAATTTAATTTTCTTAAAGATTTAGAAGACCCGTTTAAAAATCAAATATTATACGTTCCAACCTTAGATTATAATCTATATAACGGGTTAACCCCTGGAATTAGGTTTCATAACAAAACATTATTAGATAAACCTTTTTTGTTTGATGCCATTCCGTCTTATTCTCTAAAATCTAAATCGTTTACAGGTTATTTTAATCTAGCAGTTAACCAAAATATTAGAGATAAAGAGCTTTATCAAATTAGATATTACTTATCTGGAAGCTATTTTAACTATGCATCAGATGCTAAATATTATAAAATAAACCCATCTATATCTTTTAGATTTAGACCAAAAGATTTAAGAGATAACAAAAAACAACTCTTATATATTAGAAACATAGTAGTAAATAGAGAACAATCTGCAATCAATGTAATTAGCGACGAAACAGAAAATTACAGCATATTTAATGTTAAATTTATAAGTTCTAAAACCGAAGTTAAAAACCACTTTAGTTACAATTTAGACACTCAATTCTCTAATTTATTTGGAAAAACTGCTGTAGAAATAGCCTATAGAAATTTATTTGAAAATAACCTACAACTAAATCTTCGCTTTTATGCAGGTACTTTTTTATACAGAAAAACACAATCAGACTATTATAGTTTTGGTATAGATAAACCTACAGATTATTTATTTGATTATGGTTTATATGGTAGATCTGAATCTACAGGTTTTTTTAGTCAGCAATTTATTAATGCCGAAGGAGGTTTTAAATCTATGTTTCAAACAAGATATGCAAACCAATGGCTAACAAGTTTAAATGCAAGTATAAATATATGGAACTGGGTAGAGATTTACGGAGATTTTGGTGCATATAAAAATCAATCCCGAAAAGAACAATTTATTTACGATAGCGGAATAAGATTAAATCTCGTAACAGATTATTTTGAAGTGTATTTTCCTGTAAATTCTTCAAATGGATGGGAAATATCAAATAAAAATTATGAAGAAAAAATTAGATTTATGATAACATTAAATCCTGACATTTTGATAAAATTATTTACTAGAAAATGGTTTTAGAAATCAATAATTAAATTATATTTTTCTCAACAATTTACATTTATATCTACTTTTTAGTTAAATTTGTTCTTTACAGATTTTATTTAAACCTATGATATCACAAGAAGCAAACAAAACAATGACTTTTGAAGACTTTAAAACAGAAGTCTTAAACGATTATAAAATTGCAATTACAAGTAGAGAATGCAGTTTGCTAGGTCGTAAAGAAGTTTTAACTGGTAAAGCTAAATTCGGAATTTTTGGTGACGGTAAAGAAGTGCCTCAGCTTGCAATGGCTAAAGTATTTAAAAACGGCGACTTTAGATCTGGATATTATAGAGACAAAACTTTTATGATGGCAATTGGCGAATTAAACATTCAACAGTTTTTTGCTGGATTATATGGTCATACCGATTTAAATCATGATCCTATGAGTGCTGGAAGACAAATGGGAGGTCATTTTTCTACACATTCTTTAGACCAAAACGGTAATTGGAAAGATTTAACTATTCAAAAAAATTCAAGTGCAGACATCTCTCCTACTGCTGCTCAAATGCCTAGATTATTAGGTTTAGCACAAGCTTCTAAAATTTATAGAAATGTAGATGTACTACCTAAAAAAAATAATTTTTCTAATAACGGAAACGAAATTGCTTGGGGAACTATTGGTAACGCTAGTACTTCCGAAGGAGTGTTTTTAGAAACTATAAATGCTGCTGGAGTTTTGCAAGTTCCAATGGTAATAAGTGTTTGGGATGATGAATACGGAATTTCTGTTCATGCTAGACATCAAACTACAAAAGAAAATATATCAGAAATCTTAAAAGGGTTTCAAAGAGATGAAAACAGTAACGGTTACGAGATATTAAATGTTTTTGGTTGGGATTATCCTGCGTTAATAGAAACCTATCAAAAAGCAGAACAAATTGCTACAGAAGAACATGTGCCTGTTTTAATTCACGTACAAGAATTAACACAACCACAAGGTCACTCTACCTCTGGATCTCATGAAAGATATAAAAGTCAAGAAAGACTATCTTGGGAAACAGAATTTGATTGTTTAGCTCAATTAAGAACATGGATGATGGCAAACAATATTGCTACTCTAGAAGAAATTAACGGAATTGACGCTGGAATTAAAAAAGAAGTGCTAGAAGGTAAAAAAGCAGCTTGGAATGCATTTGTAGAACCCGTAAAGCAAGAACAATTAGAATTAGTTGCCATATTAGAAAATATTGCAAATGCTAGTCCAAACAGAGTATTTGTTCAGAAATATACTAACGATTTAAAATCTATAAAAGAGCCTTCAAGAAAAGATATCTTAATAGCGGCTAGAAAGGTTTTAAGAATAATAGTTGGCGAAAACAGTCAATCTTTATTAGCAAATTGGATTAAAAATTATACAAATAAGATTCAACCAAAATTTAGTTCGCATTTATTCTCGCAGTCTAATAAAAATGTATTTTCTGTAGAAGAAGTTTCAGCAACTTACGATGATAATTCGGAAGAAGTTGATGCAAGATTGATAATAAGAGATAATTTTGATGCTATTTTTAGTAAATATCCAGAAACATTAATTTTTGGTGAAGACACAGGAAACATTGGCGATGTAAACCAAGGCTTAGAAGGAATGCAAGAAAAATACGGAGAATTAAGAGTTGCAGATGTTGGTATTAGAGAAGCAACAATTATTGGTCAAGGTATTGGCATGGCGATGAGAGGTTTAAGACCAATTGCAGAAATACAGTATTTAGATTATTTACTATATGCAATTCAAATTATGAGCGATGATTTAGCAACATTACAATACAGAACACATGGTAAACAAAAAGCACCTTTAATTATTAGAACTAGAGGTCATAGACTTGAAGGCATTTGGCATTCTGGTTCTCCAATGGGAATGATAATTAATGCAGTAAGAGGAATTCATGTTTTAGTTCCTAGAAATATGACTAAAGCTGCTGGTTTTTACAACACATTGCTAGAAGCAGACGAACCTGCTTTAGTAATAGAATGTTTAAATGGCTACAGATTAAAAGAAAAAATGCCTACAAACCTTGGTAAATTTAAAACACCTATTGGAGTTGTAGAAACTATAAAAAGCGGGTCTGATATAACCCTTGTATCTTACGGTTCTACAGTAAGATTAGTAGAACAAGCTGCAAAAGAATTGTTAGAAATTGGTATTGATTGCGAAGTAATAGATGTTCAATCTTTATTACCATTTGATGTTAGTCACGACATTAAAAAGAGTATTGTAAACACAAACCGTTTACTAATAATTGATGAAGACGTTCCAGGTGGAGCTTCTGCTTATATTTTACACGAAATAATAGATGTGCAAAACAGTTATAAGTATTTAGATAGCAAACCGCAAACTTTAACGGCTCAACCTCACAGACCATCTTATGGAACTGATGGCGATTATTTTTCTAAACCATCTGTAGAAGATATTTACGAAAAAGTTTACAGTATGATGAACGAATCTAATCCAGAAAAATATCCGGCTTTATTTTAAAAATTATTCAATTATTATATTTTAAAGCCAATTTTAATAAAATTGGCTTTTTTGTTTCATACAATTAACACAAAAAGTACTAAAACATTTTTTTAAGATAAACTAATTACTATTTTTAGAAAAGTATAAAAATTACCCCAAACAAATAAAAACCTAAATAAAAAAACTTTATGTCTACAATAGCATTAATTATATTTTGCGTTTTATTGCTTATAGCTTATCTTTTTGACTTAACTGCTTCAAAAACAAAAATTCCATCAGTAATATTACTTCTATTATTAGGATGGATAGTAAAACAATTAGCTATAAATTTTGAAATTGTTTTACCAGATTTTTCTACACTTTTACCTGTTTTAGGTACAGTTGGACTTATTTTAATTGTGTTAGAAGGTTCTTTAGACCTAGAATTAAACAGTTCTAAACTTAGTGTGTTAAAAAAGTCGCTAATTGGGTCTTTATTACCCATGTTATTTTTTGCTTTTTTACTAGGTTATATGTTTTATTACTTTGGTGACGGTTCTTTTAAAGACAGTTTAACAAACGCAATCCCTTTTTGTATAATAAGTAGTGCCATTGCCATACCAAGTGTTAGAAATTTAGCTCAATCGCATAAAGAATTTGTTATTTATGAGAGTAGTTTATCTGATATTTTTGGAGTTATTTTCTTTAACTTTATTGCTCTTAACGAAATTTTTGACTTAAATTCTTTTGGGCATTTTGGGCTTCAAATTGTAATAATAACAGTAATTTCTTTTATTGCTACAATTATTCTATCGTTCTTTTTAAGTAAAATAGAGCATCATATAAAATTTATACCTATCATTTTACTAGTTATACTTATTTACTTTATTAGTAAAATATTTCATTTACCCGCTTTAATCTTTATTTTATTATTTGGATTATCTATTGGTAATTTAGACGAATTAAAAAAATATAAATGGATACAAAGATTTAAACCAGATGCTTTAAAACACGAAGTAGAAAAATTTAAAGAATTAACCGTAGAAGTGGCGTTTTTAATACGATCTGTATTCTTTTTACTATTTGGGTTCTTAATAGAAACATCAGAAATATTAAATACTGATACATTAGTTTGGTCTATTGGTATAGTTTTAGCCATTTTTGGCTTTAGAACCATACAGTTAAAACTATCTAATTTACCATTAAAACCGTTGTTATATGTTGCTCCAAGAGGTTTAATCACCATTTTATTATTCTTATCTATAGATCCAGCAGATAATATAAATTTAGCAAACAAGTCATTAATTATTCAAGTTATTCTATTAACCGCATTATTAATGATGTTTGGCTTAATGACAAATAAAAAAGAAGTAGAACCTGTTTTAGAAATAAATATTTTAGAAAACTCAGAAAAAGAATTACAATGCAAAGAAAAGATGGTTATAACGAAAATTTAAAAGTTATATTAAAAAATAATTTATAAAATACTATTTTACAATACTTTCTACATTCCAACTTAAATCTTTACTATAATTTAAATTACCGTTCAAAACCCTTAACGGACAATCGAAATTGTTTGTAAATAAGCCTCCAGTTCCTAAACCTTGAGGCAAACTGTTGTTAAGTGTAAATGCCCATTGAGCAATTGCGTTTAAACCAATATTGCTTTCTAAAGCAGATGTTATCCACCATTTAATGTTGTGTTTTTCTGCAATTTCAATCCACTCCAAGCTACCTTTAAACCCTCCAACTAAACTTGGTTTTAAAACTATATATTTCGGCTTTATTTTTTGTAATAATTCTTCTTTTTTATGCTTGTAAAACACGCCAATTAACTCTTCGTCTAATGCAATTGGAATTGGAGACGTTTTACACA
>Ga0105051_10007908_pt1 | contig 10939 bp, 8 predicted proteins | sample FRY02_FD_78383 | JGI IMG/M metagenome (GOLD analysis project Ga0105051, IMG submission 78383) | Freshwater microbial communities from Lake Fryxell liftoff mats and glacier meltwater in Antarctica - FRY-02 (megahit assembly) | ecosystem: Environmental > Aquatic > Freshwater > Ice > Glacier...
AAGACGGCTACACCAATCGCCTCGGCCACGCACCGAGAAACATCTTCACTCTGACGAGCGCCGTGAGGACACTACTCAAGCAGATCCATCCATCACCGACAAAGGCAATCGAAATTGTGCAGGATGGTCGAAGCAAGGCTGTTCGCTTAATTGCAGATCGGCAAAAAACCCGCTTTCTCTGAATCGCCCTGTTTGAGCTGGCCTCATTGGAGCGGCTGTCAGAGGCCGTCCCCGCCGCCCTGTTGGTGATTGCCGTGGGTCTGGCCGCAGTTACCGTAATAGCGCGGACAGATCGGGCGTAAACCCTTACCCCAAAACCAAAATCTGCACATCCGCCACATTGGTTCCGGTGGCGCCGGTGATCAAAAGATCGCCTGCCAGTTTCAGCGCTGCATGGCTGTCGTTGTTCGCCAAAAGCGCCTCTGCATCCCCTCCTGCCGCCGCGATCCGTGCGCGGGTGCCAGCATCGACAACCCCGCCCGCGGCCTCAGTCGGCCCGTCGCGGCCATCGGTGCCGCCTGACAGAAACACCCAGTCCCGGCCCAGTTCCGGCATCTCCAGCGAAACCCGCAGGGCCAATTCCTGATTGCGTCCGCCAAGGCCGGTGCCGCGTAGGGTCACTGTGGTTTCGCCCCCAAACACCAGCACGCCGGGGGTTTTGGCTGCCTGAGCGGCGGCGATGATCTTTGCTGCCGCCTCGACCACATCGCCGGTCAGGTGGTCATCGACAATCCGCGCGCCGTGATCTGCCATTGCCTGAAGGCTTTTGCGGTTCGATCCGATCAGCACATTTTGCGCCAAAGGCAGCGGGGCAGGGGGTGCGTCGCCCTCCAAAATCCCGCGCACCGCCTCGGGCAAATCGCTCCAAACCCCGCGCGCCGCAAGCAAAGCCCGCGCATCTGCCTTGCTGCCAATCGGTGCCACCGTTGGCCCCGAAGCAATCACCCGCAGATCATCGCCGACCACATCGGACAGGATATAGGCGGTGACAGGCGCGCCAGACACCCGAAGCATCCCGCCGCCTTTCAAGCGCGAAAGGTGCTGACGAATCAAGTTCATCTCGGTGATCTCAAAGCCATGCGCCAACAGCACCCGGTTCACCGCCGCCTTATCCTCCAGCGTGATCCTTGCGACAGGGGCAGGCAGTAAGGCCGAGCCGCCCCCCGACATCAGCGCAATCACCCGATCTGCCAGAGAGGCCGCGCGCAAGACAGCTTCAACCGCCTCAGCCGCCACCGCCCCATTTGCGTCGGGCACCGGATGGCCAGCCGCCAGCACGGTCGCTCCGGGCAGATCGCGGGCGTTTTCATAATTGGTAACGACGAGCATTTGATGCGGGGTTTTCGCCAGATGGGGCAGCAGAAAAGCCGCCATCGGAAGGGCTGCTTTGCCAATGCAAACAACTCGGTAAGCGCCCCCTGTGCCCAAGCTGGGCAACGGGTGCGCCTCTAGCGCCAAGGCCAGCGCGCGGGCGGGATCGGCGGCCTGACAGGCCACCGAAAAGAGATGTTCCGCCCTTGCGCGCAGGCTCATCTTACGCGCCTGCGATCTGGGCGGCCTTTTGCACCAAGACTTCGGCCTGGCGGATAGAGGCATAGTCGATCAGCCGCCCGTCCAGCGACACGGCCCCTTTGCCCTCGGCTGCCGCCTGCGTCATGGCCGCCAAAATCCGCTGCGCGCGGGTCACTTCGGCCTCAGACGGGCTCATTACCTCATTGGCCATCGCGATCTGACTGGGGTGGATAGCCCATTTGCCCTCGCAACCCAAGACCGCCGCGCGTTTTGCCGCCGCGCGATACCCATCGGGATCCGAAAAATCCCCAAACGGCCCATCCACGGGTCGAAGGCCATTGGCGCGCGCCGCCACCACCATCCGGACCAGCGCGTAATGCCACATATCGCCCCAATGCACGGCGCGGCTGCCGTCTTCCAAGGGGTCGGTCAGCACCGAATAATCGGGGTTCACGCCGCCGATGATCGTGGTGCGCGCGCGGGTCGAGGCCGCATAATCCGCCACCCCGAAATGCAGGGACTCATTGCGCTTGGACGCCGCTGCAATCTCGGAGACGTTCTGCATCCCCAAAGCGGTCTCGATGATATGCTCAAACCCGATGCGCTTTTTATAGCCCATCGCATCCTCGATCTGGCTGACCATCATATCGACGGCATAGACATCTGCGGCGGTGCCAACTTTCGGGATCATGATGACGTCCAGACGCTCTCCGGCCTGCTCGACCACGTCGACGACGTCGCGATACATGTAGTGCGTGTCCAGTCCGTTGATTCGCACGGACATGGTTTTCTTGCCCCAATCCAGCTCGTTCAGGGCCTTGATGATGTTCTTGCGGGCCTGCGCTTTGTCATCTGGTGCGACAGCATCTTCGAGGTCAAGAAAGATCACATCAGCATCAGATTGCGCTGCTTTTTCAAACATTTGTGGGGCGCTGCCGGGCACGGCCAATTCGCTGCGGTTCAGCCTTGCGGGGGCCTGTTGGATCACGTGGAAAGACATTAGGACGCTCCTTCATGTTTGGGCGATGTGGGTGGCCTATAGCCATCCATCGAAGTCGCGTTTCCAGTCAAGAAGAAAATTTTATCACCGGGAAGGATGGTGCAGCCCGCTACAAATCGCCCCGCGCTGCCCGGTTGGCGTAGTAAAAAGCAATCGCCTGAGTGCGGTTTTTGACCGAGAGTTTCTCGAACAGGTTCGACAAATGGAATTTGACGGTGTTGGTCGAGATGTCAAACTCCTTGGCCAATTCGCGGTTGGTCAGCCCCTTCGATAGCGTCTCCAACAGCCCGCGTTCGCGCTTTGACAACTGCTCGATCGGGTCTTGCTGCAGCTTGCGCACGTCCAAAAACGGAAACACCATCTGACCCTTGGCGACCGCCAGACAGGTCTCCAACAAACGCTCAACGGTGCCAGATCGCGCGGCAAAACCGGCGGCCCCCGAAGACATCGCCTTGCGGGCCGTGTCGGCAGATTCTTCTCCGTAGACCACTAGCCGAGGGCCGTTGGGTTGCTCTCGCAGCACCTCGATTAGCTTGGCGCCCCCCAGCGCGGGCAGGTTCCAATCGATTACGCCGACCTGCACCGGCATCCGCATCACGGTGCCCAAAAACCCTTCCGCCGTGGCCGAGGTGGCGATCAACGAGAATCGGGGATCCTTGCCAAAAATCTCTGACATCGCCGACAGAACCAGCGGATTTCCGTCGGCCAACATGATGGAAACGGCGTTTACTACGGGTTTTTGATCCCAACTGGCCATGGATTCCCCTGATACCTACCCAAATGGGTGGCGTGAAAATTGTATACAACGGCATATCAATTCTTATGGCTAGGTTTTACCCTATCTAATTAGATGCCCAAAAGCAGGATATTGGGATGTTGCGGCTTTTGTCGAGTCGCGTTTTCATAAGCTTCAGGAAATTTGACCACGGTGAAACAAATCTTCCCGGAACCCAGATGGGGCGAGGGCGCAAAGCTAAGGCAGGACCGAACATGACCGACGCGAACATCCCCCCTCGTTTGCTAATTCCCGAGACGCTGGCTGCAGGCCCCGGTCCCGGCAACACCGATGCGCGAGTGCTGGCAGCCTTTGTCAATGCCGGGATGGCCGATCACATGCAGCCTGACGTGCTGCGCGGGATGGTAGAGTGCAAAGAGATGCTGCGCACAGTCTGGGGCACGAAAAACATCCATACCTTCGGTGTGGCCGGAACGGGGTGGAGCGGGCTGGATTCCATGATTTCTGCTGTCCTGCCCGGCGATGAGGTGGTGATTTTCGTCAACGGCACCTTCAGCGGGATTGATGGCCTTAGCCTGCGGATGAAGGCCTCCAGCCGCGTCGATCTGGCGGCGAACCCGATGGACCCACAGCCTGCGAATGTGACCACGGTTCTGGTGCCGCATGGGCAATCGGTCGGCGCGTCGGTGATCGACGCGGCTTTGGCGAAAAAGCCGAAATGGGCGATGATGGCGCATTGGGAAACCGGGTCGGGGCGGATCAACGATCTGCGCGCCTTTTCGGATGCTTGCGTCAAATACGGCGTTATGGGCTTGATTGATGCCGTGTCCTCACTGGGTGTCGAAGACTTTGCCATCGACGATTTCCCCGGCGTGGTGGCTTGGGCCTCTTGCCCTCAAAAGGGCGTTTTGTGCCTGCCGCTAACCTATGCGCCGGTCAGTTTTTCGGATCGCTACATCACGGAAATCAAGGCCACCGGTTGTCAGACCTTCGTTCACCACCCGATCCTTGAGGCCCGTCATTGGGGCATCATCGAGGGCAAGGATGTCGCCGCAGGCAGCTATCACCGCACCCATTCGGGTTACGCTGTCGCCGCGTTTCACGAGGCGCTGCGCATCACCCTCCAGCATGGCCGCGCCCAAAAGGCCCGCGATTATGAGTTCCACGAAGCGGCTTTGCGGCAGGCGGTGGCGGCGATGGGCTGCGAAGTCACCTCGAATATGACCAGCCTGATCGTGCTGAACCTGCCCGCGTCTATGGCGGGGCGCGAAAAAGAACTAGTGCAATCGTGCCGCGCCGTTGGGTTCGGCATCTGGCCCACGCTGTCCGAACCCGTGCAGGTCCGCATCGGCATCCTGAACCAGCTGAGCCAGCCTGCCATCACCGACATCGTCACCCGCTATGGCAAGGCGATGAATGCCATGGGCGCGGGCGTCGATATGGCCGCCGTTCTGGCGGGGCTGAAGCAGCATTACGTAAATGAAATGGCGGCGGCTTAAGGCCGGATAGAGGAGGCGAGAATGGATATCCACGAATATCAGGCCAAGGAAATTCTGGCGAAATTCGGTGTCACCGTGCCCCCCGGGGCGCTGGCCTATAGCCCCGAACAGGCGGCCTACCGCGCCCGCGAACTGGGCGGCAACCGCTGGATCGTCAAGGCACAGGTCCATGCGGGCGGCCGTGGCAAGGCGGGCGGCGTCAAGCTGTGCAATTCCGATCATGAGATTCAGGATGCCACCAATGCCATGTTCGGCCAGAAACTGGTGACGCATCAGACCGGGCCAGAGGGCAAGGGCATCTACCGCGTCTATGTCGAGACGGCGGTAGAGTTCAACCGCGAGATCTATCTGGGCTTTGTGCTGGATCGCAGCAGCCAGCGCGTGATGATCGTGGCCTCCTCCGAAGGCGGGATGGAGATTGAAGAGATCTCGGAAAACCGCCCCGACTCGATCATCCGCGCCACGGTAGAGCCCGCCGTGGGCCTGCAGGATTTTCAGGCGCGCGAGATCGCCTACAACCTCGGTATCCCGCCCGCGCTGACCCAACAAATGGTCCGCACGCTGCAAGGCTGCTACCGTGCCTTCCGCGAGTTGGATGCGACGATGGTCGAGATTAACCCATTGGTCATCACCAGCGATGACCGCATTCTGGCGCTGGATGCCAAAATGACTTTTGATACCAGTGCCCTGTTCCGCCATCCTCATGTGGCTGAGTTGCGTGACAAAAGCCAGGAAGACCCGCGCGAATCCCGTGCGGCGGATCGGGGGCTGGCTTACATCGGCCTGACCGGGAACATCGGCTGCATCGTTAATGGAGCCGGTCTGGCGATGGCCACGATGGACACGATCAAGCTGGCGGGGGGGGAGCCTGCAAACTTCCTTGATATCGGCGGTGGGGCCACGCCGGAACGCGTGGCCAAAGCCTTTCGTCTGGTGATGTCGGATACATCCGTCCAAGCCATCCTCGTCAACATCTTTGCCGGGATCAACCGCTGCGACTGGGTGGCCGAAGGGGTCGTGCAGGCCCTGACCGCCAACCCCGTTGACGTCCCCGTCATCGTCCGTTTGGCCGGCACGAATGTCGAGGAAGGCCAGGCCATCCTTGCCAAATCCGGCCTGCCCATCATCTGCGCCAATACGCTGATGGAGGCGGCAGAGCGATCCGTGATGGCATGGAAGAACGACCGACTACAAAACACCAAAGTGAGGTCCGTCTGTTGAGCATCCTTCTTGACAACCAAAGCCGCGTTATCGTTTAGGGCATCACCGGCCGCATGGCGCAATTCCACACCAAGGAAATGGTCGATTACGGCACCAATGTCGTGGGCGGCGTGGTTCCCGGCAAGGGCGGTGCGACCGTTCAGGGCATCCCGGTTTTCAACACGGTGAAAGAGGCGGTTGCGGCCACCGGTGCGGATGCGTCATTGGTCTTTGTGCCGCCGCCCTTTGCCGCCGACAGCATCATGGAAGCCGCAGATGGCGGCATCCGCTATTGCGTCTGCATCACCGATGGCATCCCGGCTCAAGACATGATCCGCGTCAAACGCTACATGATGCGCTATCCCCGCGAACGCCGCATGGTGCTGACCGGCCCGAATTGCGCGGGCACTATCAGCCCCGGCAAGGCGCTGCTGGGCATTATGCCGAGCCATATCTATCTGCCGGGTCCTGTCGGTATCGTCGGACGGTCTGGCACCTTGGGCTATGAGGCGGCCCAGCAGTTGAAGGAGCGTGGGATCGGGGTTTCGACCAGCGTTGGCATCGGTGGCGACCCGATCAATGGCTCCTCCTTCCGCGATATTCTTGAGCGGTTTGAGGCTGATCCCGATACCCATATCATCTGCATGATCGGCGAGATCGGTGGCCCGCAAGAGGCCGAAGCCGCCGCCTATATCCAAGAGCATATGAAAAAGCCTGTTATCGCCTATATCGCCGGTCTGACGGCCCCAAAGGGCCGCACGATGGGCCATGCGGGCGCGATCATCTCGGCCTTTGGCGAAAGTGCTTCTGAAAAGGTGGAAATCCTGTCTGCGGCTGGCGTGACCGTGGCCGAAAACCCATCGGTCATCGGTGAAACCGTCGCCCGCGTGATGGCCCGGAAGGCAGCTTAGAAATGGCAAAACCCAAGGTTCTCGCAACCCGTCGCTGGCCGCAGGCGGTCGAAGCGAAGATGGCAGAGGTCTTTGATCTTGACCTGAACCGCGCCGACCGCCCCTTGGGCGAGGCCGAGTTGCGCGAGGCTTTGGCGCGCTATGACGCCGTTTTGCCCACCGTTACCGACAAGCTGCCCGCTGGGGTTTTCGACCAACCCAAGGCCCGCACCCGCATTCTTGCAAACTATGGCGTCGGCTTTGCCCATATTGACACCGCCGCCGCCAAGGCTCAGGGTATCGCCGTCACCAACACGCCCGACGTTTTGTCCGAATGCACCGCCGATATTGCCATGACGCTGATGCTGATGGTGGCGCGCCGGGCAGGGGAGGGCGAGCGTGAACTCCGCGCTGGCAAGTGGGACGGCTGGCGGCCCACCCATATGATAGGCACCAAAGTCTCGGGTGCCACCCTTGGCATCATCGGCTTTGGCCGCATCGGGCAAGCGATGGCGCAACGCGCGCATTTCGGGTTTGGGATGAAAATCCTTGTGCAAAACCGCTCTGCGGTCGCGACAGAGGTGCTTGCCCGCTACAATGCGCAGCAAGTGGACAGCATTGACGCCCTTCTTCCCCAATGCGATTTCGTCAGCCTGCATTGCCCCGGCGGGGCCGCTAACCGCCACCTGATCAACGCCCGCCGTCTGGATCTGATGCGCCTCAACGCCTTTCTCATCAATACCGCCCGCGGCGAAGTTGTCGATGAACACGCCCTCGCGCAGGCCCTGTGGTTCGGCACCATCGGCGGCGCGGGTCTGGATGTCTTCGACCGTGAGCCCCATGTTCCTGACGCACTACTGAACGCCGACAGCCTTGTCATGCTCCCCCATCTCGGCTCCGCCACCAGCGAGACGCGCGAGGCGATGGGCTTTCGCGTACTCGACAACCTGACCGATTTTTTCGCCGGCCGCGCCCCGCGCGACCGCGTGGCGTAGGCCATGGGCCTGCCGCAACCAGCCGCCAAAGCCCCCGAAGATTATGCCAGTCGCCTGCGGGCGGATCTGTCGACCCTGTGGCGCAATGTGATCCAGCGCCGCGCGCCCCATGTCGCCGCCCGGATCGGCACCTTGGATGATCCTTTGACCGCGAACGACGCGGTGCCCAGCCTGCAAGCCATCAACATATGGTTCCAACTAACTAGAATCATTGATGAAAACACCGCCATGCGCGATCGCCGTCAGGCCGAGTCCCGCGCTGGCGCCAGCACTGTCGACGGCAGCTTTGCCAAGGCCATCGCCGATCTGGACCCCGCGATGACCCCCGCCGGTTTTGCCGCAATGCCAACCCAACTCTCCGTCGGTCCCACCCTGACCGCCCATCCGACCGAGGCCAAGCGCGTCACCGTGCTGGAAATCCACCGCCGTATTTACCGCCATCTGGTGGCGCTGGAGGCCGAACGCTGGACCCCGCATGAACGCGCCGAAATCCTGGCCGATATTGAATCCGAGATTGACCTGTTGTGGATGACCGGCGAACTGCGGCTGGAACGTCCCTCCTTGCGCGATGAGATCGAATGGGGCCTACAATTTTTCCGCGACAGCGTCTATGACGCCGTCCCGCAGCTGTTCGACCGCTTTGACACCGCTGCCCGCACCCGCTTTGGTGCGCCCGATGTCGCTTTGGCAGACCTGAACCCTTGTGTTCGCTTTCATTCCTGGATCGGCGGCGACCGCGATGGAAACCCCAATGTCACGGCCGAAGTGACCGCCGACGCCCTTGGCCGCGCCCGCGCCGCGATCCTTGCGCACTATATAACGGGCGTCCGCACCGCAGCCGCGAAAATATCGATCACCACCCGCATTGTGGCTATCCCAAAACCTCAGGCTGACCGGCTGCAGTCCGTCATCACAGCCACCGGACAGGCCGAAGACCTGCAGCACCGCAACCCGGGCGAACTTTTCCGCCAATCCCTTACCGTCATCGCAGACCGCCTGACCGTGACGCTGACCCGTGGCCTCTACGCCTATAAAACCGTCAGCCAGTTCACTGCCGATCTGACAGCCGTGGAAGCCGCCCTAGACGCCATCGGCGCCACCCGCATCGCCACGCGCTTGATCCGCCCGATGCGCTGGCAGGCCACCACCTTCGGCTTTCGCACCTCAACCCTGGATGTCCGCCAAAACTCTACCGTTACCACTGCCGTCTTGGCCGAGATATGGGCACAAACCGACGAAGTTCCACCCTTTGGCACCCCCGACTGGTCCGCCCGCCTGCGCAAAGACCTCAGCGCCCCCGACCTGCCCGCGCTGAACCGCGCAACCTTGTCGCCAGACGCCCAAGAACTCCTTACCCTTCTGACTCTGATGCGCAACGCCCGCCTGTCGGACGATCCTGACGCCATCGGCCCCTTCATCCTGTCGATGAGCCGCTCTAGCGATGATATCCTTGCCGTCTATCTGCTGGCCCGCCACGCAGGCTTCACCGGCGAAAAGGTCGATCTGCAAGTCGTTCCACTGTTCGAGACCATCGAAGACCTACGCCACGCGCCTACCGTTTTCGACGACCTGCTATCGGTGCCGATCGCCCATCGCAGCCTGAAAACCCCCGGCGGCAATATCGAGGTGATGCTGGGCTATTCCGACAGCAACAAGGATGGTGGGTTTCTCTGCTCCATCTGGGAACTCGACAAGGCGCAACGCCAGATTACCCGCACGCTGGCCAAATATGACATGCGCCCGGTTTTCTTCCACGGTCGCGGCGGCTCGGTCAGCCGGGGCGGCGCGCCGACCGAACGCGCCATCGCCGCCCAGCCCACCGGCACCATCCACGGACGCTTGCGGATTACTGAGCAGGGTGAGGTGGTCTCCTCAAAATACGCCAATCGCGGCACGGCGGTGAACCAGTTGGAACTCTTGGCGTCTTCGGTCCTGACCCATATGCAAACCCGCGTGCAGCCGGCCATCAACCCCGAACAGGTCGACGCGCTAGAGGCGCTTTCCGGCCTGTCGCAAACTGCCTATTCCACGCTTTTACACCAACCCGGCTTTATCGACTACTTCCAACAGGCCAGCCCGGTCGAAGAGCTGGCAATGCTGAAAATCGGCTCGCGCCCGGCGCGGCGGTTCGGGGCCAAAAGCCTGTCAGATCTGCGCGCGATCCCATGGGTTTTCGCCTGGTCGCAAAACCGCCACCTGATCACCGGCTGGTATGGCTTCGGCTCTGCCATCAAGGCGTTTCGACAAGTGCGCAGCGCGGATGGGGACCGCCTTTTGGCTGAAATGGCCGCCAAAAACCGCCTGTTCCGCTTGATGGTGGATGAGGTTGAAAAATCCTTGCTGCTGTCGGATATGACCATTGCCGCCGTCTATGCCGGTCTTGTTCAGGACGCCGATATCCGCACCCGTATTTTTAATGTCATCCGCGATGAACACGCCCTGTCGCTGTCCGCCCTAGCAGGCCTGATCGACAACTCCACCCCCGGCATCCGCTTCCCGCAGTTGCGCGACCGCTTCACCCGCCTGCGCCCGCAGCTTGATCGGGTCAATCACTTGCAGGTCGGCCTGTTGCGCACCGCCCGTGCCGACCCGTCGGCCCGCACCACCATCCCCTTGATGCTTTCCATGAACACCATTGCCGCCGGCCTCGGCTGGACCGGCTGACTGAAAAGGAACTCCTGAACTTCGTCCCTGTTCCCGGACATTGGGGTACTTTACCCCTGTCCGTGAAAGGGGCACCAAATGGGACAGCAGTGACGGAAGTACACAGACGATTATAAGACAGCGGCAGTTGAGCGACTGTACGAGCTTGGGGCGACGCAAGGCAGCGTTGCCAAGGAGCTCGGAATCACGGGTACACAGCTGAAGACGTGGCGGCTTGAGATAGAGGCATTTGGCTCAGTTGAGGCCAAACGGCGTCAACAAGCCGATGCGGCTGAGTTGGTTCGCCTTCGCAAAGACAACAAGTGGCTTGCTGAGGAAGCGGAGATTTTGCACAAAGCATCCGCTTTTTTCGCAACGCGGGCGGTGAAACCATCCCTCTCGGGACATTGCTTCGCAATGCCCTGCCGGGCAATGGACGAACAAGCGTGCTTTCGTCACTGCCC
>Ga0105051_10007911_pt1 | contig 10938 bp, 6 predicted proteins | sample FRY02_FD_78383 | JGI IMG/M metagenome (GOLD analysis project Ga0105051, IMG submission 78383) | Freshwater microbial communities from Lake Fryxell liftoff mats and glacier meltwater in Antarctica - FRY-02 (megahit assembly) | ecosystem: Environmental > Aquatic > Freshwater > Ice > Glacier...
ACCCCAACCCCAACCCCAACCCCAACCCCAACCCCAACCCCTGAATATTTAACTTAAGATTATTTCTCGATGTTTTTTCCAGTAATTAAATAATTGAAGAAAATTTATTAAATAACTTTATAAATAGGAACATCGGATGAATACAAAAGGGAATTATCTCAGAAATTTCTTTGTAATATTTTGTTTGATATTTTTGATACATACTCTCCATTTACACAAAACTTCATAAAACTATATTTCATATCTTCATAGCAACCAGAACGATATAAAGAACAAACTTGAAACTCTATCTAAAAGAATATAATAAAACTATAAAAGTGTTTCTGACAAAAATAACATCGACTAAAAGATCAATCTGCTATAAAAATACCTAAAATAGCAAAGACTACTTTTAGTAGAATTAAATTTGTAAACGGTAAATCAAGAGCTTAATTCAAGTGAATGGGTTTGTCCTGCATTGTCGGGTACAACTAAAAAGTAGATTAATGATAATATCGACGATATTGATAATGATCTTAAGGATTTGAACAATGTATTAATCCCGCTAAGTGATTAGAAGATAGGGCCAGGTATTGATAACGCTAAATAATAAATTAAGGATGCTGAAAAAACCAATAGTTAAATAAAAAAGGCACTAAACTCTAACGGGCAACAAGTTGAACTTTTAAGTATTCATCCTGATACAAAACTCAACTTAAATGCTCCTAATTGGATTTTAGACGGTAAGAAAATTGACTAACTGAATGACTAATATAAAAAAACAGCGGAATCAGGAACCTTGCAAATCTGTTCGATCGGTGCGCCCTTCTTTTCAGCAAAATAAAATAAATGTATCCAATGCGATGGAGATAAAAAATACTTTTCTTTACGTACTTCAGAATGTCTTATATGTTACAACTTTGACACAAATTAACATAAATGCAAGGATAATGAAGGCTCTAAGACTAATTATCCTAAAGTAGAAGATCGACTAATTGTACCCATTGGGAAGAATTTCGATAATTATAAACAAAAATAACCGAGCTCAGGATTAGCTTGCCCATAGAATGCTCCTTTTTATACTGGATCAGAATGTATTGAATGCTAACATTACTTTAACCTTTAAACTCTTAAGTGTATAAAATGCTAAGGAAATAATCTCTATGATTTAAAAACTCATACATGTGAGATGTAAGAACTTACAGTAACAAATATTGATGCAGCTAAAAATGGTCTCATTATTCCAAATTAAAAAACTTTGAATGATGTTGTTCAAGATTGTAAAAAATTCTAGGATGGTAATACTGTTAAAGTATGTCCAGTTGATAAACCTTATTATAATGACTATGAGTGTATAACTTGTGCTAAAGGAACCTTCTTCTCTTTAATCCAGAAGAGTTGCGGAACTTGTTAAACAGGAACTTTCTTTAACAAGGCTACTAATCATTGCTAAAAAATTTCTTACTACACAAATATTGAAGATCCAAACTGGTCGAGCACAAAACCATACATTTAAGTTCAAAAATAAATTGACTAAAAAGCAAAAGATTAACTTTTCTCCAAATGTCCAATAGAAAAACCTTTTTCAGCAGGTAAATAATGCATTCAGTGCAGTGGAGGGTAACATTTCGACTACGATAAACAAAAATGCGATAAGTGCTACAACGGTCAGTATTTTACAAGAAATCTTCATATCTGTTCTTACACCCAAAACAATTATCAAACAAATCCATAGAAAGCTCCTAATTTAATTTATGAAGGCAGACCAAAGAACTAATGGATGTATAATTATTACAAGAACATCGAGCAAAACTAAGGATTAACTGACTGTCCTGGATAAAAGCCTTTCTATGACGGTATTGCATGCATAATTTGCCCTAAAGAAAACCCTTACTTCAATTTGGAATATAAGATATGCCAAAAATGCAATTAAGGCACGAAATATGACAACGATCATCATTAATGCCTGACTACATCAGGAAATATCGCAAGTCAAGTACCTACTATATAGAAAATGGCAGCAGGAATATTTGCATGATAGTTTTTGACATAAATTCATTACTATTAGCAATTATTAAACACTAATTAAATAATCAATCAACCTTAAAAACTAATCAGCAAAATTTTATTAAATTAAATTAATTACTTTTTTGCACATAAATCAAGAATTTATCAGAATCCTATAAAAATGTAAATAGTTTAAAATAGCATTAGTTAAAATATTAAAATAAGCAGAAAAAAATAATGCCCAGAAAATAATCCTTAAACGCCATAGTCCCAAATCGATTTTACGAAATCGATGCAACATTAAAATACCAGCATATTGGTGATAATAGTATTACAGGCATAATCGAACAAAACTAAGTTCAAACTAAAATTTGTATCCCTAAGGATGGCATTTAATTGGAAGAAGGAAAACAGTACACTTTTGGAAAATGCTTTAATAGCAGAAATGGATGGCTGTATGCCAGAAATCCTTCTGAAACTATAGTTTAGAAAATGAACCCATCTCTAAGCCTTAACTTATTAGGCTTGAAAAATCTGTATGAAAATAGATCAAGTTTGAATAGGCATTACATTTCAGCTCAATTAAAAGTCGTCTCTATCGAACCGAAACATACCATTGAGAAAAAAGGGTAAACTCTTATTCTTTACAAAATCAGATGTTTTGCTGAATGTTTAACAGTAAATGTAGAGATATGGAATCAATAGATTAAGAAATAAGATGCGATATTTAAAGTTCTTAACTTCATTGGATTTAAGATAAAATAGACTTCACATTCTGTAATTTCTCTTGTGTCAACAGTCTACAGCAAAATTCAAGAGCCTAGTGAATAAATTCCAAATTTATAAAAATTCGACTTTGATCCAAATATTCTTTATAAAAATATCTCATCAGCTTATTAGGTTAGAAATCTATAGCGAATTAATAAAGCCTGCAAAGCTATTCATAAAAATAACTCTTTCTGTACAGCCTCTATAAATTTCATTTAAGAGCTCAACTATGAAGGCTGCTAAAACTGTCGAAGAAAAATAAGTGAAGCTGGATGTTTCCAATGCGGACCCAATATCAAGAAACTAAACTACACCTATCTAAAAGTAATTTTGGAAGACTAATCTGGCATGATTTAATGCGCTATTTTCAATGAATAATCCAAATAATTTTCCAAAAGATTGTACGGATTGGGCAAAGCGGCATTCAAAATTAAATCAACCGCTAAGATAAATCACGAAACACAATAAGCCTACTTATCTCATGTGGCTTCACACTTAAAGAATTTTGACCATTAATAATGAAACTGATATCTTGAAATTGCTCATTTAATGATTTTTATTCTCTTTTATTTGTTTGAATTTTTATCAATAAACTATAAATCTGATTTAAATAACTTCGATAGAAAAGCTAAATAACTTGAATAAACGAATTAAAAATCAATTTTTTGGCACCCATTTTTTTCTATCGAGAGGGCATTAATCTGAGCTTCCTTCTTATGTCCATTTTAAAATGCAATGTAAATGAAAATAATGCGAACATTGTCCTTGCATTGGTATACAGTCGTCCCCTGGCATTTTGCATCTTGGGCACGGTGCTTAAAACTAAAATTGACAGATAGCGCATCGATCAGAATTTTAGATATCCCATTTCCAAGTAGCAACTGCATGCCACGAATTGATTTTTACTTTCATTTATTTTGATAATTTAAATTTTTGCTTTAATGTATAAATCACTCCGATTATAAAATTTTGCCATGTTTTACTTTTTAATTTAATTGATCATGAAAAAAATGATTAAAAATCATAAATAAGCAGAAAATCATATAAATTTTAATCAACGCTATTTAGATTTTAGATATAATACAAAATGTTATCCACTTTATCTAAAACCATCTTTAGAAAATTTGCTAGTGAAAGTTCAAAGATTGCTTTACCTGAACTAAAATACGGTTATTCCGATTTATAGCCAGTGTTAAGTAGCAAGTTACTTGAACTGCACCACAAAAAACATCATCAAACATATGTTAACAATCTTAACATTGCTCTTGAACAATTCGAATGTAAGATTTATCATTAAGAGTAGAGGCAAAGGCCAATTTTGATTACAACAAAATGTCAGGTTTAACTCAGACCATAAAATTCAACCTGGGAGGACATATAAACCACTCAATTTATTGGGAAAACCTTGCCCCTATCGGAAGAGGAGGAGGATAATATCCAGGATAAGATTCAGCATTGACCCAGCAGGTTGTCAAACAATACGGATCTTATGAAAATTTGCAATAAGAGTTTACAAAGAAAAGCGTTCCAGTCCAAGGTTCAGGTTGGGGATGGCTTGCCTGGGATAACATTTCCAAATCCTTGAGAATCGTTGATACCCCAAATCAAGAAATGGTGGCTCCGACTGGTTTAACCCCTTTGTTAAGTAAATTATTGTTTTATTCAAGCTATTGATGTCTGGGAACACGCATATTACGTTGACTACAAGAATGTCCGAGCCGACTACGTAAAGCAAATCTGGAAAATTGTTAATTGGAAAGATGTCGAAAAAAGATTCACCTCTGTTGCCAGTAAGAAATGATCATCTCATGTTCGTCTAATTTAATGACATTCTTTACATTCATTTACTTATTTTAATTATATCACATTTTTCCTGCTTTTACAGATATCTTTATAGATTAACTTATATTTTTTGTTTTAATTTAAAGTGAATAATATGCATTATTAGAAAAATATAGTTGTTGAATTAAGAGCTATAAGCTACAAACTAAGTAAAATGATTATAATTGAAAAAGTTGACAAATTTATCCCGAATATATTAAAGTACTCTTCTGCAATAAATACTTGATCTGTCATAAAAAAATATGTATAAGCGTAAATACGGTTAAGCAAAGGAGCCAAAGACAATAAAGAAGATAAAAAACTAATCAGGATAATTCTCGTAGATAAAAAATTGCAAGGACAATGAAATCACATAATAAGTAGGCGATAAAAAGCCCTAACCAAACCATCCCCTGTAGTAATAATTCGAGGACTAATTCGACGACTAATTCCAGTAATAATAAGCCTGGATGAGCGCCTCATAAAACAACTCCTAAAAATCCTAAAAAGAATAGCTCCCAATGCAATCCTAACAGCCTCAAGCCACTATAAAAAAGTCACACAAAAGCAAATAATAATAAATGAACCAAGAACAATATAACGGGGAGGAAGACGAGGAGATGCCCCAAACCAGCTCAGTCTTCTTAGGCAGTAACAAGCAGCTCAAGAAAGGATAGGTCTTGTAATTTGATAACGATGCTTATGATATGCTGCATCGGCTGAATATTTAGTGGCCCTCGCTCTCGATTGACTTTGTCTATAAGGCGTCACCCTTTCAGGAGTTTCCTGGATTTCAACAGATGGATAAGTATCCTTACGAGGTTTATACCGTTCAGGGGAGTTGTAACAATACAAAGAATAATTTTGTTTATTTGAATAAATGGACCAAATTGCATAAGACTAAGTTTGATGATAATCCTGATGATGTTGAGTAATAATAAAATGCTGATGAGGAGCCATAACTGTTTTATCAGCAGGCTATTACCAACTATGATATCAATAGAATGAGAAGCTTGAATGGATCTCCTGTGGTTGCATTCTGGAATGATGCAGGCTCTAAAGGAGGTTAAATTCATCTGATGGACCTTACTGCTAATTTTTAAAAATTAAGAAACAATATCACCTCTAAAAAACCATAATACGTTAAGTAGATAATAATTCCTTTCTAAACATCAGGTTTCGCATTAAATTGGAATCCTAAGAAAATCGGCGAGCTGGCCGTAGGTGATGACAAGGGTAAAGTTACAATACTAACAAATAACTAAAATTACACATCTTGGAGCACCCTAAGAACTTATCAATATCATTCCTCGTCTGTGGAGGATATCGTTTTCTCTCCTGAGCAAGATTTCGTATTCGCCTCATGTAAATATTTATCTTAATCCAGGTTCTTCTGATGGAACCCTTCAGATCGTGGATATGAGAGTAAACTAAACAAAAAAATCTCAACTAAAGATCATGGCACATGACCAGGACGTGAATGTGGCGGACTGGAACTCAATCGCCAAGCACTTAATAGTGACAGGAGGAGACGACGGTCAGGTAAAAGTGTGGGACTTGAGAATGTGTAAAAACAACAACAGTTAATAACTGCTGTGTTTCAACTGGCACACATAGCCAATAACATCATTGGCATTCCAGCCAAACTAGTAGTCAGTGCTGGCCGTCGCAAGCGAGGACAACCGGTTGTCAATCTGGGACATGTCAGTGTAAAACTAAGAATAGGACGCATAAGTGCCAAACTAGCTGATGTTCCTGCACCAGGGGCAATAGTAAATAAAATAGATCAGGTTCCACCCGGTATACTTCGAGCTGGCCATAAGCAGCTCCATTGACAGCATAAACCTGTTCAAGCCGAGCTACGAGATGCCGCAAGAGGAAGACGAGGCACTGCAGGACAAGGAAGACCTCAAACGGGCCCCTATCAAGGAGGAGGAGTTGGAACAGTTCATGGGCAGGATGTCGCTTAGGTGATGGAGGATTGTTTGGGAGTTTTATTGTTGCTTTTGGGGAACTTGTTATTGCGGGTTGTTTTTGTTATGGGGCGATGATTGTATGATAGTTGGGAAAAGGTTGGGATAGAGTGGGTTGATAGGGTTAGCTTGAGTGATTGTATGGGGAATCGTTGTGGCTGTATAGTCAACTTAGGTGGAGATATTTATCAAGTTTCAATAATCATTTTATGCGTTTATTTTTTATTACACCTAGTCCAATGATTTTAGGCAGAGCCATCTGTCTTCACACAGGACTGCCCTGTCGTAAGATTAACCCATGGCTTACATTATTATTCTCTTTCTGCTCCTTTACAGTGTCGGTACGTAGTAGTCTTGTCCGTAACCGAACTGCCTCTTGTTGTGCGCTGCTCTTCTCAGTAATTCAGTCTACCCAGCTCTTATGTTATGTTTAGTTGCCTATTTTCCGAAAAAATAGTATCTATGGAAAAGCCCATAAATATAAATGCCAAGTGCACCCATCCAAAGTGGTCGGATTCTTCTCAGCCACCATTGGTTTGTTTCGAGAATGAAGTTTGTATAGTAAAACATGATTTTTATTTGTAAATCAAAATATTATAATATGATTTTGTAAAAACTTATATTTGATGTAAATTTTAGCCTTTTTAGTTAGTTAAATAAGATTGTATGCTAATATTAATCGACTAGTCACATGAAAAATATATTGAAATCTTGAATATTATTGCTTAAGTATGCATCCAGACGATCCCTTCAGTTAATGCATCTATGTTTAGTTTCCACCCCAATCTTATTCTTTCTGTTGATATTATTGCCCTCCTCCTTAAGCATCTTTTGAATCCGATATTCATCCTCACTATCATTATCACTGCTGTCCATGTTGAATTGATAGTTTGTTATGCGTTAGCTGCGGGTTCGACTTAAATAGTTTTAATCCTATTTTCTAGTCTTTTTACCTGACAGATTCAGCATTGTGAGTTAGTTTTAGTTTATTGGCGATTTGCTTTATGGGCTTCCGAATTAGGAATTGATTAGGCAAGTTTCTTATGAGGTTTTCTTTTTGGGAGAACTTAACTGCTTTTTTAATAATCGGAGCTGGAGGCGGCTTTATAGACTTTTTTAATGCTCTCCTAATACTTAGTTAATCTTTTATTGGAGCTTTTTTTATTTTTAGTTCTGGAAATTTAATATGTGCTGAAAAGCCTGGCTGTTCTGTTTTTATGCTTAAATTGACAGTTTTTGTTAAAGTTATTTCCTTTTTTGGTTTAAATTGCTATCAGATTACTTATTTTGACTGAAATCTGTATAGCAACGAATCACAAATGGTTCCGCCATAAGTTTTTGCATTTTATTATTGAAATATTTTTAACGAGGATCTTGCAAAATATTAAGTGTTTCGACTATCTTCTAAACATTTACTATAGATAAGTACGCTGAGCATGCTCGATAGTTTATTAATTTCTTCCACATCAATATTGGGATTGGTATAGATATTACATTCCTGCTAAACCATCTGCCATGCCAATGAAGGTTATTCCTTAAAAATAAACGATCTACAATAAATGAATAAAAATTACAGTTTAGTATCAAAACTAACATGTTTCTTGGCCTCATAAATTTTGGATGACATCAGACTACAGAAGCTATTTGAAGTTTTTTTATCGGAATAAATATATATAGTAGATTTAGTTTTTATTACATTAATGAACCATTTGGATATAAAATTATTAAGATCTTATTAAATATCAATGCATGGTAATAAAATGATCCATAAAATGAAAGTTTTTTATTCTATTTATTGTTCGTTAATTATGGTACAGTTTCATAAATTTATAAATAACTTATTCAAGGTAGATTCATGAAATTAGAATTGGGCCTATAATTAATTTGTCATTGGAGAAATAAAAAAACAAAAAAACATGGCATTTTCATTTTTTACGATTTTTGCTGACTGGGTTCATTTGAAAACCTAACATGTTTCCACCATTTGGATCCAGGTGTGTAGGGCGCATCATTTGAGCAGGAATATGCATCATATTTTGAACTGTATGTGTTTGCTGAGGAAACACTCCTTGTGTTGTATTCTGCTTTTCGACTGGATTTTTCATCATCGAGTTGAAACTATAATTTGCGTAAAATTGATGTTGTTGTTGCTGACTAAGGACATTTTCGTACATTTTTCTGGTGTAGTTCTTTTATCTGTCGTCCATTTTTTCAAAATCATCGAATATAAATCGTTTCAGGGGTCTATTTTTAAAGATTTAGAGCATTTCGATAGTGGTTTCCACATCCAAAAAGTCGCAATCTTTAGATGTTATTACTTCTGATCCCTCGATATTGTACAGTCCATCAAAATATTTGTAGTTGATGTCCTTGATATAAATCCATTCGATAAAGAAGAATCCTTTGAATTTTAGTGAATGATTCTACCACCAAAAAGGAAAGGTTTCTTCGTAATATTCTGATGCTAAACGAGCAACTCCTTAAAACATTCCAGATTTTACAGCACTAAAAAATAAGTATACTTAAGTGTTATCCTTTTGATTTTTATGCCATAGTTGTTAAAGTTTGGCTTTATTTTTTGGAGTGGTTGTCCATATACCATGCTTGATGGCCTTATGTACATTATCATCGTTCGCACTTCTTATGACCAAACCGATCTTATTTTTTGATTATTGAAAGTCCCTTTCAACGTTCACATTTTTCAGATGAGGATATGTGTCAACGATTGAATTCCAGTTACGATAGTCTTTCGCTTAAAGATAGGGCCATTTTTTATTAACTGAGGAAAGAATGTCATGGTAGTTGTTATTTGAGTACATAGCTTTTTAAGAAAATCCAGTCTTAGACTTTTCTACAACTACAACAAATAAATATGGCGAAATTAACTTTCAAAATTAACTTTCTGAAAAAAATATATTAGGTTAATTAATTTGTTTGATTTTCAAATAACCTATATATGAGTTTATGATTTTGCATAGGTCTCTAAACTTTATAATATTAAATTCAAAGGCGGGAAACAAAAGGAGAGCAATGTACTCAGGCAAGAAATAATACAAGCCAGTGAATGATAAAGCAATTATTCCGCTTACCATCCATCAGATCAGTAACTAGCTTAAAGACGACTCAATCTTTGACGGTCAGAATTTTTACACGATTTCAATAGTAGGCAGGTTGTAAGATTTCCGTAGAGAGAACAATTCAAACCTTTTCAAGTTCTGCGATGGCACAGGCAAAGTCCAAGGAAGAATAAACTTAACGGGCGGTAAAATGCCGGCATTTGCCTAAGGACTTAACTTTGAGGCAAACTTAAATAACTATTATTTTGTCGTCTTTAAGCCAAGATTTGCAGATGGATAGAAAAAGTTTTATATACAGATGATCAAGCCGGTTACCAACTACAATATTGTCTCCAAACACTTCTCGGATGTCATTTTAAGCACACTTGTTAGAAGAAGAAATTGAATCTGTAGAGCAAAAAAATTTAGTAAAAAAATCAGTATTTAAATGATTTTTGTATTCTATTTTAAGCATTACTTTAAACACAAGTCCTTTACTTATTGAAAATGGCTTGAAGATGCTTTTTTATATTGGAAATTATCTTATTTTATTTATTAATTTGATTAAGATTCGATCGTATATCTCTTAAATTTTTTAACAGGATAAATAAGCTTTAAAAAATAAGATGGATATTTAAATCAGCAGCCCTTGATGTTAAAACCATCGGCTTTAGCAATCATGCAGATGCATGGCCAGCAGTCACCTTTCATTACGTTGTAGTATTTCAAACAGGCAAGATCAGCAGTTGTATCAGATCCTTTAGAATCAGCAGCTTTCTTGCAAACTGGGTAGGCAGCTCTGACATCATCAACACAAGCTATCTGAAGGCTTTCTGGGCATTGATCTGCAGAGAGTGCAAGTCCAATAAAAGCGGCAAGGGCGAGCAAAAATTTCATCAGATAAATAAATGAATTATAAATAATGCAGATATTATGATGGTATAAATTTTTTTACATAGAGATCCAGTCTTTAAAGCGTTTAATTTTTATAATTAAATATTCCCAACAATTTCCAGATTTATTCTGCGATAAAAGTTTATTAGAAAGGAGCCTTCTTACCGACTAATTTGTCATAATTTGACACGAAGGACTTTTCGCTGGCATATAACAAATGAAATACAAAATTTAGTCATAAATTATATTTTGTGACTGTTCTTAGATCGGTTCATCAATTGGCTCGATCTAATTTTAAAATCTTAGAGATAAAATGTCTATTTTATCTGTGGAGAAACAGATGATTAATTCATAAATCTTCAAAATAAGATAAAAGAGCTCTATAGATTGATATGATTTTATGGTTCGTTTTTACTGCTATGATCTTTCTGATATTTTTA
>Ga0105051_10007914_pt1 | contig 10932 bp, 7 predicted proteins | sample FRY02_FD_78383 | JGI IMG/M metagenome (GOLD analysis project Ga0105051, IMG submission 78383) | Freshwater microbial communities from Lake Fryxell liftoff mats and glacier meltwater in Antarctica - FRY-02 (megahit assembly) | ecosystem: Environmental > Aquatic > Freshwater > Ice > Glacier...
ATTACGGGGAAGCAGTTTTTTCTACGCATATCCAGATAGTGGGGAAGCTCGTTATTGCCAATGTATTCAGAATTCAAGAACGCTGGAGACACCAAAAGCAGGCCAAAATCCGTTTTCCGTATCGCGTGTTGGATCGACTTGTGCCAATCAGCACCGATAGCAATGTCGTGATCGGACCAAATAGAATAGGAGAACCTTTTGGCAGCGCCTACCTGTTCACGGAAATGTCCAAGGAATTGACCCGCAGACTCCTTGTTTGCTTTGGCGTATGAAACAAAAAATGACACGTCTCTTTTATTCATAGATTACTCCAGCAATGCCGATTTGCGTCTTTGTTCTGTTTTTGACACGTGGGTGTTTCCGAATGGGTATCAGATACAGAGTATCTCATTTCGGTTTTGCCCCCGAGTCCATCATCTTCTCATCCAATTTTATCAACCCGGCCAGTACAGTCTTTCCTACAAACCGGCTTGTCCGCGATGTCAGTGCCTTGTACCCCAATTCGGCGGCGCTTACGATACCGCGAGCAGTGCGCTGGCGCAGCTGTTCGAGGTTGTCGAGCAGGTTTTCTTCGTAGTCGACGATTTCGAATAGGGGCGGGTTGGTCGAATAGTAAAGATCGACTTTGGCTTTGCGCCAAGCGAGGGCGAGTTGCTTCAGCGTCACTGTCATGGAATGGCCTCCAGCAGCATCCGGCGCTTTTCTGCTTCTGACTTTCCGTCCACCAGTCGGATGTAGGCGCCGGCGTATTTGGGGTAAGCGACATTTTCAATGACGAAGGCGGTGGTGGAGACCACTTCACCACTGATACTGTCGAATGCGCGCGCACCAAGGTGGGCCATGGTGATGATGGTAGTGTTTTTTAGCAGCCAGTAGCGCAGCTGTTCATAGCTGGACAGGAACATCCATGACTGCATGTTGATTTGGGCGTTGAAGCCATGCGGTTTGAGCAGGGCGAAGCCGCGCTCCATAAAGATCGCAAAAAGATCTGACTTGCTGTTGGGGTAGGTCCTTTTGGCGAAGTCCTTGAGGTCGGCATTCATGCCCTTGCCACCCATATAGGGCGGATTCGCGATCACCGCATCATAGCGCTGTGCCAGAATCCAAGCCTGATGAATAAACGGCAGCAAGGTGTCAGCTGCCGGTTTCTGCATGACATCACCGGAACGTGCCAGTTGCTCCAATTCACTCATCAGTGATTGCAGCGGTGCAGCATCGTCCTCTGGTACGTCGATCAATGAGCCAAAGGTTTTGGCCTCAGCAAATCGCGCTAAGGTGCGCTGGATTAGCTGAAATCGCTGGTCAGCTGGCGGGCTGCTCAGATCACTCTGGGGGATGTCAAACAAAGTTTGTGAGGTGCCACGGTGCCAGTTGCCACTTAAATTGAGTGGCTGCCAGAGTTTGTGCGCGTCCAGATGCCGGCTTTCCTTGAGTGAAAGCACGTTCAATGAGACCTCACCATCGGCAACACGATTGAACAGACGTCGGTCATCCTCGCGGGCCAACATCATCAGCGCGAATCCGGCTAGCTGGCCGGCCCGGTCATCGATGTCCAGACCAAACAGATTGTGCTTCAGGATTAGCTGTGGAATGTCGCGGCTACGGTAGCCACGCTCCTCATAAATGGCTTTGAGTACCTTGTAGGCTTCCACCAGTATGTGGCCCGAGCCACACGCTGGGTCCAGCACTTTGATACTCTCTGGCTCAATGGTGGCTGGGATGCTGGCTGCCAGTTGCGCCTGCACTTCGGCTGGCTGATCACCGGGGCCAATGTAATACGGCATTTTTTCTTTTAAGGGCGAGTCCGGGTAGGTCTGCAGCCACTGGCGGCCGATGGAGTTGTGCACCAGATATTGCACTATCCAGTTGGGCGTAAAGAGCTGGGTGGCCGCGGGGATGTCTTCGCTTTTGACCACTTTGCCGATGACCTGATCTTTTTTCTCGCTGATGTAGAACTGGTAAAGCCAGCCAATGATTTCGATGTTGCTCCAGTCCTGTTCGGGAATGGCGCTGACCAGCTCGTGGATAAGAGAGTCTGTCTTGGTCAGGTTGTCGGGCAGCAGTAGCTCGGTGGCATCATCTACGGCTTCAAACAGAAAGGGCATGGCCTGATGCAGGGCGTGGCACTGGGCCAGCAGCAGTTCTCGGTAGAGCTCTTCGTCCTTGCCGCCATCGAGCTTGAGTTCGGTTATCCGCTGCTTATCCAGGCCGGGCAGCTCTATGTGCAAGCAATCGTCCAAAATTTGGAAGCCGCGGCTATTGTCCGGGTTACTCAGCACCCGGCGCCCGTGATCCAGAAACTCTTTTAGCTCCATGTAACGGATGGCGCACAGGCGATTGAACCAACTGTAAGCCGCCTGTTCCATGGTCTGGGCAAATCCTTTTTGCTCAACTAAACGCTCCAGGGCATTACGCGCCTTGGCAATGGCTTTTGGAAAGGCGCGGTCGTTGATCAGCGCTACATCACCCTTGATCTCCAGAGGGGCTATACCTTTGGCGCTGACACCGACCTTAGCCGCTTGCCGGGTGACAGCGGCGATGAAGTCCTTGCGGGCCTTTGGCGCGTATTTTTTGATGGGGGCGGTGTTCATACGGCATCCTTGAGAACTTGTTTGCCAGCCGGGGTGAGCCGGTATTTTTGCAGGCGGCTGTTTGGGGTATCTGGCAGAGTCTGTTGAATCAGCCCCACTTGCAGAGCAGGAGTCAGATAGCGGTTCCGGAAGTTTGTTCTGTGTTTCAGGTCAAGGTAATCCATGAGTTCACTGGACGACATTGGGACTTGCTCCAGTGCTGAGAGCAGACGGAACAGATTTTCTGGTAGTTGATCTGACTGGGTCACTGACTGGGTCACTGACTGAGTCACTGACTGGGTCACTGACTGGGTCACTGACTGAGGTTGTGTACTGTGTTGCCGACTCAGTGGCACGATAAACCGCAACCGATTGGCGATTTCCTCAATCCGTGGCTCTGGGAGGCCTTGGGCTGCAGCTTCGGCAAAAATGCGTTTGACGCCACTGCCCCATTGTTCAATCAGCTTGAGTTCTTTAAACACGCGGGCGATGACCGGGTTGCGGATCATGGATATCCCGTGCTTCATATCCTCAATGGTCATGCCGGGCATCAACAGCCCCGGGCTTTCAATCTCTATGCGGTCATCATAGAAAGCGATTCGGATAGGGGAGCCGCGCTGGGAGTAATCACTGTGTACCAGCGCATTGATAATGGCTTCGCGCAGAATGGTCAGCGGAATGCTCCAACGGTCAGTGCGGCGCATGCCGGTAAATTCTGCGCTTTTAAACGCATGCTTTTTGAGAAACAGTTCGATACTGTCAGCGGCTTGGGGCAAAGGGTCATGCAGCTCGGTCTGGTCAAAGATGTCTACTTTGTCGGTGCCGCGAAAGCGGCCGCATTGAACCCAGGCATCGTCAAAGTACAGTGTGCGTTGTTTGCCAAACAGCAGCACGGCGCCTTTGCTGGGTACCAGACGACCCTGGTGGCGTACCAATAACTTCAGTGTCAGCAGTTTCTGTTCATCCAGACGAATATCCAGGCCGAGCTGTCGCTGCAGGCTGGTCAAATCCAGATCATCCAACGTCAGATCCGGCATGGGCATGGCGTCAAAGGTTTCTCCGGCAACCTGCCGCTGCAACTCAGCAATCAGCTGCGGATCAGCTTGACGGTTGCTGGATCCGATACGAACCAGAACACCTTTGTTTGATCCCGACGCCTTGAGAAAGTGTGGGCGGGAGTTGCTGAGGAATACTTCCACGCGCAGCAGAGTTTTGCCTTCCACCGTTAGCAACTCAATGCTGGGTAGCAGCCTGGGGCTGATGCTGTCTGTAATCAGATTGCTCAGACGTTCTTCTTCGCCAAGCGGGTCATCGACACCGATAACAGCGCCGTCGTCGCCGATGCCGATAAACAGCTGCCCGCCCGCCGTGTTGGCAAAGGCTACCAGTGTTTTCAGCAGCGGCTGCGGGGAAGACAGGTCGCGTTTGAACTCAAGCTGTTTACCTTCCGGTTGCTTGATCAGTAACTCAACTGGCTGCGTCATCATCACAGATCACCCTCGGATCCGGATGCGACGATTTTGCTGGATCAATCGCTCCAGCTCGGTGCGCAGTGCATCAAGATAGTTGTCTACATCCTGCTGGGATTCCAGGTACAGCCCCGGTTGCACTTTGCCAAGCAGGGCGCTGGCGGAGACATCCGCCACGGGTTTGGGTTCTGCAACCGCTTGGTGTTTACGCTCATCGGTTTGATCAGACTTGCCAGCGGCAGCGTGTTTTTTCTGCTGCTCATTTTCTATCTTCATGGCTTGGTGCAATTGATCGAGACTATCGTCCATTTTCTCTTCGGCCAGTTGCGTTTGCAGCATGTAGATCTGCGCCACGCTGGATTCGTCCGCAATCTGTTTTTTGATTTGCTGAAGCGGCATCAGCAATCGGTTGCTCAGATCCGGTGTGCCAATACCGCTGCTGTCGATTTCTTGTTGAAGCTGAGTAACCTTCTCATCGACACGGCTGATGGCATGACTGCGTTTTTCATAGAGTAGTGCGTTATTGGCAGCATCCAGCGTTTCAACCAGGCCTGCAATCTTCTGAATCTGCCCATAGGGGGCATCGTTGTCAGCAATACTTTGCAGCTCGGTGAGCGCAGTGGCGGCCTTGGTGTCCTTGGTCAGCAACTGAGCGTTGGGCTGAAACTGATGCAGCGCACGGAGTAGCTGTTGCCAACTGATCATCTGCTTGGTGTAGAAGTGATGCAGATCCCGATAGTCTTCTTCAGCGTTTAAGAAGTCGTTTTTGTTGTCAGTCAGTACCTTGAAAAAGTCAAAGCTGTCATCGTTGGACATCAAGCGCTCAAGGCGCAGCAGGGTGTCGCGTATCAGCTGCTTGCCAGGAAATTTGCCGACATCCGCTTTGTTTTGATAGGACTTGAGGTGGTTTAGCCACTGGCCAAACTGATCGCGGTAAAATGAGAACAGTTCTTTTTCATGGTCCGGCCCCAGGGTGTTGAACAGCGCCCGTGTCAATTCACGGGCAGCCTTGAGTACGCCTTCCTCCGTTAGCCGCTTGCGCATGACACTGACGGTGCTGCGCTGGCGGCTGTTCTGCAGCAGCTCAAACACATCGGGTAAATGCAGGCTTGGCCCAGCGGTGTGGAAGGTGATGCGTCCTGCCACAGCCAGGCGTGCCAGGATCAACAGGATTTCGATATCAGGCCAACCGTAAGGGCGCTTGGTGAACTGATTGATGATGTCCGTGATCATGAGTGTGCTGTCACCAGTTGTTTTTAAGGTGATGAACTGATCGACCTCTTTGACGGCCTGCGGATTGCCTTCTTCACCGTCCAGCGTTAAGCCCAGCTGTGTGATGTCGTCGGTGTGCAAGATGGCATGTAACTCGCGCATGGGATCTTTTTGCAGTACGCGAAGGTAAGTCAATTTGTTGTAGGTGTTTTCCAGCAGGTACTGACAGGCTTCATCAAACTGATTGGCGGGATTGCTGGTCACCGGTTTCAGATGCTGGCCCAACGCGTAGACATCAGCGCGCATCATCAGCTCTTCAAGCTTAAGTCGCAGGCGTTTTTTGCGTTCCTGATTTTCGCGGCCGCGATCGGCCAGAATGCGGCTTAACTCAGGTTGGCCGGCATCATCATTTAAACGGATAAATTTGTTGGTTCGCAGCCAAGTGCGCAGCTCGGTAAAAAAGTCCTTGTCATCGGGCAGCTTGATTAACGCCTTGCCTCTATCATCGCCGCTGCGCGTGATACAGCCGGCCTCTGAATACATGGCGTATTCCGGGTCCAGCGGTGAGATCACGTCAACACGTAAATCATTTTCGTAACGCCCATCCAGCGAGTGACCATCCAGATAGCGGCCAATGCTGTAGTCGGTGTTATTGATAGCGTAACGGAATTTATTTTTGTCCCGCAGCAGGTCGCGGAAAATTAGATTGCCGAGTTCCTTATTTTCTTCATTGCCAGCGATGTCGGTGGCTTTGATCTTACGGCTGATATCGCGCTCTTCATTGGTCAGGAACAGGAACTCATCGCCATTGCGGGTGATCAGGCTCTCTTTTTCCAAGCGCATCAAGGACTCTTCAACCTTGCGCCGTAGTGCCAGTTTGTCAGTATCAATCTGATTGATGCTCAAGGTCACCAGATTGTCTGTGGTGCCTTTAACCAGGTCGACATAACGAATCATGAACAAGGTGCGAAGTAGCTGAACGTCAAACTCGTCTAGAACACGGTTGTCGTTGGCATTATCGATGGTGCGCTTGACAGCGGGGTCCAGAAAGCCCTCTACCGCGTGGTAGAAACTGTGCAGAGCAACCAGTGCCCCCGGCGGCTGATCGGCCAGTCGCTGCGCGGCCATCTGAAAGGCGTCCAACATGGAGCGCTCACCATAGGCAAGATGTGCACCGGTGGCGCCAACTTTACGAATTTCTTCAAACACCTTTTGTACAAGCTGAAAGTGGTAGGGCACAAAGGGATAGTTGGCCACAAAACTCTCGGCGCTATCGTAGTTTTTCAGCGTGGGGCCTGAGCGATCGAAACTAATCTGATTGCGCAGAATGTCGCCTTTGCTCTCATAAAGCTGACGAAGTTCAGCGTCAGCTTCGGGTGTTTTTCGCAGCAGTCGTTTCTGGATGACCTCATCGGTGTTGGAGCTCGACAGCGACAAACGTGTTTTAAAACGGCCAGCGATCTTGGAGAAATCATTGGCCTTGCTGGCCGAGAATTCACCCATCACCGCATCCATATCAGCTTGAGAGGTGACCACAATCCACGCGCGGCCCTTGCAAATGGTTCCCAGGTTTTCTGCCAGCGTTTGCAGCGTGAGCATCAGGCGACTGTCACTGCCAATAAACTGGCCTACCTCATCCACCAAAAATAAAATACGGTGTTTGGGGCCTTTGGTCTGCAGATAATCGGTAATCCATTCACAAAATTTTTCTACTGAAACACTAAAATCCTGCTCGGCATTTTCGTACCACTTGTGCGCCGCTTCGGCAGACAGATCCAGAGCCGTGGCCAGCGCTTTTTCGACATCGTCCTGATAGAACTGATAGGCGTCACGTTCAGCTTCCCACAACGAGCCAGTGGCGTCTTCGAATGCTTGTTTGAATTTTTCATAGACGCCGCGTTGACTCAGGTGACGTTCCATGTGCGCAAGGTGGGGATGATCGCTGCTAAACCCTTGGTGTTCGTTAAACACACGAAGAAACACGTTCAGAATGGCATTGCCGCCGTCATTGTTGCTGGCTTTACTGTCGATGTTAAAGAGGATGACATCAGCCGGTTCAGAAACCGCTTTGGCAATGTCAGCGCGAATCATGGCGTCCTGTAACTTTTGTTGATCAAAAAATTCGACAGCTTGCCGGGAGATGCCTTCTGAGTCGGTAGCGATTTTATTGGCAATCAGGTAGGAGAGAATTTTCAGGAAATGCGATTTACCGCTACCAAAAAAGCCGGAGATCCACACGCCAATACGATTGGCTACCGAAGGATCACTCAGGGGTGTGGTATACGATGAAAAAAAGTGTCTGAAGTGAGTTTCAAGTTCTCGGGTGACAACGTACTCTTCAAGCTCCTGAAACACCGTTGCATCATCATCCTGATCCGCTTTCACCACGCCGTTAATCTGGCGGTGCAGAGGTTTGACGAACATATCCTGAATTTTCATGAGGCAGTCCTTTTACGGTATCAATCGAAACGCGCGATAGTAGTTATTGCGTGGCAAGCGGTTGAACAACGACAGATTCTGCCCCGTGTATTCACCGGGATAAAACATGATCAAGGGTTTGTGGCCAAGCAGGGCGTGCAATTTGTTCAAAATATTGTGTGCCCGCAGCATAGGCCAGACGGCGCCGACACCTGAAATCAACACGATGTCTTGTTGATCCGCATCGGTGGCCGATACCAGGAAGGGGGCAAATTTGTCCATGTGCAGCGGACCATTGAGGGCCTTAAGCACGGCTTGGTCGCCGTCTTTGCGCTGTTTCTCGACAGAGCGCTCCAGTATGCGACGGTTTTCAAGATAGTCACGCAGCAGCGCCAACAAGTTGATGTTAACAACCTTGAGATGGGGGTACTTTTTCTCCAACAGCTCCAGTAAAAAATCCAGATAACCGCGCACCTGAAGCTCATCCTCCGGGGCGTAATCCAGTATCCAGAACCCCAGGTCATTGGCGAGCCCTTTGGATTGGAGAAAGTCATCACTAACAATTTTCTCGGGAATCTGATCTAAGCGTTGTTGCAAACGCGCGTTCATCGGTTGGTGTGCTCCATGCAGGCGAGTAGCCGGTGGTGGCCACTTTGATCGAGTAATTGGCGTACTTCCGGGCGGATGATCAATTTTTGCAGATGCAAGGAGCGTGTGTCACTCAATAGACCCACCTCCACCAGCATACGAATAACCACCTGTCCCATTTTTTTGCAAGATGCCTCTGTCCAGTTGTTGATCCGATGATCGCGGTGCGCGCGATCATCAAGAAATTCGTTCCATTGGAAAAGTGTGAGCTGGCCCGCATGGGTCGTTATGGCATCACGAACCACTGTCTCCATCCACTCAACAAGGAGCAAATTACGCGCTAAGACGGCGCAGAAGGTGACTTGGGTGGCAAGCTCATCGTCGCCGTCGCGGATCGCGCGCCAGAACGGCGCATCAACTCGTTCGAGGCGTTTACGGATCGCCTGGGCTACTCGGCGTGAGGTGGCAACAGTGCGTTTTTGCAGTCGGTTTTCTATCAGAATGGCCTCTCGCCACTGCTCTGGGTTGGCTGCCTGAATAAGCAGGTCGGCGATGACTCGTGTTTCCCGCACTTGCAGGGAACCTCCGATCAGGTCGCTGTCGTAGTGGAAGCTGTCCATCAGTTGGCTTCCTCGTCTCTGACCAGGCCAGAAAGCTTTTTTCGGTCAGATTTCAGCAGCTGTAGCGGGTGTTCGCGACCACGCTGGCATTGTTCATCTGTGATGGCTGCTTGATATCGTTGTAAGACATATAAGGAAAGGGCCTGACGCGTCGAAAGCTGAAGGCGACCTTCCGGCATGGCGTAGTCTCGTTCAATCAGCGCTCTTTGTGCCGGTGACAACTGCTGATTGGGTATCAGCGTGAGTGTGACCGACTTATGCCAGTCTGCATCTGCGGCAGGATCTTGTGAGGGGGTGTCGGCCGGCAATGGTGGACGATCGATGCGCGATACCAGAAAGTCCCGGAAAGCCTGGCGTTGATGGCAAAAAGCCCTGACATGCCAACGAAATCCACTGTAAACCAGCGTATGCGGAGAAATGATGCGCTCATGGGGCACAGGGTTGTTCATCGAGCTGTAGACAATTCTCAAACTGCTGTCAGTTTGTGTTGCTCGTACCAGCTCGCGCACGATTTCGGGCTTAATTGATCTGTCGGGCAACTGAACTGCGCAAACTCCCTGATCTGACTCGATGATCTGCGCGCAAGGATGCTGGTTTTGAGTGATCAGCAGCTCCAGGTACTCACTAATCTGGCCGCTGGTCAAAACCGGATGCAGGGTATTGGTGGGCACGTAACCTTTTTCAGCCGGATCATGAACCAGGGACCCGGGGTTTACATCGCTAAGGTAGTGGCGAATATCGCTGGAGGCTTGCTGGCGGGAGATGCCAAACCATTGGCTGAGTCTGTTGGTAACCAGCCGTCCCTCCCACAGAGCCACTAATTCGATGGCGCTGAGGCGTTTGAGGATCTCGGGTTTGAGCGTGGCAATGTTCATAGCGAGTTTCTTATTGGTTTGGCAAGCGATGGTGCAATAAAACGAAGGAACTGTAAAGGAGAGGTACTGTAAAATGAGTTGACAGATATCCGAGTGCAAAGGTAAAACGATAAAACTGTCTGCCACAATCAGATAATCACACTTCCAATGCGCACATTTTTACAACTGAAAATTCGCCGCCGTCATTAGAATGATGATGAATAAGGCCAAACAACATTGGGTCGAGGCCTGTTATCCTGCCCAATGACACAGGTATTCTTATGCTTAAAGACTTGCTTGACATCGGGTTCGTGAAAATTGGCCAATGGATAATCAGCGGGCAGGCCATCACCGTGAACCTTTATAAATACAGCATCAGGCCAGTTTGGGTTTAACTGTAAGATTGGCCGCACCTACTTCCGTCAAGGATTCTTCAACGTTCCGGTCAGTTGTGCGCATCTTTTCGCAGAGCATGGCGAAACAATTAAAGTTGAAGTGCCAGATACTCCTGATGTCATTCATGCCCGGATCAATAGAACGGTGAATTTTGCTACCAATGCGCCTCGAATTATGGGGGGAGTTTTGCTGCGCGATTGGTTACACGCAAACCTAAAGGAGGGTGAGTCAATTCATGTGACCGTGTTGGGCGAAGATCGGATAAAGATATCAAAGCAATATACAACGGTCAGTGATAATCATGGATAACAGACAAGGCCAACTAATAGATACCCGCCCGGGCTCATCAGAAATAAGCCAAGAGTTAAGTCAGGCCTATATCGACACTGATACCGTGTGTATTTGCCTGACAGCCAAACCTTGATTCTGCAGATAGGAGTGCAAAGCGACGCGTTGCAGACCCCGCGCTATGAAAAGGGAGTAATGTGCAGCGCCTTTGTCACGGCGTGGAATTAGTTGACCACTACACTCACCTTGAGTTAAAGGATGGGAAGCACTGCATCACGTACTCGGGCAAAGCAGTTGGCGGAGAGTTCCGAATGAGCAAGAGGTATGACCCATATTTTTTATGGCCGTCATCACTGCTAGTGGGGTAAAAGCCCGCTCTGGCGAGATAGTTGGCCCTAGGGAACCTCTGAACAATCCTGAATCTTTATAAAATATGCGGAAAAATTTCCAAATTCTGGAATTATTAGACGATTTTATGCTCTTTGGTTGGTAATTTGTTCCGCCTGACGCCATTTCG
>Ga0105051_10007923_pt1 | contig 10925 bp, 5 predicted proteins | sample FRY02_FD_78383 | JGI IMG/M metagenome (GOLD analysis project Ga0105051, IMG submission 78383) | Freshwater microbial communities from Lake Fryxell liftoff mats and glacier meltwater in Antarctica - FRY-02 (megahit assembly) | ecosystem: Environmental > Aquatic > Freshwater > Ice > Glacier...
GTGGCGTGCCCAATGGGACATGTGTGCTGGGGCAATGGCAGCATGGAGGCATGCAGTGCGCCTGCCAACAAGTACTGTGGGCAGGGAGCAAGGGATCAAACTGAGATGCTTGATTGCCCTGTGGGCTATACTTGCGAAGGAGGCTCTATAATTTCTTGCCCAGCTGGACAGTATTTAAATACTCCTTCGGATGAGGTCTGTTCCAATTGTTACATTGGCAAGTATTCCAATGGAACCAACCCGTGCACTCCTTGTGAGGCGGTTGTTGGCAGGGTCTGCAGCAGGGGTTCAGTCACTCAAGAAGGTGCCGAGTGCCATTCCAATCTCTTTTGCCCTGGCGGAGGGTCTGCCGCCCTGCCTTGGATTTTTTTGGTCGTCAGCCTTGTTGGTGCTGCATTTTTGGCTTTGGCTTTGCACGAGTTTGTCTGGCTGTATTTACGGAATTTGGAACGCATGAACATATGCACTCAGTGTAAATCTGAGTGTTCAAGTCCTGTCTTCCGTATTGTCAAGAAAAGAATGGTCATATCGTGCGTGGCAGTCTTTTGTTGGACTCTCCTTGCTGGATCTGCAGGATACGGGTTGACACTGCGAGATATCTGTGACGAGAATGTCATGATGCCCATAGCAGTGGTAGTCTCAATCCTCGTGCTACATTCAGGACTGTTCATGCCGTGGGTTTTTCGCAAATGGGTGAAGCAACCATGTTGTTGCCTGTGCCAGTATAGAGTCAACCACAACAAGGTGCACATTGATATTGAGGCCAACAACAACGTGTGCGGGCATTGCAAGACACGCTACGAGGGCATCCACAGGGCTCCTGGGGGCGTTTTGGTCTACGACCAGCAAGCTGCATTGAGTCTCATTGTTGGCGTGCGGACAAAGCTTAAGCTCAAACCCGGTTTCGTCCCCGGGCTGCCAACAACCGCATTCCAGGCCAGCAGCGCAGCTGTGCTCGCTGCCAAGAGCTTAGAGGATTTGCTGCTCAAGGTGACAGAGGTGCGTCTGCCACTTGCCATCAAGGAATTGCTCGACGTATACAGTAAGACGGAGGTCGCTGCCAAGGCCCTCGTGTCAAGTTCGGAGACGGTGGGGCAACTGCAGGAGGCTGCATCAAGGCTTTCCCCTCTCAGTAGTAATTTGAATACCCAGAGTCTGGATGTTCTGGAGAAGGAGCTTGCAGACCTCAAGTTGGCGGAGAAAGCGGCAGCAGAAGTGGCAGCGGCGACAGCAAATTACGCCGAGACCCAGGCATTGGCAACGAAACACGCACAAATGTCGCAAGAGTTGCGCGAGTTTAGAAAATTCAAGAGCGAGTGTCTCGACCCCTTGAAAGTCTGCTGCAACAAAATGGTCACAGAATGTCAACAACTTGCAGAGCATGCAAAGCGAGCCGATATTGTACAGAAGACTGCTGGCATTTGGACTCGCAGTAAGGAGTACAACATGGCAGCTGGGGTGCTGGCTCGCGAACTTGACAAGACATCTCTGCTTGCAGACTGTGAATTGTTATGGCTCAGGTCTCGCGAGTTGAGCAGTCTGAAAAGCACAGCGTCAACTGGCAGCCAAGGGATCATGCAGAATGTGGGGGAGAGTACGTCCCTAGTCGTAGCGTTGATGCAACAAGCGGACGAGCGGTGGAAGCAGGCTTTGCAGTGTCGACTGACTGCTCAGGCTCAGCTGACTGTAATGCAAGAGCTGCTTGGTAATACGGCAAGCAAACCTCTTGCAATGCAGCAACAAGTGCGCAACCTGTTGCCTCAAGACACTACCATACAGCTTCAAAGAGTCGTTGATAACGTGCCGAAAGCCAATGTGATGGAGCTTGATCAAAAGACAAAAATCTTTGTCGATTCGCTCATGTCTTTAGTTAGCCCGAGCGTTGATCTATTAAAGAAAGCCCCGGTCATGCCAGATGGGGTCACGCTGAACGAGTCTACAGGAGAAATCGGGATCATGCTTCATTTCCCAGTTTCCAATTGCGCATTTAAGGTGCTTGCTTTTAATGATACAGGACAATGCGCTTGTTCATTGGTGCTCTCAGCAAAAGGGCAGATCATACCCTCCGGTCTCACCTATGCTGCTACGATCCCCGTTGCCTCTGAATTTGCCACCCCGCCGCAGAGCACAGGCCTCTTGCTGGTGGGAGATGCAGTGTCAATCAAACCATCATACGATCACGCAGGCTTGCCGGCAGGGACCTTCAGCATCCAACCTGCCCTTCCTGCTGGGCTCTTGTTGCACGATCACACGGGCGAAATTTACGGAACACCCGACAGCGCCTCGGAAAGAAGAAACTACATTGTGACAATGGAGAATCCTTCGGGCAAGTCTGGCAGTTTTATGGGTCTCGAGGTGCAAAATCATGCAATGCCAGGCCCCTTGGAGTATGACGCGGCACTACGCACCACCTCCACCAGGCTGCACAAGATCTGCAAGGTTGGAGAAGGGATCAATCCCATCATGCCCACCAAATTCGACGCGCACAATCACCTCCTCTTCAGCGTGTCCCCGCTGTTGCCAGAAGGAATGAAAGTCGATCCGAAGACAGGCGCCATCGTGGGCATGCCTATGGTCGCTACTGGTAAGACCGTCTACTCAATAACAGCGCGCAACAAGCTTGGGAAAACCAGCGTCAGGATGGTTTTTGCAGTAGCTGGTGACTGGAAGATTGCCCACCCAAAGGACTGGACCACTGAAATGTGCCTGACGTGGTTGAAGGAGGAGCTGAATTTCAGCGAGGATGATCAATCCCATTTTTCATCGTTGGATGGCAAACAGATGTTGTTGCTCAGAGGCAAGGAGGCTGTCGCGTCAAGATTCTCCTTGATTCAGCCTTCCTTGCAAGTACTCATAGCACTGAGCGTGAATAGCCTTTTGGGTAAATGGGAGACGTCAGAGCAGAAAACTCTTCTGCAACGTCCTGTTGGAGTGAAGACTGGGGACACTGCACAGCTCGAGTACTTTCCTCATGAATTGCGCAAGGAGTACGTGCCATCAACAGTGCTAGGGGTTGGTGCATACGGGGTGGTTGTCTCGGCAGATGTTGTCAAAAACGGTCACGTAAAGTACAAGACGGCAGTCAAGCTCGTGTTTGCTGACGAGGGATCTAGAGGATTCTCCGATGCAGCACTGCGGAGGCTCGACAGAGAGGCTACAATCTTGGGCAGACTTAAGCACCAGCACATTGTGGTGCTTCTTTCCTTTGATATCTCTGAGAGCAAGGATGTTTTCTGGCTCGTAATGGAGCACCTCGATGGCAGCAGCCTCGATGTCATCATGCACGACTGTGGCATGTCATTTGACGAGGACAGCATCAGGCACCTTGCCTGCCAAATGTTGTCAGCGCTGATCGCGCTGCACCATCTGAATCTGATTCATCGTGACGTTAAGCCCAGCAACATTGTGAAACTGAATGGCTCCACCATTCACAAGCTCATTGACCTTGGTGCCGCAGCTGTTGTTGACATGCACAACGACGAGGTTTCAAATTCTCTCAAAACTCAAAGAACAGTTTGCCATGTTGCAGGTACGCATGGCTTCATGCCTCCCGAGGCTTACCGCGAGCCACAAAAGATGGGCGCATGCTCAGATATCTTCTCTCTTTCTGTGACCTTGTTCTATCTCGCAAGTAGAGGCATGCCATTCAGAGCCAAGAATGAGTATGATTGGATTTTTGTCATTGCTGGTAGCTATGAGGAGCAGGCGCCGAAACTGATGGACGTGTGCCCTACCATCTCGTCTCGGCTTTCAGATATCATTGCACGGGGACTGCACAAGAAGATTGAAAAGCGTTATTCAAATGCCACGGAAATGATGAGCGATGTGGAGTCCCTCCGCACCCACGACCTCAGCGCACTTGGAGATGAAATGGCTTTTGAACGCAAGCATTGGACTAGTGACGGAAAAGGCTCAAGAAGCAAGTTCGGAAGTTCGCATCCTCAAAACCCTCCACAACTCCCAAATTGCACCAATCTGTTCTTAGTTTCCCCAACTTCCGAAGAGTTTGGCGACATCGCGGCAAGATTTCTGAAGACAATGCCGATGGCAAATGTTGTCCAAATCGATCGAGTTGAGAACGGAGCTATGCATCAGTCATTTTCATTGCAGGCATCGACACTCAAAAAGCAGATGGGCGCTGAGTGGGACAGGAACAGGATGCGGCAGATGCTTTTCCACGGTACCGAAGCGCTGGACATCATAGTCAACTCGGTGGATGGCTACTGTTTCCTCCCGCTCCTTGCAGGATCTTCAACAGGAGCTATCTGGGGAGATGGAACCTATTTTGCCAGAGATGCTCAGTATAGCAATGACTATGCCAAGAATTTGTCATCACAAAAAAAACAAATGCTTCTAGTTGATGTTCTTGTTGGTCAGTCTGCGCAGGGTGCAAAGAGCATGAAGATGTGCCCTCTGCTTCCGGGTGAGAAGTACAAGCGTTATAACTCATTAGTTGACACGTTGGACAAGCCTTCCATCTTCGTGGTGCAGCACAGCAACCAGACCTACCCTGCATATGTCCTCACCTATCACACGTAAATATCTGGAGATATTGTTGTTCGAATTCGCCTGTCAATCTATCTACTTATCTCCAGGGAAGGAAGGAGGGAGAGACTGCTTGGAAGAGGAGAAAGATAGAGACGAGAAAGAAAGAATCTTCTTCGCATCTTGCGATATGGGGTGGCAACAGTTTGTAGGTTCCTGTAAAATGTATGTTTCTGTTGCAAAACATGTGTTTTTTTAGTGAAGCCCTTTTTCAGAAGAGAATTTTGACACAATTTTATTTTAATTTATTTTTTAAAAAGAAAACTAAATACTATTCAGTGTATGAACATACACATTCGTGTTCTCTCACATGCGCAAACATATGCGGGAGCAGCACAACAGATGCACAGCTCCACACGCACGGCTCCCGTGCTTCGTAGGATTCTAAAAGCACAGGTCTCTTTTACAAAAGAGCCCTACAAAAATAGAGGTTCTTTTGCAAAAGAGACTGATTTTTAAAGGAGCCTACGAAGCACGGATGCAGCACAAAATCCAATGTAGTGTGATGCTGGTGTGAGCGTGGTCCCATTTGAGAGAGACGAAGTAGCAGTAGTTTTGTTACAGTCACAACTTTAAGGATTCAGGTAGGGTAAACACTGTGTTACTCGTATTGAGTCGCACAATAGGAGAGAGAGGAAACATCTTGAATTTCCCATTGATGCATTTCCCCTGGATGCGACACTGTTGGAGCAGCGCGGCCAAACACATCTGGGCTTTTTGTGTGCACAAAAGAGATCCATCAAGGCACAGTAGCATCAGCCTCTGGCTTTGTGTGCGTGTGCGTGTGCGTGCGTGTGCGGGTGTGTATGTGTGTGTGTGTGAGTGTGTGAGTGTGTGTGTGTGTGTGTGCATACACATATATATTGATGTCTGTGTATACGTATGTATGTTCAAGAAGCGGCTACACACATATCCGGGCTGTGTGTGTCAGAGAAAGAGAGTCGCTGCGGGTGCAGCCTGTGCATCAAGACGTCCTCCTCACAGCCTGTGCATGTGTGTGTATAAGTGTGTGCGTGTGTGTGTGTGTATGTGTGTGCGTGTGTGCATACACATAATTATATATATGTATGGACATATATATGTATGTATATACATATGTGTGTTTGAGTAGCGTGGCATAACACATTCACGGGCAGTGTGAGAGAGAAAGAGAGTGAATGTGGGTGCAGCCTGTTCATCATTGCAAGGACGCCTGGATGCACAGGCTGCACCCGCAGCGACTCTCTTTCTCTCTCACACACAGCCCGTGTATGTGTGTGTGTGTGTGTGTGTGTGTGTGTGTGTGTGCATACACATGTGTATTTGTATGTATATACGTACGTATGTTCGAGCAACGTGGCTACACACATATACGAGCAGTGTGTGTAAAAGAAAGAGAATCGCTGTGGGTGCAGCCTGTGCATCAAGGCGAGGATGCCTTGATGCACAGGCTGCACCCGCAGCGACTCTCCTTTTCATACACACACAGCCCGTGTGTGTGTGTTTGTGTGTGTGTGTGTGTGTGTGTGTGTGTGCATACACATGTATTTATATGTATGTATATACGTATGTATGTTCAAGCAGCCCGGCTACGCACATATCTGGGCTGTGTGTGCGAGAGAAAGAGAGTCGCTGCAGGTGCAGCCTCTGCATCAGGCGCATTTCTGCTGTGTGTGTGCGTGTGTGTTTGCATGTGTGCGTGCGTATATATTAATGTATACAATACAAATTGGTTTGTTCTTGAAAATTTCATGCTTGAACGGGCAAAAAACTCTTTTGGGGTTTTGAGCAAAAGAAAGGAAAAGAACTTTTTTATAAATATGTGTATTGGTCTGCTCTTGGAAATTTGATGTTTGAACGGCTGGCAAAAGTTGTGACATTCTTCGGGAGGACTCCAAAAATTTATTATCAAAAGACGTCTTTTCTACACCTTCGTGCCCCAGAGTTACCAAAAGACGTCTTTCCTGAACACCTCTGTGCCCCGAACACCCTTTTTAGAATCTCGAGCTATCTATCCGATAGAAAAACGCACGTGCATTTTTCTAACGCACGTGCGTTTTTCTATCGGATGGATAGCTCGAGATTCCAAATAGGGCGTTTTTCTAACGCACGTGCGTTTTTCTATCGGATGGATAGCTCGAGATTCCAAAGAGGGTGTTCAGGGCACAGAGGAGTGGGAAAGACGTCTTTTGGTAACTCTGGGGCACGAAGGTGTTGAAATTCTTTTGATAATAAATTTTCGGAGTCCTCAAAAAAATTCTCTTGATAATAAATTTTCGGGGTCCTCCCGAAGAATGTCAAAACTTTTGCCAGCCGTTCAAACATCCATTTTCCAAGAGCAGACCAATACACATATATATATATAAGTGTATACATATACATTTATGTGTATATATATACATATATGTATACTCACTGGTCGCAGTCGCCCGTGCTCAGAGCTACAGGACCAACTCACCCACCCACACATACATACACACACATATAAATATATGTACGTAAATATATGTATGTACATATATTCATATATGTATATGAACAGCAAACTGGAGGACAGATCTTGTCCGATTTTGTTGTGGTTTAGGGTTTAGTTTCATTAAATTAAGCTCCAAGTTCAGATGATTAATAGGATTCCTAGAGGCTCTTTCCTGGGATATCATGGGCAAGGATTCGAAGGTTTCTGTAAAGCATACATCTTTTTTGCAAAATAAAGGTCTCTGTTGCAGGGCTTTTCTGCCAAAAAGATATGTAGTTTTAAGGAGCCTACAGGTTTGTGTTGGATTTTTTAAGAGATTTTAGATTGAGTTTTTAAGAGATTTTGTGTTTTTTTCAAGAGATTGTATGTTGATGTTTACTAGATTTTAAGTTTTTTGAAGAGATCTAATGCTGGAGAAGTTTCTATAGATTATTAAGAAACTGCCCTAATCGATGCCAGGGGGTTTCTAACAAAAGTGCAAGAAACAGGCTAAATTTCAGGCTGCATTTCCTATCTTTCAGTTGCCATGTCTCGGAACCACCCTGTACAAAGCGTTGCCATCCCATACAACTAAAAAGAAGCTCAGACTATGCCTTGCGGCTCTGTGGGGTGGCAACGATTTGCAGGTTTCTCAAATTTGCATGTCTTTTTGCAAAAGACCAAGCCTACCATAAAAGGGCTTTTCCCTCAAAAAGATCTGACATTTGATCAGTGAAGCAGATAACTTCACAGAATCTTTAGCCCCGAATCATTTGATGAATTAAAACTGCGCGAAGCGCGGTATCAACAAATAGCATGTAGCGCGATTTTTTTTTGCGGCGCCAGCCGCGAAATTTTCAAAACGTGAAATTAGCAGCGCGTCGGGCAAAACATTTCCGGGGTTTTTTGGCGGATTTTTTTGTTAAAAAAAGGGGGTGTTTTAATACACAAGAATTCACTCGGTTTTTGCCAACTGGTGTCGTGTCATCGTTGAGTCACGCGCTCTGACGTGTCCTTGCAAACAAAGTAATCCGAGTGTTTTGTCACTTTTGAGTTGACATCCCATACATAGACACCTCTGAGTGAGACTCTCTGTTTTATTAAAGTTGTTTGTCTCCACCATCACGGTCCCGCCGAGTGACTCGAATTATGTCAATAGAAGCGCTTCTCTTGAACAGTTTCAGTTAATTTATCCTAGCAGAGCCCGACGATTGTGTAGCAACGATGGTTGTCACCAATATCAGGCAGCACAGAACTGCAGCTTCGACTCAAGCAGAAACAAGTAGATCGTCGGCTCAGGATCGTTACTGTGTCTGGGGCTCAGGAGGAGGTGCGAAGAAACGGCGTGGAAACGGAGACGAATAAAGACAAGTCCAGTAGTTGTGATGTTGCTGTTACGTGTGATGACGTACGTTGTTTTTTATAAACTGTCTTGGAATTGAATTGGTGTTGTGCGATTCGTATCTCACAAGGTTTGATCTGACAAAGGATATGTTATTGGACACTTTCTGCATTGATATTTTCAACAAATAGTCTAGTTGTGATTACTGAGTTTTTGAATTCGATTCATTTGCAATACTATTGAATCGGTAAACTAAAGAAGACACTGAAATGAAATGGCCCATAGACAAAAAAATTGTTAAAAAAGTGTCGCAGGCAAGATTTTTGGGGAACAGACTGCGCCGCAGGCAAAACCTTTCAAAGAAAATGCGCCACAGGCAAGATTGATTGGACTGAATCCTAATGGGTACTTTGTCCTCTTAATATAGAATGTGAATTATTATTCACAAATCACATGTCCGAATCTTCTTTCTTTAATTAATCGATTAATCAAAGTCGGCCCAAAGTACTTTTGTTTGCCCCACTTGCATTTCAGGAATCCTACCGAGCGTTGCCACCCCATGACAGCCAGGCGAGCCTGTGCTCTGTCTCTCTCTCTCTCACACACTCTCTCTCTCTCTCTCTCTCTTTCTCTGTCTGTCTTCCCCCCCCCCTCTCTCTCTCCGTTTTCTCTCCGTTCTCTGTCTTTGTCTCTGTTTCTTCCCCGTGCACCCCATCTCTTTTTTCCCCTCTCTCTTCTAAAAAGCAGGAAAGCAGTGAAGGCGAGTTTCTCTTTTATTTGACAAAGATATATATATATATATGTGCGTGTATATGTATGTGTATTTTTATGTGTGTGTGCGTGTGTGTGTGTGTGTGTATGTGTATGTGTATGTGTGTGTGCATGTGTGTGTGTGTGTGTGTGTGTGCGTGTGTGTCAATCGCCGAAATTTAAGTATGTCATCTTATTCAACTGCTTTGGAGTGGCAGCGTCTAGTAGTTTCTCTAGATTGCTAATGTGTGTTGCAGTGTGCTACAGTGTGTTGCAGTGTGTTGCAGTGTGTTGCATCGCCAAAATATTTTCATGTCAGCTCAGTTGACTTCATGGAGTCACACACTCGCACACACACACACACACGCACGCACGCACACACACTCACACACACACACACACGCACACACACGCACACACACACACACGCATAATTCAACTTAATACACTTGCTGTGGGGTGGCAATATCTAGCAGGCTCCCATAATTGCTAGTGTGTTGCAGTATTTTGCAGAATGTTGTAGTGTGTTGTAGAGTTGCGCTATGGAGTCGCACCGTCTAGTTGACTCCCTACTAAGTATCACCGAAATGTATTCATGTCAGCTCAGTTGACTTGATCGAGTAATAAACTCATAATTCAACGTAATACACCTGCTGTGGGGTGGCAACGTCTAGTGGGCTCTCCAAATTGCAGTGTGTTTCAGTGTGTTGCAATGTGTTGCAGTGTATTTCAGTGTGTTACAGTGTGTTGCATCGCGTGCAGAGTTGCGTAATGGGGTGGCACCGTCTAGTAGGCTCCCGTCTCTTTTGACAAAATGGCACATTGAAACAGGGTTCTTTTGCAAAAGAGACCTGTGAATTTGAGGACGTATGAATCGTTGCTACCAATGTACTCCGCACCAAAAGCATCTTGGTGGCGAAATTTCGACCCCAGAAACACCTTTTAGGTTGGTTTCTACCACCAACTCTGAACTAAACGTTATTTTAGATTTGTACCACAATGAGTGAGCCAGGGTATCCGCTGATTTCCAGTAAATGGGTTCGACAATAGATGGATTCCAAGAAGCTTTTCGTGCAGATCAGCATATAAGTTAATAATAGCATTTTGGCAACACGCCTATATGCATGCGCACAACACGTACACATAGAATAGTAGTCTGATCGAATGGGACATACTGCGCATGCATTTGCGAGCCTCAGACGCTGTGTGTGTGTTTGTGTCCATGTGAGAGCGTGTGCGTGTGTATTCGTGTATGAGCAGAATGTGAAGCGTTGTAATCTCCACTGAAGATATTGAAATATACCCGCATATCTGAGATATCCAGTATATTTGTATATATTTAGTGGTGATTTACTCGTTGTATGAGTCATGTCTCCAGCCACTAATGATATTCAGATATAATGAATATCTTGTATGAGTCATGTCCGAGTCCCGCAACCCTAGTTTCTAGGGCCTGTGGGGTGAAGCGATTGTTAGGGAGGGTTTCGAGTGCCTCCAGGTTCTCAGTGGTGGGTCCCTCTTTTTGTATGGGGTTGGGGTGGGGGTTGTGCCCAACGTCTGATCCTCCTTGTCGGGGGAGGTTTTTCTCAGGGATTTTCATCGGTGGGTCCGGATGTAGTGGAGGTTCTTCGTCATTATGTTGCGTTTTGTGTGATGGTTTGGACTTCTTTGCTGGCAACTGCTGGTTAGCCATTGTTGAGTCTCTGAGTGCATCAATGTCAGTCACATCATTGTGTTCCATTTTTCTGTAAATCAGTATGTAGGCCTGTGTTTGGTGCAAGTGTGACAATGTTGTTTGGGCTGTTATGGCGTCATTGTATGATGTCCATTCGTCCCCTCTGTTCGTTATTGCTA
>Ga0105051_10007936_pt1 | contig 10914 bp, 9 predicted proteins | sample FRY02_FD_78383 | JGI IMG/M metagenome (GOLD analysis project Ga0105051, IMG submission 78383) | Freshwater microbial communities from Lake Fryxell liftoff mats and glacier meltwater in Antarctica - FRY-02 (megahit assembly) | ecosystem: Environmental > Aquatic > Freshwater > Ice > Glacier...
CATACAATAGAATCAGAAAGCTTATCACTCATTCGAAGTAGCGTAATTTTCTCACCAATCTGTGATTCGATACATAAAATGGAATTTTCATCAAGTAATTCCATTAATCGGAATGCAAAACTTCTTTTAGATAAAGAAGATTTAGGATTTCTTTTAGAAACCAGCCATTCCTCCCTAATATCCACCATATTGGGAATGCATTGGCAAAAATTAAGATTGTGAAAAATTATTTTCTCAATATTACGAATATTTATCTCCATATCACTATTTTAAATCAATACGGTACATCTAAGCAAATTTAGGAGTCGACAATGGCAGAAGATAATTTCAATCCAAGTGGAGCAGAAGGCAATTTAAATGTAAAAGGTAGTATGCCACAAGAATTTTTAGAAGCAATTAAACAACAGAAGAGTTCTGAAGAACCAAAAAGCGAAACCCCTCAATCAACATTGCAAAAACCAAATAATTCATTTGGCGGACTGCGTGATGCAAAAAAAAACCAAGACAAACCTGTGGTTGAAAAATCGACTGCCACATCAAGTTATGCCCAAAGCAATCAGAGCAACCACTTAAAAGAACTGCTCGATTCTCTCCGTAGTTCAATTGCACAGTACGAAGAAGTGCTACTTCCTTCTAAAGGAAGATTTTACGATGGCACTAATGGTCCAGCCAATGGAATCGTACAGCTTAGGCCAATGACAGGAGAAGAAGAACAGATTCTAGCGACTCCTAGGTTTGTGCGTAAAGGTCAAGCCATCAATATGATATTTCAAAAATGCATCAAGGAAACTTTTAAAGTCGAAAATCTTCTTACGGTAGACCGAACATATCTTCTGTTGTATTTGAGAACAATATCTTATTCACATAGTTACGATGTTGAAGTTAAATGCCCAGAATGTTCCTCTAAATTTAGTACTAATATTGACTTAAGCAGTCTTTTTGTAAATCAGTGTCCACATGATTTTGGACCAGCATTAGAAGACACCTTGCCTAATTCTAAGCTACCCTTTAGTTATAGACTTTCGACTGGTCGTGATGAACAAGAAATCAACGACTACAGAGAAAGACGACTTAAGATGTTTGGTGATTCTGCAACTGATGACACCTTGACATATAGAACAGCACAATTGATTGAAAATATAGACGGAATCGTGGACAAGGGTGAACTTCAGATACTTTTGAAAAACATGCCAATCAATGATGTGGCTTATATTCGAAGCGTCATTAATGAACCCCCATTTGGTGTTGATACCAATGTTGAAATAAATTGTCCGAGCTGCCAAGCTGAATTCACAATCGACTTGCCACTTGAAGCAAATTTTTTCTTCCCCCGGAGGAAAAAGGAAAAGAACACCCAAGCTTAGCACTTGGGAAAAACCTCTTAGAGGAAATGTTTTTCTTTATGTATCACCTCCAACAAGATATAGTAAAAACACTAAACATGCCAGTCAATGTGCGGCAATGGATGGTTCAAAGATTCATAGAACAAAAGGAAAAAGAAAACCAAGCTATTGAATCTGAAAGACGCAAGGCTAGTTCCAAGAGAAAGTAATAGATGTCACTCAAAGAAAGAATGCAAAATCCAACCTGCAGCGATACAATCAGGTTGCGCTTGTTTTCTTACAATAGCAACAATAGAGCCGACCTAACATCAATTCAAAAAGTTGATATTTACACTCTTGACAATACTATGGCCAATGCAGCAAATCCAGACGGCAGAAGGCTTGTAGAAAGCATATCTGGAACAAATGTGGTGTCTGAGGAGACTGGATCTTATTATGTGGAAGTTTCAGCATCTAGCCCTCTATACACCATAGGCCAGTATGTGGACATATGGAGCGTATCTTTTAGCGAGAATGAATGTGCTGAAGCAGAAATACAAAACAAATTTAAAATATATCCAAATCTATGGTTTACATCGCCAGTTCCTCCAGTATACGACTTTTCTTTTGGTTTTAGGCCTAATAGAATCGTCAAAGGAACAAAACGTTATCTGATCATTCAGGTAACACCAAATGTTCCTCGGGGTGCCGATCTTCTATCATATTACGAAAATCTCGCCATAGTCTCAGATTTGCGTATATCTATCGAGAAAGCCTGCGGTGATTGTGTCCCAAAGGAAAAAGATCTACGATTGATAGTTGATCGGCAGCTCGTGGACTATCGTGAAGTAATGTATGGGTATTACTTTATTAACACGAACGAATACGACTCAGGAATATACAATGTCTGGTTTGAACTTGAATATGCTGAAAACACATTTGTTTCAGAAAAAAATCAAATGCAAATTTTTGAATGATTTAATTTAAAAATAAAACAATTTATGGTACAGTCTGGGCTTTGGAGTAACCAGATGAACCTAAATTACAAATTCGATGAATGGATCAAGCACAATCAAAATGTGCTATTAATTGGAAAACATGGAGTGGAAAGACAGCCATGATCAAAGATGCATTTTCTAGAAATGGCGTCCGATGGAAGTACTTTAGTGCCTCAACAATGGATCCGTGGACGGACTTTGTAGGCATACCAAAAGAATCAAAAAAAATAATTGATGAAAAAGAAGTAAGTTTTATCCAAATGGTAAGACCTTTAGACTTTGCACTTGGTGAGGTCGAGGCTATATTTCTTGACGAATTCAACAGATCTGCAAAAAAGATACGAAACTCGGTAATGGAACTCATACAATTCAAATCAATAAATGGTGAAAAACTAAAGAATCTCAGAATGATTTGGGCAGCCATAAACCCAGATGATGATGGTGAAATGTATGATGTGGAACGACTTGATCCTGCTCAACTAGATAGATTTGAAGTTCACAAAAAAATAGAATATAGACCAGATGCAGACTATTTTCGATCTAAATTTGGAAAAGAACTTGCAGATGCAGCAATATCATGGTGGAACGAACTTGACGATGAAACAAAAAACATAGTTTCTCCACGCAGACTTGATTATTCAATTATGGCATATCAACGTAATGGCGACCTAAGAGACTACCTGCCACAAGAGTGTGGTGTGTCAAAATTATTGCACACTATGCGAGAAGGTCCGACAGGCGAAAAAATAGCAGGACTAATGAAAATGGGAGATAAACAAGCTAGTTCAGCTTGGATGGCTAATGAAAATAATTTTTCGTCAGCTATTAAGTACATCATAGAAAGCAAACCGCTATTAGAATGGTTTCTTCCACTACTCAAACAAGAAAAACTAGCATCTTTAATGTCATCTAGTGACAAAGTACTTAAGAGTGTAATGTCAAATGTAGTGACCATAGATGTGTACGCTCAGATTGTATTTGAAATACTGAGCGCAGACAGCGACCAAAAGCTGACAACAAAGATTAAGCGACACTTTACGCAGAATTCAGAAGTTGGGATTGAATTCAGCGAACAATGCAAAAAAAGGGGGTTTTATAAGTTAAATGTATGAGATAAAATCAAATGAATGGGGCGAACTAGCATCTATGCTTGAAAATTTTCATCCCATATTTTACAAATTATGGTCTGTTGGAAAACCATCAATTAATGAAGACATACAAACTGCGGCAGTAAACTTTGATAAAACTGGAAAATGTATAATGTTTCAGTTCAATCCAAAATTTTGGAATTCTTTAACAGTTCTTGGAAAACTCTTCACAATATCACATGAAATGCTTCACATTATACTTAGCCATGGAATAAGAACTAAAAGTTTAAATGATAAAGACAAAGTAAGAGCTAACATATGTCTAGACATAGTAGTCAATCATGCCCTTGTATCAAATTTTGGATTCTCTCGTGAAGACATAGACAAAGATATGGGTGAGGCTCTTCTCAATGAAAACGGAGAAAAAGGAGTTCTTTGTTGGGCTGATACAATATTCAAAAATAGAGAAATTGATGAAAATATGCAATTTGAATATTACTACAATCTTTATAAATCGAATTTTGGTGATGGCAACCATTCCATAACTCTTGGATACAACTCTGGTGCACTTGACGACCACTCTGGACTGGCTGTTGGATTAGATGATTTCTTGATTGAAGTATTCAATGAGGAGAAACCAGAAGGGATCAACATAATAAAAGAACTTATAAAGAAAAATAAAGCAAAAAGCTTCGCTGGAACTATGGCAGGAATATGGATCGAATTAGCAGGCAAAAAAAAACCAATAAAAAGAAAATGGGAAACAGTAATTAAAAAATGGGAAAGACAACACAATGAAGATTCTTATGGGATTGCTGAACAATGGCTAAGATCATCAAGAAATCACTCTTTGCTTGAACGATGTTTATTTATTCCAAGTGAAATAGAAACCTATCAAACAGTAAAATCAGAATTTAAAACTGATGTGTTTTTCTTTATGGACACATCAGGAAGCTGCTATAGCCAAATAGAAAGGTTCTTTTCGGCTGCAAATGGATTAAATAAACATAAATTCAATGTGAGAACATTCTGTTTTGATACACAAGTTAAGGAAGTTTTTCTAAAAGAAAAAAGAATGTATGGTGGTGGGGGAACTTCCTTTAGCGTACTTGAAAATTTCGTAAAAAAAGAGATAAAATCTTTGTCTTGCCTACATCCACATATATTTGTTTTGACAGATGGATATGGAGACAACTTCAAGGCTAGTCATCCCAAAAAATGGCATTGGTTTATAATGGAAAATGGGATTACATCTTACATAGACAATAATTGTACAATACATAATTTGGAATCGTTCATTTAGAATTGATAAAAAAAATCGTCTTCAAGATCAAGCAAAACTTCAAGTGAAATTGCTGTCCAATTTTTATATATCAAGGAATATTCAAAACACTTTCCGAAAATCTCTTTGGTCTGAACAAATGCCAACCAAGCTTTTCTTGTTCGTTTCCAACACAGCATTGGTTTCCTATTACATCGTTCTGAGTCACTTACAACTTGTTCTAAAAATTTATCTAATTCATTGTTTCCATGCTGGAAAATGGAATTTAGGTCAATTCCGTCATACCCTCCTTTTGACTCAAGACAAAAAACAAATTTTTCTGGGACAATAAGATCTCCACTAAATACATCTCTTGCATGTTTGGGCAGATGGGTTACTTGCCCCCAACGATTTCCACTTCCAACAGATCTTGAAAAATCTTCACAGTTAAACCTTTTATTTAATATCTTAGTCAATTCACGTTCTACCCTACTGCCCTTTTTTTTACCATTAATCTTCTTTTTTTTGCCTTTTTTGTTGTTTCCAACAATATCATCCACAACGAAATCTTCATTGTCAAATTCATTTTTCATATTCCCCCTAGCCAAAAATAGTATCTGCATTTAAGAGTGTATCATTTTGATTCTTTAAAATCTGAATGACTTTTTCAACTTCATCCCTTGTCATAGATCCACTCTGAATCATCAATTCGCATGTTGTATATATGTTCCGACTAATCTCTTGAGCACTTTTGACCTGTTTTTCTAATCTTGCAAGAACCAATTCAAGATTATCAATATTCGGTGCAAAATTGTTCTTATTAGTTAAAGTAGTTATTGTCTCAATATAAACATCATCAACAATCATTGGAAGTTTTCCACCTTGATGATTCCATAATTTTGAAACACTACGAGATACAAGATATCTCCTAGGAACATCGGCATATTGCGTATGTGAATCAATATTAAAATGCCACACTTCATCATTGGGTATTTCAACGATCTTAGTTTTGTGAAGTTCAATTAAACCAGAGTCTCTAATTGAATCTTTCCATATTGAAGGCTCAGAAAAGAAGAAAACCTGACCAAGAATTTCCCTTAAATCTGCAACCCACAACGGACGATGAATGTTTCTAAAAAGCCAAAGATTTCTTGAATTTTTGGGTTTCCATTCCCCTATTCCAACAGCCATATGGCCGCTATTGATTAAAGAAAAAACATCTTTAATTCCTGCCAGTCTATGTTGTTCTGGAACGCTTCCAACATAACTGTCTAATTCAGAACTGTTGTATAAAAGTGCGGCTTGTTCAAATATGCGAAGTATTATTTCACTATCGCATTGAGAATCAACTGTATACTTTTTGATTAGGCTTTCATAATCTTCATTGTTAACCTTGCCATTATGAACAACGGCCAAATTATAAGATTCACTTACGAATGGATGATTATTTATATTCTTAGAAGGACTTCCAGATCCCTTACTAGCCCCTCTAGCGTGAACAAGAGCTAAATTAGTATCAAGTATAGATTTGCTAAGCCAATTTTCAGATTTGACTAATTCGGTACTTCTGCCAGGTTGCTTGTGATAGTGTACCTTTCCATCATTTCCAAATTCCGACATCCAATAACCAGCCGCATCAATTCCCCTTGATTCAATCTTTCGGAATAACGAAGAAAGAATAGAAAAAGATAATTTTAAATTTTTAGACTTACCTACGAATCCAGCTATACCGCACAAATATTTTTCTCCTAGAAGTTATTCAACATGCCTGTACTTCCACCAAGCGGTGGATTTGAGTCCTGTTGACTTGTGCCTGGACCTGTTGGTTCAACAACCTTATTGTCTGATGGTGGGACTGTTGCCTTGCCCTTACCTTTGGTCTGATTTTGCAATGCCGATGTGGATTGAGAATCTTTGTCTTTTGTTGCGTCATCCACCCCAAGAGAGTTAATTGGCACACCAAGTTTTTCAACCATTTTCTGAATTGAAGCTATAGATTTCTGAAGAACACTAGGGATATCTTCATCAATTTCTCCATAAAGAGATTTTGAAATGTAGACTCCTATATCACCAAATTTTTGTAAATATGGTATGGATTCATCGTAGATTGGATTGTTAGCAACGCTCTGTATCATAGATATAATGTTTTCGGTTGCTGTTATTGTTGCTTGATTTTTTTTGCCTGCATTTGCCATAAGACCTTGAAGAGCATCAAGTATAGGACCTATTTTTTTGCCAAGGTCTTGTTTGTCTTCCATCATTAAGAATTCTTTAAAGTTCATGGTTTATTTATGGCTTCCAAGTTTGGTTTTTTGTTGTTAATAGCAGCCGCTATTAGACCAACAAAAAGAGGAGAAGCCACAGTTAACCGAGATTTAAACTCAGGATGAGCTTGAGTTCCTATAAAATATGGATGAATATCGCTACTGATCTCCATAATTTCAATAAGATTAGTTTGGGGATTTCTTCCGCTAACAAAAAACCCTTTAGACTCAAACTCCTGCACATAATCTTCATTAACTTCAAGTCTATGTCTATGTCTTTCTCTGATCGTTTTTTGACCATACATTTTGTATGCTATAGAGTCTTTTTTTAAATCGCAGTCGTATGCACCAAGACGCATGCTTCCAGACTTCTTAATGATATTATCTTGACCTTGAACATATCTGACAACTGGGTGCGTGGAGTCCTTGTCAAATTCCATGCTGTTTGCACTCTGTTGTCCACACACATTTCTAGCGAATTCTATGACTGCACATTGAAGCCCAAGACATATACCAAGAAATGGTATTTTTTTCTCTCTGACATACTGAATGGCTTTAATTTTACCCTCAATTCCACGATTATCAAAACCACCAGGAACAATAACACCATCAAGTTCATCGAAAAACTTATGATATCCTCTTGCGTCTTTGTATTTTTCTAATTCTTCAGACTTAAACCACTTGATGATCACCTTTGCATCTTTAGCAATACCAGCACTAAGCAAGGCTTCTTTAAGACTAATATAAGCTTCATCGCAATTTTCATATTTGCCAAATACACCTATAGTGACTGACTGAAAATCGTTTTTTGTATGCTTCTCTACTACCTCACGATACTTGTGTATTCTGCACGCACTACGATTAAGATGAAATAAATCTACAAAAAGGTCATCTACATGCCTATCGTAAAATGCAAGCGGAACTTGATATATGGAATCAAAGTCTGGAGCATCAAATACAGCATCTCTATCTACATTTGAGAGTTGTGAAACTTTCTGTAATATCTTGTCTGGCATTGGAGTTTCTGTCCTACAAAGTATTACATCTGGTTGAAGACCATGTCTTTGAAGTTCTTTTACTGCATTTTGCAATGGTTTTGTTTTGAATTCTTTGATCGTCTTAACCCAAAGTATTGGTGCGACCAAAACGATTAAAACACTTGATCTTTGCTTTTGCTTGAATAACCTAATGCTTTCAAAAAACGCAAAACTTTCAGAATCCCCAACTGTACCGCCTACTTCCGCTATCACAATATCGTGGTCTTTGCCTAGGTCGACCAAACGTTTTTCTATTTTATCAGTAAGGTGTGGGTTAACCTGAATAGTTTCTCCAAGGTGCTTTCCACGCTCTTGTTCTTCTATTAGTTCTTTCTGTAGTATGCCATGGGTACATATATTATTCTTGGTAACAGTAATGCCAGCTATTCTTTCATAATGGCCTAAATCAAGATCAGTCTCAGTGCCATCGTCGCAAAGAAAACACTCCCCATGTTCTCCGGGTCCAAGAATACCAGCATTTATATTGTAATAAGGGTCAAATTTAATCATCGTCACGGTATGACCACGCAACTTAAGCAAAAGCCCTATGCTGGCTGCCGAAACACCTTTACCAGTTCCAGAAATAACACCACCAACAACAAAAATATATTTAGCCATTCTAATGCCTCATTGATTCTATTTTCTATTAGAGTAAGCTAAAAAAAATGCCAATACCATATTTAAAAAACATTACAAGAACCACCAGCACAAGCGACATTTTCTACAAGCTTAGTGTTGTCTTCTTGTTCAGACATAGTTGTGTAGTCCACATCTTTATAATTTCGTGAAAGATCTAACCATAACTTGTTATTGTTAACATCTTTAAGAAGATATGTAAGTTCCCTTATATTTCCATCAAGATATCGATCAGCAAACTGCTTGGCTCTACGCATCCAGTCCTTTTGAAGAAAATACATCTTAATGTCTCTTTGATATTTTTCAATGTTTTCATCATCAACTTTTTCTAAATCTTCTGGTTTGTTAAGCTTATAGATACCCAAAAGACTATCACAAGCAGTCCAAAGGCTATCATAGGCATGTAAAGCGTCTACAATTAAACCCGAACTAAACATAGATCCGTTTCCATATTTTAAAACAATCTCATCAATCATAAGTATTTTAGTGAATGGGGCTTGGTTGAAATCTAAATCTCCCGAATCACCAAGAAGCGATATGCCAGCGAAACTATGTCTGTTCTGATATATGAAATCTTCAACAGCAGGCCAATCATCAGATTTCACATTAATAGTATTGCTAACATTGTGGCTCAACCATGGTTCTACGCAAAGATCTTTTCTTTTGCCTACTTCTACCCAATTTTCTTGAACTAATTTAACAATCTCAAGAAGTTTAATTGCAGATGTATCATCTTTGGTAATAACGCCATTAGGCATTTCAATCAAGAAATTTATGAACTCGTCAGTATTATTTGCACTCCATGCAGAAAAACCAACCGCTTGAGGATTCGACATTTTGAAATGTTGAATAGGATTTTCCGACGCATTACTTTGAACCCTTCTTATGTATCGCCTTGCATGAGATGGATGTATTCCAGAACTAGTGCCAAGCAAACACGAAGCCGTCCCTTCTGGCTTGACGCATGTGGTTCTAGAAGCTAGATTTATGCCAATTTTACCAGCAATCTCTTCATTGACATGCAAGACAAGCTGAGCCATTTCACGCAGATTATTCTTATCAAGAGTAATAGATGGGTAATCCATTATTCCAGTCATACTAACCCCAAGTAAGGCTTCACGGCGAATGATAGACTCACTAACTGGCCCAAGATATGCGAACTCTGTGTAGCCTGCTTGCAAAGTACCTATAATAGCAGCAACCCTTGCTGCTAAAGCAAAATTTTCTTTACTGTGTAACTTCGACCCATTGATGGTAGTAAGGTTACATGCTTGCCATCCAGAATTTCCATTTGAATCATAACCATATAGTCCAATTTCAACACAGGGATTGAAAAGAGCCTCTGTATTGTCGCACCATATGACTCCTGGTTCTCCAAATTGCCTTGTACACTCAAATAGCCTATGATAATCATTTCTACTAACTGAATCTTTGAGAAGAACAGCACTATTGTTCGATCTAGCTCTCTGGGGATTTTTATAAAACCAATCACCAGTTTTTGACTGAAGCATTAATTCGTCATTAGCTGTAAACATTGCTAGTGTTGCACTGCGCCTCACACCACCGCTAAGTACAGCATCACTAGAATGCATTACTATATCATACGCATCAACTGTTCTAAGTCTTCTACATCCAGAATCAATGCATTTGTTGATAACATTTCTACAATTTTCAATTGCTTTGTGCAATGGTTCATGTCCAGGTGCTTTGCCTATGCCATAAGACAATGGAGCTCCTTTGTCCCGAATAAGGGTGTAATCAAATACGACTTTTTTGCCATAATACTCGCTGAATTCTTCGTTTGGCATATATGAAGCTATAAGAACCCCAAGTGCGTTAGACCAACCTTCTATAGAGTCGTCCACCTTCCAGACAGCTTGGCCAGAAAGATCAGAGGAACTATGAATGTGAAATTCTGGTAATTTAGCAACATGGTGAGTCTGGACGCTAAATCCAGTACCACAACCATTAAGCAAAAGCCAAATGCATTCTTGGAAGAATCTAGATCTATCACAATAAGAACTGATGCAATTGTAAATTTTTGCATTTCGTCTAAGTATTGGCTCTCCACCAAATTGCAAAGCTCTTTGACTGCCGAGAGCAACCTTGTTATGAACATGACCGAAAGCCCAATCTATTTCGCTCTTCAACATTGGATATTTTTCTAAGTGCATTCCTTTAACTCTATCTATGGCTTCATTCCAGGTCTCTCTTCTTCCAAGATTCTTATTGTGTCTTGCGTATCTAGAGACGAAAGTGTAGTCGGACAAAGCTTTTAATGACATCGTTTACCTCTATTTAAGATTAA
>Ga0105051_10007937_pt1 | contig 10913 bp, 9 predicted proteins | sample FRY02_FD_78383 | JGI IMG/M metagenome (GOLD analysis project Ga0105051, IMG submission 78383) | Freshwater microbial communities from Lake Fryxell liftoff mats and glacier meltwater in Antarctica - FRY-02 (megahit assembly) | ecosystem: Environmental > Aquatic > Freshwater > Ice > Glacier...
GCGATCACTGCAAGTTTCATGGGCGCAAGCGCATTGACGTGGGGATTATTACTCGTGTTTATGGGCGGAGCAGGAAAGAGCGCCATGTTCCCTTTGCATATTTGGTTGCCCGATGCGATGGAAGGTCCTACGCCGGTATCTGCATTGATTCATGCCGCTACAATGGTTGTTGCCGGAGTTTTCTTAGTTGCAAGATTGTTTCCGATATTTTCTATTTCTTGTCCGGGCGCATTGGAAGTAGTTATGTGGACCGGAGTTATCTCTGCCTTATTCGCAGCCATTATTGCCTGCACACAAACCGATATTAAACGCGTACTCGCTTATTCTACCATGTCGCAAATTGGGTATATGATGTTTGCACTCGGCGTATCCGGATACGGTGGTGAAGCAGGATTAGGTTTCACGGCGTCCATGTTTCATTTGTTTACGCATGCCTTCTTCAAAGCATTATTATTTCTTGGTGCCGGCGCCGTTATACATTACATCCACAGCAATGAGATGAAAGACATGGGTGGATTAAGAAAAGCGATGCCCATTACTCATATTACTTTTTTGATTGCTTGTTTAGCCATTGCGGGAGTTCCACCCTTCGCCGGTTTCTTCAGCAAGGAAGAAATTTTAACTGCGGCGCATCATAGTCACCCGATCGTGTATTACATCGCTTTACTAACGGCAGGCATTACCGCGTTTTACATGTTTCGTTTGTACTATTCGATATTCTGGTCTACGGAAGCGAAACATGCTCATCAGAACGATCACCATCATGGCGAAGGAACCTGGAGCATGAAAATTCCTTTGTTGATTTTAAGTGTAGGAGCCATCTTCGCCGGACTCATTCCTTTCGGAAAATTTGTAAGCAGTGATGGATTTCATTTACATATTCCTTTTGAGATGAGTGCCGCTATTCTTCCTGTAATTATTGCGCTGACAGGAATTGGCATTGCCACTCTCTTGTATAAAAAACAAAACGAGCGTCCAAACAAATTAGCTGCATCACTCAGTGGCGTCTATACGGCAGCTTATAGAAAATTCTACATCGACGAAATTTATTTATTCATTACCAAGAAAATCATCTTTAACATGATTGCAAGTCCGGCGGCATGGATTGATAAAAACATAGTGGATGGAAGCATGAACGGACTCGCTTCACTTGTTGAATGGAAAGCGAACATGATTAAAAAAATACAATCGGGGAAAGTACAAGATTACGCTTTGTACTTTTTCATTGCCGCCTTCGGTTTCACCGCACTCGCTATTTATCTGGTCAACTAAAAAGAAATGAATTTACATATACTCATCATTGCACCTGTAATTACGGCCATCGCGCTGCTCTTCTTCAAGGAATTGAAGCAGATTCGATTTGTGGCATTGGCAGGATCGACACTACAATTAATACTCAGCTTTATTTTATTAAGTACGTTTTGTGCAGAACGAGCGAGCGGCAATACAGCGGCAATGTTATTTTATAGTTCAGTATCTTGGTTTGCTCCGTTAGGAATTGCCTTTACTACCGGTGTTGATGGTATTTCGGTGAGTATGATTTTACTCTCCGCATTTGTTGTTTTGGCCGGAGTATTGGTGAGTTGGAAGATGGAAAAAATGAGTCGAGAATTCTTTTTCCTTCTGATGTTTCTCAGCGCCGGAGCATACGGATTCTTTATCTCACTAGATCTCTTCACTTTATTCTTTTTCTTAGAAATTGCAGTAATTCCTAAATTCTTATTGATTGGTGTTTGGGGCAGCGGCAGAAAAGAATACAGCGCCATGAAACTTGCTTTGATGCTTATGGCGGGATCGGCTTTTGTGTTAGTGGGATTATTGGGCTTGTATTTCAATACCGATATTGGTAACGGAGTGCATACTTTCGATTTCCTCAGCATCGCAAAACAACAAATTAATCTTGAAGCGCAATTGATCTTTTTCCCATTGGCATTTATCGGCTTTGGAATTTTCGGTGCACTCTTTCCATTTCACACATGGGTTCCTGACGGACATAGTTCTGCTCCGACTGCGGCCTCCATGTTTTTAGCAGGCATATCTATGAAGTTAGGAGGTTATGGATGTTTACGCGTCGCCACGTATTTGATGCCGGAAGCAGCGCATGTGTATGCTCCTTACATCATTTTATTAGCCACCATTGCCATCATTTACGGCGCCTTCGCTACCATGATGCAAACGGATTTAAAATACATCAACGCCTATTCATCGGTAAGTCACTGCGGATTTGTATTGCTTGGAATCGGCATGCTCAACGAAACGGCCATAGCCGGCGCCGTTATGCAAATGATATCACATGGTTTAATGACCGCTCTCTTCTTCGCCGCCATCGGCATGATTTACGAAAGAACACATACAAGGATGGTTTCACAATTGGGAGGATTACTCAAAGTGATGCCCTTTATCTCAAGCATATTTATCATTGCCGGTTTATGTTCCTTAGGATTGCCCGGCTTCAGCGGATTCGTAGCGGAAATGACGGTGTTCATGGGCGCATGGCAGCACCAAGAAACCATGTATCGACTCGCTACCATCTTATCCTGTGCCTCCATTGTTGTAACGGCGGTGTATATACTAAGAGCGGCAGGTAAATCCATCATGGGACCCATAGTCAACAAAGAACATCTTTCTTTGGGCGATGCTACCTGGAATGAAAAAACTGCTGCGGTATTATTACTTAGTGGAATTGTAGTGATTGGTATTGCTCCTTTCTGGTTACAAGATTTAATACATGCCGATGTAAACGGATTGATGGTTAACATCGGTCGTAATTTAATTCCTTAATTTAAAAAATGATGTTCGAATTCCTAAATATCATGAAACACGAGCTGCTGCTCTGCTTCCTGCTTTTCTTTATACTCATTGCGAAAATTGGCAGCAAGGAAGAAAATTCTCCAAGCTGGCATGTCATGATTAATCTTCTTTTGCTCATTAATTTCCTCTTAGGATTTTGTTACAATGTAGATGGCGAACTTTTCAATGGCATGTTTGTCATCAACGATTTAGTGCATCTCGAAAAAAATATTCTGAACTTGGGATTGCTTTTAATTTCATTGCAAGCACATCCCTATACGCGCAACCATCATCATGCTCCTGAGTTTTACATGCTTTTAATTTCCTCTGTATTGGGAATGTTCTTCATGTTATCGTCCGGACATCTTCTCTTATTCTATATCGGATTGGAATTATCGACCATTCCACTTGCTGCTTTAGCCAATTTCAACCTCAACAAAAGCAATTCGTCGGAAGCAGGAATGAAAATGATTATGTCGAGTGCTTTTAGTTCGGCATTGTTGCTGATGGGAGTCTCCTTGATTTATGGAACAACCGGATCATTTTCATTTGGAGAAATCACTTTACAGCTCACAGGATCACCTTTACAAATATTTGCCTTCGTGATGTTATTTGTCGGCTTCGCGTTTAAACTCTCGATGGTTCCCTTTCATTTCTGGACAGCCGATGTTTACGAGGGAGCGCCGGTTTCTATCGCTGCATTTTTATCGGTAGTTTCTAAATCGGCCATTGCATTTGTTTTTGTAACTGTATTATACAGCGTATTTGAATCCTTGGTGAGCACTTGGTATATTTTATTATTCATTACAGCTGTACTCACCATTGGAGTCGGTAATTTATTTGCATTGCGCCAACAAAACATCAAACGTTTCTTAGCATTCTCCTCCATTGCGCAAATAGGATTTATATTGGTAGGCATTAGCGGCGGATCGCAAGAGAGTGAAACTTCTGTTATTTACTTTCTGTTGATTTACGTTTTCTCCAATTTGGGTGCATTTGGCGTAGTCACGCTCGTCAGTGCTCAAACCGGAAAAGAAAGCATCAACGATTACAAAGGATTTTATAAAAGGAATCCTGGCTTGAGTTGGATCATGACCATCTCTTTGTTTTCACTTGCAGGAATTCCACCCACTGCAGGATTCTTCGGAAAATTCTTCTTGCTCACTGCAGGAGCAAGCACAGGAAATTATTTACTCATCAGTTTTGCCGCCATCAACATGGTTGTATCCATGTATTATTATTTACGTATTGTGAAAGCCATGTTCATGGATCCCAACGAGCAGCCCATCCCTCCTATTTTAAGCGGATTATTTCCGGGCATTGCATTCGTCATTTGTTTGCTTGGTATCATCCTCACCGGTTTCAGCAGCGACTTATACACTTACATTCATTCACTCAGCAGCGGAATTTAATCAGAAGAAAAAATGGGCATCAATAAAAACCATGAGTTTGAAGAGTTGGATGGCATCAAATGTTGCATCGTTGAAAAAGCAATTTCAAAGGAGCGCGTTGCCTTTTTAAAACCGCTCTTGGAAGGAAATGGGTATACGGTAGTCGTTAGTGGCATCGTTCCCAAGGCACCTACACCTGCACCACTCGCCGAAGGAGAAATAGCGCCTCCACCACCATCGCCGGCTGAGCCTACACAATTCACCATCGGAGTAACAGATATGTGCTTTAACACCATCAATGCCATCTTCGGAAGATTTTTAAGAACCAAAGAAGGGAAAGTAGTTACACTTGCTTATTGGCAGGAGAAGGATGAGAAGGCTACTGAGATTCCGTACTATGAATTTAAGCCGCAATAAAAATTATAGAATGCTACTAGATCTACGGATTGATACGAATCTACAGATTAATGTTTAGTTTTTAAGTGTTGACAAAATAAATCCGCATTGATCTGCTAAATCTGTTAAATCCGTGTTCTAACAAGCATCGAGCATCGGCCTAGTTAAACCATACCGCATAGCCCTGCCTTCGCAAATCCAAAGCAAGCGCTTCTTCGGTTTTTAATGCTTGTGCGCGTGTCATTTTTTCTTCGTTGATGTGCCTATACAAACTCGGACGTAAATAGCGACCATATTTTTTTACGATGGAAGCCGATAAATTATGACCCTTCTTATTCACGTATCCTGTAATATGCTGCTTGAATCTCTCTTCGGGTGTTTTGCTGGTCATGCCCACGTACACACATTGCAACATGCCGTTGAATTGCGGATTCGCTTCACGAAAGCGTGTGTCTTCGTTGAAGACTTTGCGAGATAGTTCGATGACGTAGACGGAGTAATTCAATGTTTTATACTTCTGCTAAACATATCAAATACTTATTTAAGCGACAAATAATCACATTGCTCATGCTCCATGTTTAGAATTCCTTTCAATGAAATCGAATTTTGCAAAGGAAATTTATCATTCAAATCTGAAGTTCTTACTAAATAAAATGTCCATTGCTCTAAGTTCATCGGATTAATTGCATTTTGATCTTTATGATGCAGCAAACAAAAAAAATAGATATCCGCTTGTCTCTTCTTTTCTAAATCATAATACCCTGCTTCAATAAATCGTCGAGTGGGTTCAATGGAGAATAAAATTTTAGAAAATTCTTTTTGTTTCCAGGAATGAATATAGGTGGAAGACTTCACCTCAATTTTACAATCCTCCTTCGTAAAAAAATCATAATCATCCCATTCTTTCAGTTCTAATTCACCACTTTGGTATATTTCTTTTAAATGGTAAGTGACGGTGTTGCTTTCAACACCAAATAATTCCGCCATCTTTTTTTGACATAACCAAAATGTTTCTTCTTGAAAAAATACTTCTACCCTTACGTCACCATGGGGCGATGAATAAAATATTATATCGTTTGACTGTGGTGTCAAGTCTTTACTCATGTGGCCAATTAAATTTTTTATTTACAACTTCATTTCTTTATCCATTCGCCCACAATTGCTCAATTTAAAAATCAGAGTTATTGGGTCCATATCCAATTAATAAATAACAAAAACCATCACTATATAAACTTTTATAAACTGAGTTCTCACAATTTCTCTTTATGTTTTTAAAGTCATGAACATCGATAAATTGAACAGTCATCAGCATATATTTGCTGTGTTCAACTAATAACTGCCATTTTTTCTAAAATAATTCCATAACAATACGTATAAAATATTGAAATCAAAATCGAGCTGAAATTTCCTATGATAAAATAATCATTTTGTACTTTATTGTTTTTGTCAAATCTGGTTCCAATTTTTAGAGCACCAAAAACAATTAAAACTTGAGAAAAATTCAGCAACAATCCGACAAACAATACAAATCGCTCCAAGGATCCCTTAAATACAGAAATTTCAAATCCTAAAAATTTTTTATTTGCGGCACTTAAGTCTAAGGGAACAAAATAATTCTTCATATACTTAAACAAAGTTTTATTCACGATCAATTCGCCAATGGCAAACAACACAAGACACAGTATGATTTTTACTATCATAATTGATTTTCTAATAAGTGCAATATGATTTTTTTAATAGATGCGTATTCATTTATTTTTAAACTCTTTTTCCTTCTCCAAGCACTTGATGCATTTGTATTTATTTTTTCAGCAACAATTTTATAATCATCAAAAACTAAAAACTTACTTACTGTTTCTAAATCTTTTGCTTTCCAATTATCAACAATATCCTGATAGAGGCTAAAAGCTTCGTTAATATATTCATCCGGGTTTTCTTTACTATTGTTAATGATTTTAAATCGTTGATCCTCCTTTTTAGAACTCTCTAATTTCTTTCTTGAATATGTTAAACCTTCACCAAGCATTTCATGAGCTATGAGTGTATTGATTTTGGTTTCAATTTTGCCATAATTAAGAACATATCTTAGTTTTATATTGAGTCCCTTTTTAATGATCATCTCCTCGATTGCAAAAATCAAATTTACTCCGTTTTCCATTGAGCTTGCAATGCCTTGGAATTCATCTCCAAGAGTAATCGTTAAGGGAGTAAGAATTAATTTCTTTTGTTCTTTGTTGATTGTATTCACCAAGCTCTTGAACTTCGTCATAAGTTGGTTTGGATTTTCATTCCGACTTTTTATGATGTCAGCCATTATAATCGAATAATTCGTTTTCATGGTTTCTTGGTTTTTTACAAACTTACGACTTTTGCAGAAATATTGCAAAAACTCTACTTTTGCAATATTTCTGCAATTTATGAATTTTGGCTTTCTTCTAATAAATAGCAGAAAAGCTCAGCTTGAATGATTTGAATGTGATGTTTCTCCAAAAAAATTCCTAAAAAACCATCTCCCAAAAAATACTCATTCTCGCTCTCAAACTCACTTTCTCTCAAACAAAACCTTCAAATAAAACCTCGGATCTTTTAATCTTCCTCTTAAATCAATGTCTTCAAACATGCAGGAGATGGTCTCTCTTAAAGTTTTGCTTCTTGCGGCTTTGTTAACGACAAGGTTGAAGAGCCAGGGGTATTTGACGAGCTCTTGCATTTTTTTGCTTAAACTTAGTTCGGGCCAGAGGCGTTTGTAGACAGTTTGGTCGTACATCTTCAAAGATTCGGCTGAGTAATTTCCTTTTATTGATTCAATGGTTTCGGCTGCTTTCAATCCGCTGATCATGGCATTGCCGATGCCCTCGCCGGTGAAGGGATCAATTAATGAGCCTGCATCACCAAGTAAGATAAACCCATCTCCCGAAAGGGGACGTTTTTTAGAGCCCAAGGGAAGACCATAACCGCGAATGCTACCTTCAATTTCTGCCCCTTCAAAACGTTTGCGTAAAGATTCATTTTCTTGAATCAACTTAAGCATATCTTCTTTAAGATTCACTTTTTTCTTACTCACAAAATCGCTGCGCATACCTACTCCCACATTGGCGTAACCGTTAGGAAGCGGAAAAATCCAGAAGTATCCGGGAAGAAAATTTTTGACGAAATGTAATTCGATGTATCCACTCGGATCTAAATCTTTTACTCCTTTGTAATAAGCACGTAAACCGGCACAGTAATGCTCCTCTTCCATCTGAATTCCACCCACCTCTTTCGCAAAACGAGAATGCGCACCATCGGCAGCGATGACTAAAGAAGTACGAAAAATATTTTTTCCTTCCTTATCACTGATGATCCAATCCTTGCCTTCACGACGAAATTTTTCGATGCGAACATTCAACCTTGTTTCCACGCCGGAAGCTGCATTCGCTTTGTCGAACATCCACTTATCGAAATCGTATCTTTTGGAAATATACCCCGGGGGCTTCTCCTTGTTTTCTTCACGCCGAAAGGGAACTTTCAGTTCTTTACCGTTGGGCGCTACAAAAGTAACACCATGCGAATCCAAGGTATGTGTTTGAACAGAAAGGTCTTCCAATAAAGATGGGTCAATTCTGTTGAGAGTAAGTAAGACTTTTCCGCTCAGCGCATCTCCACAAACCTTATCTCGAGGAAAGCTCGATTGATCCAACAATAAAGAAGAAATTCCTCTTTTTGCAAGGGCTAATGCACAAGTGGCTCCGCCGGGTCCTGCTCCGATAATAACAATAGGGTGATATTCCACTCCCGAAAAATACGACATCTTCCTCTCCTTAAACATAGAATAAGTAAACTATTTAAAGATTAAGTACATTAAAACCACAATAAAGGCACTTTGAAAATTCAAAATGAATAAGTTACTTTGATCTATTATTCTATTTTACACACCCAACCAACCAAAACACACCCTAATCTCAGTTTCATGGAAATCCTATTCCGCCTAGCTAAACGCTGGGCACTAGTCTTGGTCTCTCTATTTGTGACCTACAATGCCTCTGCTTCCCATTTGATGGGCGGTAATTTAACGTATGAATATTTAGGTATAAATGGCAGCACAGGTTTATACGATTACCGAGTGACCTTATACGTTTATCGATTATGTGATGCGGGAAGTTCGCAATTGCCAACAACCATGAATTTTGGTGCTTATCAAGACAATCCGGGAAACCCGGGAGGACCAAAACAACTATTGAGTAGCATTTCTTTGCCTTTGCTAAGTCAGCAATTTATTCAGCCGCCAAATGCGAATGATTCTTGTACATTTCTTCCTAGTGTTTGTGTAGAAGAAGGGGTCTATCAAAACATTGTTTCTTTACCATCGAATACAACCGGATTTTATTTTATTGCCGATCGCTGTTGCCGAAATAACAATATTTCCAATGTTGCCAATCCCGGTGGAACAGGGCAAGCATACTATGCACAAGTGCCACCACCGACTACTGTCAATAATGCACCAACATTTGCGGTTGCTCCGGTACCATTCATTTGTTCCGGTGATACAGTGAGTGTATTAAACCAGGCATTTGATGCAGACGGCGATTTATTAGTATATCATTTCGCAACTCCTTATTCTGGTATTGCCAATACTGGAAATCCAAATCCCGCTCCACCTGCAAATTATAATTGGCCAATTCCTTTTATTACTTACGCCGGAGGATATAGTGTAACAAGTCCTTTTGGTGCTGGAGATTATATCAATATTGATACTGCTACCGGACTTGCTTCTTATGTAGCACCGAATCCCGGATTTTATGTTGTTGCTGTTGAAATTGAAGAATGGCGCAATGGTGTGTTAATTGGTTTAACACGAAGAGACATTCAATTAATTGTGATTACTTGTCCGGTGAATCCGCCGCCCATTTTAGCAGCTGGAAGTACAACGGTAAATTATACGATTCAAGAAGGTCAATCACTTTGTTTCAATGTAGCTTTTAATGATCCGAATAACGACAGTTTATTCATGACGAGAAATGGAGATATTTTTAATTCGGTATTGACGAATCCTCCTGCTACGTTAAATAATAACGTGAGCGGATTAGGAAGTATTACGAGTCAGTTTTGCTGGAATACAGCTTGCGGACAAGGAAGACCTACTCCTTATCAATTCAGCGCTGTAGTATCCGATAATGGATGTCCGGCCAAAACAACAAATATTGTTTACACGATTAACGTAACAGCTGCGGTTAGGCCTACCGTTATAAATGGTCCGGATACCATTTGTGCGAATTTAGCCAGTGGTATTGCCTATAATGTGAGTACAACAACAGGGTATACCTATCAATGGCTCATCACAAACGGAAATCAAACCACAGGTGGAACTACAGGAGCAATTGGTGTGAATTTTACAGCAAGCGGACTTGCTACAGTGAATGTGATTGCTGTTAATCCTTATGGCTGCCCGGCAGATACATTGACAAAAGTGGTTTTCATTCGTGCCTTGCCTGCTGCTGTGGCTGGTATAGATGTGAACTTCTGTTCAGGTGGGACGGCGACATTGGGCGGAGCTTCAACTTCCGGAGTCACCTACTCCTGGAGTCCGGCAACGGGATTAAGCAATAGCACTATTTCAAATCCTACAGTGACCATCACTAACGTTGGTGCCACTCCGCAATCTACAACTTACATATTAACAACTACATTAAATGGATGCACCAATAAAGACACCGTTGTTGTCACTGCGAATCCATTCCCGATTGCAAATGCAGGAAATAATATATCGATTTGCTCAGGCAACAGCGCACCATTGGGAGCACTTCCTACAGCAGGTTATACCTACAGTTGGACACCGGCAACAGGATTAAACAACGGCGCCATTTCTAATCCTGTAATTTCTTTAACAAATGGCAACTCTTTACCCGATACACTTTTTTATGTAGTTACTCTAACGAATGGATTTTCATGCACGGCATCGGATACAGTTCAAGTTATCGTAAGACCAGTTCCTACTGCGAACGCAGGAAATGATATTACTTTCTGTTCGGGGGGAAGTGGAAACATTGGAGCTTCTGCTATTACTAACTACGGATATTCTTGGAGTCCGGCAGGTGGTTTAGGAAGTATAACGGCAAGCAGCACCACGGTAACACTAACGACCGCCCTTACCGTAAACGATACCGTACCAATCATTTTAACCACTTCACTTTTTGGATGTTTGGATAGAGATACTGTGAATGTCATTGTTCGACCGATTCCGGTTTCGAATGCTGGCATCAATCAATTGCTATGTACTGGAAGCTCTATCAATTTAGGTTCATCTAACACCGGCGGCTATACGTACAACTGGACGCCTTCTACCGGATTAAGCAGTAC
>Ga0105051_10007940_pt1 | contig 10908 bp, 2 predicted proteins | sample FRY02_FD_78383 | JGI IMG/M metagenome (GOLD analysis project Ga0105051, IMG submission 78383) | Freshwater microbial communities from Lake Fryxell liftoff mats and glacier meltwater in Antarctica - FRY-02 (megahit assembly) | ecosystem: Environmental > Aquatic > Freshwater > Ice > Glacier...
AAGTCCAGCAGCCGAGCCAAAGCCCGCCGAGAAAGCACTCCACCAGGTCACGAAGAGTGATCGTTCTTCGTGACCATGGGATCGCTGATCATTGGAGTTTTATGGCGAATTCACCTGGGAATCAAATTCAGGCAATGCGGGACTTCACATTGGGTGGTCAATATTCATCGCGGGCTTTCTCGGAGTCATTGGTCTGCTCACCTGAGTCGGATACAACGTTATTGGGGTTCACTATGCAGGTATCTGACTGGACCTCCTTATTGGGAAGGGCAAAGATGCCGAAGAGTGGGAGGTTCCTAAATTCTCGCATCCACCATGTCGTTTTCATGAGTTTATGTCTCCTCATCCAATTCAAGACCAGATGTAGGCAGAATTGCCAGCTTTGTTCAAATTCCTTGATTCAGATAGCTTCCAGGCCATATTCGCCCTTGCATAATGGGGAACATAGACTGTCGTCATTTTCTTGCTTTGGCAAAAAATCCTGTCCTAAAAAAGTGCCCTCTGGACCGAGGGAACGGCAGGACCAGTGTGGATGGTGTGGGGTAGGTTTGGGTGTAATAAACAGTAATTCAGATGGGGGGCAAGTTGAATTCAAGAAGATCTACTCCGACATTGCCTGATCCAGGTCAAGTTGTTGAAGTTCGCGGGTCCACGTGGGCAGTGGCGAATGTGCAAGCACAAGGTCTTCCCCGCAGTCCTGCTGACGAAAATCTATCAAAACTGTCGCACATTATAGAACTCCAGTGTCTCGACGAGGACAGATTGGGGGAGCAGCTCTCGGTTATTTGGGAACTCGAGCTCGGACAAAGCGTAACTCCGCCGCAAGGCTTGCCGGAGCACATAAATGCAGACGCGTTCGATAACCCAGCCCTACTAGCGGGATTCATTGATGCCATGCGATGGGGAGCTGTTACTTCAGCTGATCCGAATCGTTATCAGGCGCCGTTCTGGTCAGGTGTCAACATTGAGGCCTATCAGCTTGAGCCCCTTCGAAGGGCCCTGACGTCGCCAAGGACGAACCTCCTTCTCGCGGACGATGTTGGTTTAGGAAAAACGATCGAAGCTGGACTTGTACTTCAAGAACTGTTCCTACGTCATCGTGCGAGATCTGCCATTGTCGTGTGTCCACCAAGTCTCGCATTGAAATGGCAAGACGAGATGAGAGATAAATTCGGTTTGAGTTTTACGATCGTTAATAGCGAACTACTAGCACAGGTGCGTCGCACGCATGGGCTTCACGCGAACCCATTTCAACTGTTCCCCCGGGTGATTGTCAGCATGGCATGGCTCCCGCAGGTGCGAGCGCAGCGTCTGTTGCGCGGCATTTACAGTCAAGCAAATGACCCTAAGTCTGCGAAACGTTTTGCATTTGACATGTTAATTGTGGACGAGGCACATCATGCAGCTCCAGCAAGTCCATCGAATGCGGGTGGCTCGAGAGGCTATGCTGTTGACACTCAGCGAACAGTTGCCGTTCGTCAACTCGCAGAAAAATGCGAGCACAGACTTTTTCTCAGTGCTACACCCCATAACGGTTATCCAGAGTCTTTCACTGCGCTCTTGGAAATGATCGACCCGCGTCGATTCTCCCGTGGTGCACAGCTTGATTCCAAAGCCTTGAAGGACGTCATAGTTCGCAGGCTCAAGACCGACTTGATAGGAAAGGGCTTCAAAACTAGGGAAGTTCGATCTCTTATTTTTACTCCAACGGACCAAGAACAAGAAAAGTTTTCGATACTTGATTCGATTGTCTCTGCAAGCGCCAAATTGAATGGAACCAAGGCGGGTGGCGACATCGTCACGATGTTGTTGAAGAAGCGCTTTCTGTCAAGTCCATTTGCTTTTGGAATGACGTTGCGTCACTACATTGACGGTAGGAGTGCAAGAGGGCTAGCCGAAGCTGACTATGAAGAGATTTTTGGAGAAGGTCAGTCTGATGAGGAGGAGGGCCTCTGGCAGCAAGATGAGTCGGATCGGCTTCGACAGTCAAAGAGCAGCGATCCTCTGGTTTCGGCTAACCCAGGAGAACTTGAATCACTCGTGAATTGGGGACTTGAGTTTGAAAGTCGAGCGGACTCAAAACTTGAAGCTTTGATTAATTTTCTTGATTCGATTTGCCGACCGGACGGAAAATACTGGACTAATGAACGTGTCGTAATTTTCACGGAATATGCGAATACAGTTGATTGGCTTTCTCGTGTTCTGACCCAACGAGGATACGCTGACGTTTTAGCTGTTATTCAAGGATCGACACCAGCTGAAGACCGAGAGTACATTCGCTCTCAGTTCACGGAAGACCCCAGTAAGGAACCTGTTCGGGTACTCCTCGCCACTGACGCGGCGGGGGAGGGTATTGACTTGCAAACATATTGCCACCGTTTAGTGAATTTTGACATCCCCTTTAATCCCTCGCGTCTTGAACAACGGATAGGTCGAATTGACCGCTATGGGCAACTTGCGACACCTGAAGTTTTTCACTTCACACCTGAAAGTGGCGCTTCAACTTTTAACTCGGATGCAGAATTTATGGCCCGAATTGCGATGAAGGTTTCAAATGTCAGGGCAGATTTAGGTTCGGCTAATCCCGTTATTGGTGAAGAAATTCAGTCACATTTTAGCAAGTCGAATAAGAGGGAAACGAGGAAGAATATCTCTTCTTCCAACAAAGCAATTCTGGATGTTCTGGCCGGCGGACTAGATCTGAACGCAAGATTGACGCAACTAGAACAAGGCTACGAATCTTCGCGGACGGCCATGCATCTCGAACCAGAAAATTTGAGGAGGGTGGTTGACACAGCTTTGCGACTTAATCATCAACCTCAACTTCTTCCAAATCATGACTTTGCTCAAGACACAGATGCTGACGTTTTTGACATGCCATTGCTGTCTCCGGGATGGAACTCAACGCTTAAAGGGCTTGATACCCGACTGAGCCCTGGCGTTTTACGCCCGATTACTTTTGATGCTACCGCTGCCGAAAATAGAAACGATGTCGTTTACGTCCATCTGGGGCATCCAATTGTTCAAAAGGCGCAACGACTGCTGCGAAGGTCGCTGTGGAGTGCCGATTCGCCGCTAAGTCGAGTAACGGCCGTTGTGGTTGACGACCTTCAAGAATCATTTGTGGCAGCGGTGACTCGAATGGTTCTGGTCGGACGAGGTGGGATTCGGTTACACGAGGATGTCTTTCTCGCTGGCGTGCGTCTTCATGGACGAAGGGTAATGGCTGAGGAAAAGGCTGAAGCAGCGCTGGATCAAGCCCTTGACTCCAAAAATCTAAAGCCGGCGAATGACCGGGTGAGAGATCAACTCTGTGACGCATGGAATGTTCCCAATGCGCCCTTGCGAAGCAGGTTGGAAGAATCGATGAAGGCGCGTGCTGACAAGCGCCACGACCAGGTTGTTGATCTGCTGGGTCGACGACAAGAGGCAGATATCGAACGCGCACGCGAGATATTCGCAGCGTTTCGTATTAACCTACGCGACTCACTTGCAAAGTTGCATGATGCTGAAGAAGAAGCTGCCTCCATGCTCTTGCCCGATGACCAGCAAGCGCAGCGGCGGCGTGACATCACGTCAATGAACCGCCGATTAGAGTCCCTAGATGACGAAGAGTCCCGTGAAATTACTGAGATTTCCGGACGTTATCTAGATGTGAAGCCACACACCACTTCCGCCGCAATTGTTTTTGCTCTTACGTTTGCCGACGCGGACGGCTGGGAGGGCTGATGATCCACTCGCGGCTGCCCAAGCCGCCAAGTGCCGCGGACCTTCACCGCTCCTGGCTAGAGCTCGTCGATATTGAGGGACCTTTCTTGGCTATCCCCCCTCTTAAAAGAGTGTGGCCAAACGGAATTCCAGATTTCCGAAAGATTCACTCTGATCGATTTGCACTCTTTACGGATGCAAGAAAGGATTTTGAATCTGCTTGGGAAAATTGGGATAGTCATCAGGAGGATGAAGCAGTCCTTTCTTTCTACCGTGTTGCTCGCGATCTATGGGTCAGCACAGTTTTAAAAGATGTCGTTGGCTGGGGAGAGTTCCTGTTGTGGGGTGAGTCCGGTGGGTTCGAGGCTTTCTCGCCCAACAGGACTGTGGCAGTCAAGTCACAGGCACTCTTGCGGTCTCCAGAGAGAATTGGAGCGCTTGTATGCGTCTTCGACCCAGTTGATTCCCTGAGACAGTCGCCAAATGATCTATGGGCTGCTACTCCGATCGATCGCATGGAAGAATTGTTGCGGGTTAGTGGTATTCCCGTTGGGGTCGTTACTGACGGCAGATGGTGGGCCATTGTGAGTGCCAGGCCAGGATTTATGCCTGCTTCAGGAGTCTTTGACGCACTTACTTGGACCGAAGAACCGCGTACTCGCGATGCCTTTATGACACTTCTTGGAAGGCAATATTTGATCGGTGGAGATCCATCAGAGCGTCTTCCTGCATTATTTGAGGAATCCATTGCAGCTGCTGAGGAAATTACCGAGGCCTTGGGAGTCCAGATTCGCAAGGCGGTTGAACTTCTCGTGCAATCGTTTTCTGAATCTGCTGCAGAAGCTAGCCGCAAGGGCTTACCGGATCCGATAGCTGAGCAACCTAGAATTATGTACGAAGCAGCAGTCACCGTAATGATGCGAACTGTATTCTTGCTTTTTGCCGAAGAAAGAGGTTTGTTACCCACGGGTGAATTCTTTGAACAGGGCTATGGCATGTCAAATGAACTGGATCGACTTCAGGCCTTGGAATCGGACGAAGAAGAGGAAGCTCTAGATGCCACCTCACTTTCCTGGCATCGACTCTTGGCGACGAGTTCGGCGCTGTTTAATGGTGCTACTTTTGAAAATTTAAGAATGCCTGCTTACGGTGGTTCACTTTTTGACCCCAGTCGATTTCCCGAGTTATCTGCAACCACGGAAGAGGGCACTCTTTCTATCGCGGTGTCTGATCGTGTAATGCTTCATGTCTTGCGTGCAGTGCAGATTGCACTTCTTAAGGGTGGAGAGGCGCGACAGATTTCGTTTCGCGATATTGACGTCGAGCAAATTGGTTACATCTACGAAGGACTTCTGGGCTACTCAGTCATCCGAGTCAGTGAGACCTACCTTGGATTAAAAGGTACCGATGGTTCAGAGCCCGAAATTCCACTTTCGAAGCTGGAAGAGTTAGTCGGCGAGAATCCTGGGCCAGAGCAGTTAGCACAAGCGATTCGAGCTTGGATTGAACTGGATCAACCTTCTGCTAAAGCACAATCTAAGGCGGCAATTATTCGTGGATTTAGTGCAGAGGTTGATCCAGGGCTCTTGTCCGCGCTGAGCCAAGTTGTCGGAGGCGATAAAGATCTAGGAAACCGAATAAAACCATGGCTTGGACTTATCCGGAGGGATTTGCGATCACATCCGTTTATTGTTCTACCTAACGGTTTGCTCGTAAAAGAAACTCCTTCGCGGAAAAACGCCGGTGCTCACTACACGCCAAAGTCTTTGGCTGAAGAAGTAGTCCTTTATGCCTTGCAACCGCTCTGCTATTCGCCAGGACCCCATCAAGTCAGTAGCGAAACTGAATGGAAATTGCGTCCATCAGAAGAGATCCTGGATCTCAAGGTTGCCGATATAGCATGTGGTTCGGGAGCTTTCCTCGTTGCCGCTGCCAGGTATCTCGCTGACCGGCTGGTTGAGGCATGGATTTCTGAGGATCCTGAGAATGCTCACCGCAAGGATCTTCACGTCCGAGCCATTCGGCAAGTAGTTGCGAACTGTCTATACGGCGCCGACATTAATGAGATGGCCGTTGAAATGGCCAAGCTCTCTTTATGGCTGGTCTCATTAGACAGGGATCTCCCATTTTCTTTCGTTGATGACAAAATCTTCCTTGGTAACTCACTCCTAGGCTTAATTAGCCTTGACCCGTTACGCGCGCTTCACATCGATCCCAGTAGAACCTCCAAGGACGCGGTGCTCGATCTCTTTCAAGTTGATGTTGACAGCATCGTCAAAAAAGCAATTGATTTGCGTGAGCATTTGGCGACGGAAATTGACACGCAGGATCCGACCCGAACCGCAGTGGCAAAGTCAAGGCAACTTGCGCAGTTGCAGGAAGTGACAGGGTTGTTGCATAGGATTGCAGACGGCGTGATTGCAGCTGGCCTATCTTTAGGTGGTAAGCCAGGAAGAGCGCTTGATGAGGCATACGAGAACCTGCGTTTGGCGGTGGAAAAGGAATTATCTGAAGAAGGCTCGGACGATTCCTCTTGGTTGAATGTGATTATTGAAGGAGGTCTCACACCGACCGTAAACACAGATTATCAGCGTTGGGTCCCGCTGCATTGGATCCTTGAAGCACCTGATGTGATGATCGATCATGGTGGTTTCGATGCGGTTGTCGGTAACCCGCCATTCCTTGGTGGACAAAAGATTACTGGTGCCATGGGAACGGAATTGCGCGGTTGGTTGGTTAATATTCTTGCGAATGGGTTGACAGGAAGCGCTGATCTTGTCGCATACTTTTTGCTTAGAGCCTCAGGATTACTGAGGACCACGGGCAGCCTTGGGCTTATTTGCACGAATTCGGTGGCACAGGGCGTTACCCGTGAAGTTGGTTTAGATCAAGCAACGGCTTCAGGGTTAACCATCACACGATCGATACGCTCCCGACCATGGCCAGCGGCTAGCGCTCACCTAGAGTTCGCGGCATTTTGGGGGACTCAATCAGAAGTGGGCGCGAGCGTCTCGAGAGTAGCTGATGGGCGAACTGTAACGAGAATTTCTACGCTTTTAGAGGCCGAAGGGAGAACGAGAGGAGAACCTCTGCGGCTTGAAGAGAATCGCGGCATAGCCTTTATGGGCGTAATCGTTAGGGGAGCGGGCTTCATAATCGAACCTCAAGAAGCAATGGCTTGGATTTCAAAAGCTCCCGAGAATAAGGAAGTGCTCTTCCCATACCTTTCTGGCGAAGATTTAAATGGCCGTCCAGACTCCAGCCCGTCTCGGTGGGTAATAGATTTCAGAGAGATGCCGGTTGATTTAGCTGAAAAATATGAATATCCTTTCGCTCGAGTGTTGCAAGCAGTTCGACCTGAACGGGAATTAGTTAATCAAATCCGAGTCCGAGAATTGTGGTGGTTACACGAGGCCCGTAGACCAGCGATGCGCCAAGCTATTCACAATTTTGACGAGGTACTTGCATTTGCGCAGGTGAGCAAGAGCCTCATGCCACTTCGTGTTTCGACCAGCCAAGTGTTAAGCATGATGGTGATTGTGATTGCGTCTGACGATTTCGGTGATCAAGCAGTATTGTCATCGTCAGTTCATCAATCTTGGGTAATTAAATATGGCTCAGGGCTAAGAAACGATCCGAGATACACACCAACTGACGTATTCGAAACATTTCCAAGACCTCAATCTTCTGAAGAGATGTATTCTGTAGGAGAGCTTCTGGATAAGACTCGGCGAGAAATGATGTTGCGTCTGAATCTTGGAGTTACTCGTTTGTACAACTTGGTTAACGACTCGGCAATCTTGCTTGGTCGCAATTCAGATGTAGATGTCTTGAGGTCCCTTCATGTCCAACTAGATATGGCCGTCACTAAGGCATATGGGTGGGGCGACATCGTGCTGGGGCATGGATTCCACGAATTCCGAGGCATGATCCGTTGGACATTTTCTCCGGACGCCAGGGGTGAAATCTTTGCGCGACTTCTGGAGGAAAATCATAGGCGTGCTGCACTTGAGACGGCTCCAATCTCTGTAGTAAAGAAGGTCGGTAAATCACGCAAGATGTCAGGGCAAGAGGAGACACTGTTCACATGAGTCAAGAATCGTTGATCGAGAGTCAGAAGGACGTCTACGTCCTGAATTACGAGTTGGACGACAGTTCGTTCTCGGTTCGCGAGAACTTGGCAGACATCCTGGAGCGGGAGTTGCTTGGACCCATTAATGGTCCAGAAGAACTATTGGCATTCAGTCCACGTTCTCAATATTTAGTTGGGTTGATCGCTCCGGTGAAGTTGACGGGTCCAGTGACGCTTTCTGATGAAGCTGAACAGTCCGATGACCGCGAACTCTTAGTCAAGCCAAGTTCTGACTCGGATGCTTCACTCGACCAGCGTGGAGTGCCAGCTGAGTCGTCGGACGAGACTGAAACTGAAGTTGAAGGTGATGCCGCCGAGGACCAGACGCCAAAACAAGGCCTTATGATCCCTGCGTCCATGGGCTTGCGGTTTCAAGTCCCCAAAGATCTTGCAACCTTCACCGTGACTTCTTCCTGGGGTTCCTACGAAACTGTGGATACAGATGAGCTTTCTAAAGCGGGTAGACCGATCCGCAACTACCAACGTACGCCGATTGAGGAGTCGCGAACAATTGCAGTTGCTGACTTTGAGTCGGGACGAACCACGACTATCCCACTGCGGGAGTCAATCGTTTTGCGTATTGACAGATATGACGATGCTGAATTTGGTCGAGTGCTGATCGAGATTGCCTTATGTAACGACCGTGAAACTCCAACTCCTATTCCAGTAAGCATGTGGATGTTTCAGACGAAGTTGCGTATTGATGCAGGTGGCTCTGAGGTCTTCTTGCCCGTTCGAGATGTTTTGGAGCAGGAATGGCCAGAATTTGATGAGGAAGTAAAACGGCTTGACTTGCAGTATCGCAATCGTTTGGAGTTTGCGATTGGGCGTACGTGTTCAGCCAACTGGGTCGTAAAGAGTGGTTCACGTAAGGCCAGCGAAGTCACAACGACTTGGCTGCCAACTGCAGAAACTCCCCAAACCCTTGCGCGTTCGGTCAAAGACGCCCTGCTCTCGATGGATGCTCTTTCACACGCCGGATCAGAAGAATTGAAGACTGGGTTGGAACCATTGGTAAACGGCTATGGCGAGTGGTTGAAGGAGCAAGCGGCAACGGCAGCCGCGTTGCCCAAGCATCTTCAAGAGACCGCAGGCGATGCTCTCTTTGATGCAAACAAAGTTCATGAGCGACTTGTCACTGGTTTGTCTTTCATTTGCGCAGACTCGGAAGCACTGCGATGTTTTCAGTTCATGAATCGTGTCATGCGCGATCAGCGGATTGCCACTCAAGTAGCCATGATTCGAGCTTCCGACCCAGCACTCACTGTTGATCAGGCTCGCGATCGGATCGATAAAGATGGGTTAGGAAGACCCAGGGCAGATTGGCGTCCTTTTCAACTCGCATTCATAATCATGCAACTTGGCGCTCTGACGGATCCTGTATCGGCAATGCGCAGTGCAGACCATCAAGCGCGCGTCGAGCTTCTCTTCTTTCCAACAGGTGGAGGCAAGACGGAGGGATACCTTGGTTTGGCCGCGTACACGTTTGCGATCCGTCGTCGGCAAGGAGTTGTGGAGTCCAAATCAGGTCCTCTCGATGGTCGGGACGGTGTCGCAGTTTTGATGCGTTACACCCTTCGCTTGTTGACGGCTCAACAGTTCCAACGCGCAACGGCATTGATGTGTGCTGCGGAACTTGCACGTATAGATGACCCTGAGATCTGGGGCAGTGAACCTTTCAGGATCGGATTATGGGTGGGTACCGATGTCAGTCCAAAACGATTTGACGAGGCTGCGGAGCAACTGGTGCGCGCCAATGAGTATGGAGGTCACCGGTTAACGGTCCTGCAAATTCAGCGTTGCCCTTGGTGCGGAACTCCCATTACGGCAGCTCAAGTGAAGACGGATTCAGTTACTCGTCGCGTGTTTGTTTTTTGCGGTGACGAGTTGGCGGCCTGTCCTTTTGCTAAGGGTGGCATCGTGTCCGAGGGACTACCGATTCTTACGGTTGACGAAGAGATTTATCGTCTAACGCCCGCTTTCGTGATTGCAACCGTTGACAAATTTGCCCGCCTTGCACGCGAAGGCGAGGCAGCAGCTTTGTTCGGATATGTGAATCGTCGATGTGAGCGCCACGGATACGTTCACGCTGATTACAGTTCTTGTGATATCACTACATCGCATCCCGCTTCCAAGAGCGGGCATCCGAGCGCCAAAGTTCAGTCTGTTGCCCGACTGCGTCCTCCGGATCTGATCATTCAAGACGAACTCCACTTGATCACGGGTGCATTGGGTACTGCGGTCGGGCTTTTTGAGGTTGCTGTTGAAACTTTATGTTCGTGGGAGACTCCAGAAGAGAGTCCTGTCCGCCCACTTATCGTTGCTTCAACTGCCACAGTGAGAAATGCAAACGAGCAGGTACGCGGTTTGTATGGTCGTCAGGTTGAAATATTTCCACCACAAGTTCTCGATGTCGCTGATACCTATTTTTCTCAGGAAATTCCAATCAGTAAGGACACTCCAGGGCGGCTCTACATGGGTGTCAGTGCCCAGGGTGTCCGTATGTCTAGCGCAGAGATTCGATTGGCTGAATTGTTGCTCTCGTCTGGGCAACTGCTCTTTGACCAGGCGGGCTCCGCCGCGGATCCTTATATGACCATGGTGGGTTACTTCAATGCAACTCGCGAACTTGCGGGCATGGCCCGCTACATCAGCGACGACGTTCAAAACAGAGTGCAACGTCCCCCGCAGGGCTCTCGTTTTCCTCGTCGGTTCGGTGCGGATTTTGGTCAACTCAACGTTGGTGAAATGACCTCGCGCATTGCTTCGTCTGAAATCGGCCGCACGCTAGACAAGCTTGGGCTCGAGTTTGATCCTGATTTTGACAGCAATGAAGCATATAAAAAACGGGTTGAAATTATAAAAGCTGGTGGCAAACCGCCGACAAGATCTGAGTTACCCTTCGACGTTGTACTCGCGACTTCAATGTTGCAGGTAGGTGTGTACGTGCAGCGGTTGGGCTTGATGCTTGTAATAGGACGGCCTAAAAATACCGCTGAATATATTCAGGCGACTTCTCGGGTGGGACGAGATGCCACTCGACCAGGCCTTGTTGTGTCACTCGGTAA
>Ga0105051_10007949_pt1 | contig 10891 bp, 8 predicted proteins | sample FRY02_FD_78383 | JGI IMG/M metagenome (GOLD analysis project Ga0105051, IMG submission 78383) | Freshwater microbial communities from Lake Fryxell liftoff mats and glacier meltwater in Antarctica - FRY-02 (megahit assembly) | ecosystem: Environmental > Aquatic > Freshwater > Ice > Glacier...
AGTGAAAACGGCAAGGAACTGCGGCTAAAACAACAGTACTTCCTAGTGTCGGCCAGCCTGCAAGATGTGCTCCACAACTGGAAGGAACAGTACGGTAACGACTTCACCGAATTCGGCAAATTGAATTGCTTCCAACTCAATGACACCCACCCCGCTTGTGCGGTCCCGGAATTGATGCGTCTACTGATGGACGAACACGGCATGGGTTGGGAAGAAGCCTGGTCCATTACCACTGGGTGCATGGCGTACACCAATCACACACTTTTACCCGAAGCATTGGAGCGATGGTCGGTTGCCTTGTTTAGCCGCTTGCTGCCTCGGGTTCTAGAAATCATCTACGAAATCAACGAACGATTCCTAGCCGAACTGGCGAAAAAACGCCCCAATGATCCAGAACTTCGCCGCCGTTTATCGTTGGTCGAAGAAGGTGACCAGCCTCATGTTCGAATGGCCTACCTGAGCATTGTTGGTAGTTTTTCGGTCAACGGCGTTGCTCAATTACATACCGAACTTCTCAAGAGCGGTCTGTTCGCCGATTTTTACGAATTGTGGCCCCAGAAGTTTAACAACAAAACCAATGGGGTAACCCAACGTCGGTGGTTATCGCACTGCAATCCGGGCTTACGTGATCTACTCAATGATTCGATCGGCACCCAGTGGGAATCCGACTTGGAACAGATGAAAAAGTTGATTCCATTGGCCGACGATTTGGAATTCCGCGACCGCTGGACCGAGGTCAAACGCAACAACAAGAAGCGTTTGACCGATTACGTCTTTAAGAACACAAAAGTTCAATTCAACTTGGATTCCATGTTCGACGTACAAGTCAAACGAATTCATGAATACAAACGTCAACTGCTAAACGTTCTTCATGTAGTGCATCTGTACGACCGAATCCGGCGTGGCGTCACCCAGGCGATGGTGCCTCGTTGTGTTTTGATTGGCGGCAAGGCAGCACCTGGATATCACGTTGCAAAGTTGATCGTTAAATTGATCAATAACGTAGCGTCCGTTGTAAATTCAGACCCTGCCACCAAGGACTTGCTACGTGTGGTATTCTTCCCGAATTACCGCGTTTCATCGATGGAAATCATTTGCCCCGGCACCGAATTGTCGGAACAGATCTCCACTGCCGGCAAGGAAGCTTCGGGAACAGGCAACATGAAGTTTATGATGAATGGTGCCCTAACTATAGGCACATTGGACGGAGCCAATATTGAAATTCGTGAACAAGCAGGCGCCGAGAACTTCTTCTTGTTTGGCTTGGATGCCCAAGGTGTTGTCCAAACCAAGCAAGGCTACGATCCGAATGCCATCATCGCTCAAGACGAAGACATTCGCCGAATCATGGAACTAGTCGAAGGTGGCTGTTTCAATCAATCAGAGCCCGGCATCTTTGATCTTTTGACCAATGGCATTCGCAGCCCGCAAGACCAATGGCTTACCATTGCCGATTTGCGTAGCTACCTTGACGCTCAAACGTTGGCCGGAGCTACTTACCAAAACAAAGACAAATGGAACCGAATGAGCATCTTGAATGCCGCCAATAGTGGCTGGTTTTCCAGTGATCGAACGATCCAACAATACGCGGATGACATTTGGGGCGTGAAACCGCTACGTGAACACTGATGCGATTCCCAAGGCGTTCGGGTATTTTATGCCACATTACCAGTCTGCCAAGCCAATACGGAATTGGCGACTTGGGACCCTCAGCGTTTTCGTTCGTCGATTTCCTTCAATCTGCTGGGCAGCGAATTTGGCAGATCTTGCCACTGGGACCACCTGCGCACGAAAACTCACCCTACAGTTGTTACTCGGCATTTGCAGGGAACCCCTTGTTGATCAGCCTACAACCGCTGGTCGAACAAGGACTCCTTAGCAGTAGCCAAGCATTTGCTGCCCCGTCTCTTGATGCTGGGACCACTCAAGTCGACTTCAGCGGCGCTGCCCAATTTAAGCTGCCTCTGTTGGAAACTGCGTTCGACAATTTCAATCAACACGCGGATACCGCCCAACGTTCCGAAGTTGAAAGCTATTGCCGATCCAATGCGTTGTGGCTGGATGACTTCGGACGTTTTGAGGCGTTCATACAGCACTTTCGTGAGTCCGATTGGACCAAATGGCCCGATGAACTTGTAAAACGAACGACCGCAGGACTGGCAGCATGGGACCAGAAACTAGCCAAGCAGATTCAGTTCTCGAAGTTCAAACAATTCTTGTTTGACCGACAGTGGAACGGGCTGAAGTCGTACGCGAATTCACTTGGCATCGACATGTATGGCGACATGCCAATCTTCGTTGCTCATCAAAGCGCCGACGTTTGGGCAAATCAAGACCTATTTTGCTTGGATGAACTGGGGCAACCTACCTGGGTCGCCGGCGTTCCACCCGACTATTTTAGTGAAACCGGTCAATTGTGGGGAAACCCCCAATATCGTTGGGACGTGCTGGAAAATCAAGACTACCGATGGTGGACCCAACGATTTGCAAGGGCTTTGAAGCAGTTTGACTTGCTTCGGGTCGATCACTTTCGAGGATTCGAATCGTATTGGGAAATCCCAGCGTCTGCTGAAACCGCTGTCCATGGAACTTGGAAAGAGGGACCAGGCGCCAAAGTCTTCAACTCTGCGGCAAAACGTTTAGGGCCGTTGCCTTTGATCGCAGAAGATCTGGGCTTGATCACTGACGAAGTTAATCACTTGCGCGAAGCACTTGGTTTCCCGGGCATGCGAGTCCTGCAATTTGGATTCGACCGCCTTGAAGATGACCTGCACCGCCCTTCGACTTACATCCCAGAATCGGTTGCTTACACGGGAACCCACGACAATGATACAGTGATGGGCTGGTACAAAAAACGTACCAAAGATCCCAGCCAGCATGACTTGCTGTCCGACGTAATTACATCCGATGTTGATGTGCATTTGCAATTGATCAACGCGGTTCTAAAATCCGCTTCCGATACGGCAGTGGTTCCCGTCCAGGACCTATTGGGACTGGGGAACCAAGCTCGGATGAACATGCCAGGTTTGGCAAAAGGCAATTGGGGCTGGAAATTAGCCGAACGCGCCCTCACGCCAGCGTTGGCCCAGACAATTAAAACGATGACCGTCGCTGCCGGTCGGTAAACACAGCGGTTCGGTAAACACAGCGGTTCGATGACACAGCGGTTCGATGACACAGCGGTTCGATGACACAGCCGGTAGATAGACATCACTTGTCGCGAACGACAGTTGATTGGCACGCAGTGTTGGTTGGCACGCAGTGTTGGTTGCCCAGGCAACGTTCCAGTCATTCGGACAATTGAATCCAATTACGGGAACGGATCCGGTTTCGCCGATTACGGCTCAAGGCCTTGAGCAGCCGGTTGGGCAAGTTCGATCAACTTAACGATCGTATTCCAGTTCCTGGCCGTAGCCATTGACTTTGTCGCGGTCCCAATCTTGGCAGCCAACTTGGATTGTCCGACACCGTTGGGTGTATAAAGGTAAAGCACGTTCTGGTGGATTGTAAACTGTTCACCCTCGGTTTGAAACGAACCCCAATTGGTTGTCTCTGGGAATTGCGAACCGTTGGTCATGAAAAAAAGATGCAGTGCTTTCGGGACGTTCGAATCGAAAGGATTCCCATTCGCAGCGGCCTGTAATTCCCCTACGGTCAACAGTAAGACTTCAGGCTTAAAACCGGATTGACGGTTAATCGCCTGGGCGATTGTCTTCTTCAACGCCTGCGACCGTTTACCTGTAGACTCAAAGACAGCATTCCCACTCTGGATATAGGTCCGAACGTTGACGCAGCCCAAATCTTGAAGCAGGCGAACAAGATCTTTCATTGGCAACAGGTTCTTTCCACCAACGTTGATGCCTCGAAATAGTGCGACGTAAATCATCCCTCTTCCGCGGCTTGTGTTGATTGGTTTTCCCTCTGCGCCTGTAACAGTTGAATCCACGGACCGACGTACGCTCCGTTGTCATGATACGTACGCCCACTCACCAAATTTCCATCAATGACGCAAGGCTGATCCACATACACCCCGCCACAAACCTCTAAATCAAAACGACATTTGGCAACCGTCGCCATCTTCCGACCACGTACACAATCCGCATAGGCAGGAATCTCGACACCATGGCAAACACTTGCGATGGGCTTATTGGTTGCGAAAAAATGTCGAGTGATTCGAACCAAATCCTGATCGTAACGAATATATTCAGGAGCCCTTCCACCCGAAAACATAATGCCTGCGAACTGAGTTTCATCCACTTCTGCAAACGGAACATCACACATCACCGTGTATCCCGCCCACTCTTTTGTGATCGTCCAACCCGGCGCGATTTCATGTAGCACCATTTGGTAATTTCGCTTCTCTGGCGCCGTTATGATTGGCTCAAACCCCGCCTCTTGAAGTCGATAATAGGGATACATCGTGTCCAACATTTCTGTCGCATCGCCAATCACTATCAATACTTTATTCATGGAGCACTTCCTACTGGATTGTTCACACTCGATTAGTTTAACAACGACAACACAGACGAATCTGCGGTTGCCATTCAACTTGGATATTCTGACAAGTATCTTTTGAATCCCGACCTGCATTGACTACCAACCGAACCCTTACCGATCGATGATCCGATCCAAAATCATCTTCACCTTGGTATCGGGTACAACTAATTTCAGGTTAAATCGGAAAACAATCTAAAACCAAACTGCAAAAAAAATAATTGTTCCTGATGCATCAAGCGGAAGCCACCCACACAGGACTGATTGGGCAAGCCAGTCGGATTGGATCGCAAAAATCTGTCAGCCTGAATCGCCTAACGGCCCACGAAGAGATTTCGATCCCGCCCAGTCCGACCAGTCCGACAAAGACAGAACACGCAAAACTTGCCCCATAAGCATCTAAAATCAAATCAAATTCACAGACCATCCGCACCGCGTTTTATTGCCCTCGGAAGAATCGTTCCGGGAAACCTGGGATTGCGATTACCTTCCCATCGCGGAACCTCTTTCAGGACGGCTTCTGACGAAACTCCTATCGCTGGACGTTGCGATACCTCTAGCGATCAGACTCAATAACTAAGTCCTTCAGGTACTGGATTGAAGCTGGAATCTGCGTTTGGATATTGGGGCTCTCGTCTTCCAAGTAATAATGTTTGACCCCAGCTTTCTTGGCGGCCTTTAGCACGGCAGGCATGTTAATCTGCCCCGTTCCCAACGCGACATCGCTTTCGACTGCTGTAGAACCAGTAAAATCGCCTTTCACACCCTTCTTCAAATCTTTTAGGTGCATCAATTTGATTCGTGAACCATATTTTTCTAAAATCGTTTCCGGCTCAACACCCGGATGCTTGACCCACAGAATATCCAATTCGACGCTAACGTCTTCAGGTAAGGTCTGCCGCATCAGTTCATCGAACAACGTACCATCCAAATGAGGGACAAATTCATATCCATGATTATGGTAACAGAATATCAATCCGTGCTTCTCCCTCAAATGACGCCCACGACGATTAAAATCACCGGCTACTTCTGTGATCTTCTCCAGCGTCATCTGGCCTTTATGTGGAATCCAAGCCACGCGAACAAATTTCGCCCCCAAAGCTTTTGCATTTGCCGCGACTTCGTCAGTATTGTCTCGAAAATCGTCGTAGCTAACTCCCAACGAGGAACAAACCATGCCACGCTCATCTAGCATCTTTCGCAGATCTTCTGCGGACTGCCCAAACAAGTTGGAGAATTCCATATCGGTAACTCCCAGTGACTTGATTCGATCCAGTGTGCCCGGAACGTCCTTGGCAAATTCGCGACGAAACGTGTAGGAAACCATGCCTGGCACTTTATCAAACAGCGGTTCGTCCGTCAACGCGGCACTACTCCAAAGCCCGGCAGGCACATGTAAGATCGTTAAGCAATAGAGTGCTATCAGCCCAGGAAACGTCGCAATCATTTTTTATTACTTCCGCTCAGAAGAGAAGACCATCGAAGCATGAACCCTGTCGATACACATTAGTTTAACTTGCCAGCAACCCAAGCAGCAAATCGCCGGAACGCTTCGTTGTATCAAATCGTAATTTTCCTTGCCCTAGCCACGACATCCCATTGCGCGACGGCTCGACCATGTTCGACACACCATACATGGCTGTGCAGTGCAACCGTTGGGCACACATGCTTGGGAACGCCATAGATCACTGTCCCGACAGGATATTGATCCGCTTTCGAAGTACGCAGCACCAAATGTTCTTCGCTATGCGTGGTTGCTTCCGCGTCTTCGAGCCCGAAAAATCGAACCCGTGGATGCGGCATTTCAGACGCGACCGATTTGTGCCCAAGATCCAAGCAAATTAAATCCTCACCCGGACGACTCACCACTCGGGCCATCAACACCGCAGCGTACTCAAATGACTCGCCTGTCGATTCGGTTGAAAGCGCGACCGCATCCTGCTGACCGAAATCCCACAACACGGTGGTACCGGCGCCCACTTCAACCGACACGGCAGGGTTCTGAGCAAGTAACCGGGAGGTTGGTGTTCCCGCTGCAATCACTGTGGGTACCGCCAAGCCGGAATCCAGCAACCTGTGCCGAAACTTCCAAACGGGTTCGAAGGTGTCTGCAACCACCTGGCTCAATTGGTCTTTTGCAACGCCATGCAAATGACCATCGTAAGCGTGCAGTCCAGCAGGACGAACACCATCGCAGCACGATAACGCTTGATACAGTTCGAACGACGCTTCGCCGATCATGATCCCTGTCCGGTTCATACCAATGTTCAAATCGACATAGAGTTCTAACACCCTGTTGGCTTGCGACATCCTGGCGGCGATATGCTGTACCGTCGCAAGGTCATCAACCAAGGTAGAGAACTTCGTATTGGGAAACTTCAACATCAATTCTAGCAAACGCTGAATGTTGGGCCCGACGGGTTGATAGGCCAACAAAATATCTTCACCGCCGGCAGCAGCCGTCATTTCCGTTTCTGCGATGGTGGACGTCTTGAATTTTCGGATTCCCAGCTGGCGTTTGATCGCAATAATTTCAGGAAGCTTGTGAGTCTTCACATGCGGGCGCAATCTATTGGCGTCGCCAACCCAGCCAATCATCTGCTGAAGGTTCTGGCGAATTCGCTCTGGGTACAACAACAAAGTCGGCGTAGGAATATTTTCTTCGTTCTCGATTGAATACCAAACCGTCATGCCGAGTTTCCTAAATTGCCGTGAAATGGAGAAATGTTTGTTGTTTTTAAACGAATGGTTGCAACTTTAAAGGGTTCACACGAGTACATCTAACCTGATGCGATCATGCTGCCAGCCGATTCCAAATACTACAGCAATTCTCGCCCTAGTCCCAACTGGCACATTCAGAATTCGATAGGTAAGTCATCGTTTGCGAAATGAGCCTCCGTTGCAGCGTTCGGTTTTGCGGTGGATTTTTTGCGGCGATCGGTGTTGTTGTGGCCGGTTTGGTGTAGGACAGCCCCAGCGGTAAGTCCTGATTAAGTTTACTAGCGGAGATCGTAGCGAAAATCGTCAAAACTTTCGGCAATTGGTGGAGCATCCGAAACTCTTGACGACCTTCGCAGGCCATAGGTCAGATCCGATTGCGAACGAATTGAAGTGGGTATCTTGCCAGAGATTGGGTCGATTGTCGTGACGTGAACAGTTGTGGGTTGCTGTTGACCTGAAAATTCAATCAGAATCCGCGCAAACACATTAATACCAGCCATTTCGAATCCGAAGTTGGGTGCGGTTGGTGTAAACTGGTACGTTTACGCAGGTATCCTGCGGGAAACCTTGCCTGGACAGCGTTTTTGGTTCAAACACGGTTCAAACACATAGTGATTTGGATTTGGCTGATGCCAGAGGTCGACTGAATTTTGAAGTTGACCAGAACGCGTTTCGAGCCCGTGTTGTACAGAATCGCTACCGGATTTATCAAGTTGCGCCCGACCTTTTCGATTTCGTAACTTGTAACGGGCCATGCCAGACGAACCAATTTCCGGCACTTTCGTTATGGGAGGGACTTTTAAGTCGCGTAGATTGCGGGAATCTTGATTGAGAAACATCATTGGCTGATGACTTCGCTAGATAAAGAGTCTGCTCGATTAGGTTACTAATCACCATGCCACTGGTACTCCGTTGTTTATCGGTGGTGGTGACTGAGTGTTAGACTCCCTGGCAAATTTTGGTTGACGTCCTGCAATTAGCACATGAATCCGCTGCTTTAGGTGAAGGCACCTTTTATTTAGGCGACTCCATCGTTTAGAAGCAACTGATCTGTAAAATCACCATGCCCAATTTTGAATCCGTATTATGTTGAAATTTCTAATAAAATCCTTCTTAGTCATTGGCGTTATCGTTGCCGCTGGTAGCTTTGCCTACACGCCACTGATCAACTATTGGAAGGAACGCAATCAACCCAATTGGGAAACCACCAAGATCACCCGTGGCGATGCGGTGCGGATGATCAATTCGACGGGCACAGTTCAACCGGTGCTTTCGGTTTCGATCGGTTCTTTCGTATCGGGCCCAATTGTCGAATTGAAGGTAGACTTCAACGACGAGGTCAAAGTAGACCAAATCCTGGCGAAAATTGATCCGCGTTTATTCGCCGCCAATGTGGCTCGCGATGAAGCGACGTTGGCAACTCGAAAGGCGGATATTAGTCGCGTTCAGGCTCAATTGCAGCAAGCCAGAAACAACAAGCTGCGCGGCGAACGACTTCGCGAAAAAAACGAAGACTTCTTGTCGGATCGTGAAATGGACGCGCTTACATTTGACTGTGACGGATTGGAAGCGCAGCTAAAAGTTGCCGAAGCATCGGTTCTTCAGGCGAACGCAAGTTTGGAAAATTCTAAAGCAAACCTCGAGTTCACAGTAATTCGATCGCCAGTCGATGGAATTGTCATTAATCGGTTAATTGAACCCGGCCAAACTTTAGCTTCCCAGTTCCAAGCTCCCGAGCTTTTTATTATCGCCCCCGATTTGCGGAAAAAGGTGCTCGTCTTTGCATCGGTAGATCAAGCTGACATCGGGTTGATTAAGAAGGCCAAAGCCGAAAAGCGACCCGTCACATTTACGGTCGATGCGTACCCCGATGAATTATTCACAGGTGAAATTGAACAAATTCGAGTCAGTTCAGTTGAGGTGCAGAACGTTGTAACCTATCCGGTCATTGTTTCCGCTTCGAATCTCGAGCAAAAACTGCTTCCAGGGATGCCGGCTAGTCTCTCGTTCGAAGTAGATTCAGTTAGCGATGTGGTTAAGATTCCAAACCTTGCGCTGCGATACTATCCTGAAGACATTCTGTATGTACGAGAAGTAGATCGAGCGTTGTTGGACGGTTCAAGCTGGAAAAGCACCGAGGAAACTGAAGATCAAGCCCAATTGACAGCTAAGGAAAAGACCGACTCCCAACGCGAAAAGAACAAGCGGCACGTGTGGGTCAAAGACGGTGATCAATTGCGCGCGGTCGAAATCGTTACGGGGCTAATCGAAAATAAATACACTGTGATGGTCGAAGGTGATTTGAAAGATGGCGATGAATTGGTTTCCGGCCTGAAAAAGAAATAGCAATTTTTGGAAACGATTTCACGACTACTCGCGGGCAAGAACTTGATCGGACGCAAGACTCACTTGCGGTTGAATTTCTAGGCCGTTCATTACTTTTCGTTGCTTGTTGCTGTTCCATTTTGATAGAACGTTTGTGAAAGCTGGAGCTCGAATAATTTATGTCGCTTTGGGATACCTTCAAGATCGCGGTGCGTGCGCTAATGAAAAATAAAATGCGAGCAGCCTTAACAGTTTTGGGAGTGGTTATTGGCATCGCTGCAGTGACCACGATGGTTTCCATCGGGCAAAGTGCCAGCGCTATGGTTCAGGGGCAATTCCAAGCGTTGGGAACCAATGTGATCGTGGTTATCCCAGGTAGCCAACGACGCGGTGGCGTTCGCCAAGCCACGGTTCCAACTTTGACCGCAGACGATTCTCAGGCTATCACAGAAGACTGTCGAGCGGTACTTGCGTCGTCTCCCATTGTGGGTACCGCCGGGCAAGTCATTTTTGGCAATTCCAATTGGAGCCCACGCGAGATGCAAGGCGTTGGAGCCGAATACTTGACCGTTCGCAATTGGGACATCGAAGCGGGCGGATTCTTTTCCGAAGTGGATATCTCCGCCAACGCCAAAGTCTGCGTCATTGGTCATACACTGGTCATCAAATTGTTTCAGACCGCCAACCCCATCGACCAAATCCTTCGGATCAAAAATATTCCATTCCGAGTCATTGGAGTCATGGCCAAAAAAGGTGCCAACATGGTGGGTGACGATCAGGATGACATTATTCTGATGCCCCATACGACTGTGCGAAAACGACTTCAAGGCTCAAGCTTCGGCGAAGTCAATGCGATCATGGTTTCTGCGGTTTCGCCTGATCAAATGCCGACCGCAACCACTCAAATCGAACAACTACTTTTCGAACGGCATGGGATCCCACCGGGAAGCCAACCGGATTTTCGTGTCCAAAACACAACTGAGATTGCCGACACTCTGGGCGTGATCACGGGCACATTGACACTGATGCTTTCAGCCATCGCGGGCATCTCTTTGTTAGTGGGTGGCGTGGGCATTATGAACATTATGTTAGTTTCGGTAACCGAGCGAACGAAGGAAATTGGCATTCGAATGGCGATCGGTGCCCGAGGCAAAGACATCATGCGCCAGTTTCTGGTGGAATCAATTGTACTCTCTTGCATCGGCGGTTTTATCGGCGTGGTTCTAGGAATTTCGGCTTCGGTAGGTGTAACATTGCTGATCAATTCAGTCAGCTCGGGGACCGATTGGCCCATCATTATTTCCTTGCCAGCGGCGGGTGTCGCGATGGGCTTTGCGGCTGCCGTAGGAAT
>Ga0105051_10007952_pt1 | contig 10885 bp, 8 predicted proteins | sample FRY02_FD_78383 | JGI IMG/M metagenome (GOLD analysis project Ga0105051, IMG submission 78383) | Freshwater microbial communities from Lake Fryxell liftoff mats and glacier meltwater in Antarctica - FRY-02 (megahit assembly) | ecosystem: Environmental > Aquatic > Freshwater > Ice > Glacier...
ATGAAACACTTTTCAACCGCCCCACGTATTTTTTGGTCATTTCTGCTTCTGTTTTTTGCTGCAAACTCCGCCATTGCCCAGACCGATGGGGTACTGATTGACCCAAGCAACACCGTTACCCGAAATCCTTCAGCGGTTTTCCAAATTTCACCTTTGCAGTCCACCGGACCCAATGTCTATGGTGGTTTTCTAGCTCCGCGACTACAACTTACCGGAACAAATGACAACACTACCATTGCCAGTCCTACCGATGCGTTGATGGTCTATAACCTTGCTGCTGCCGGCACACCGCCCAATGAAGTTACAGAGGGATACTACTATTGGGACAACAGCAAATGGAACCGTTTGATCTCTGGAAATGGCAGTTTTGTAACAGGAACAGGCGCAACAAACCAAGTAACATTCTGGACAGGCACCAACACCATAAGCGGTAGTAATAACCTTACTTATGATGGAACAGACATCAGATTGAACAATGGAAAGTTTGGTATTGGCACGGCACCGTTGGTGGCTTTGGATATCAATTCTACCGATGCCATTCAGTTTCCTTCTGGTACAACCTTGCAACGCCCAGGAACGCCATCTGCAGGCTACACTCGCTACAACAGCGACAGTAAAGCACTCGAATATTACGATGGAACGCAGTGGGTATCTGCCAACATGACACAAGTGCCAATAGGCACCATTGCACCCTACGGTGGCTCAGTTGCCCCTGCCGGATGGATTATTTGCAACGGTGCAGGGGTAAGCACCACAACTTATGCTGATCTGTTTGCCGTTCTAAGTTATGCTTATGGCGGCAGCGGTGGCACTTTCAATCTGCCTGATTTACGTGGCAAGACCACTTTTGGGTTAAGCGGTTCTGTACCTTTCAATGCCTTGGGCAACAGTGGTGGCACCATTTCACAGACACCATCAATAAGCTACTCAAACTTGGCAGTAGATGTTTCATCTTTTAATGTTACTTTACCTAATCACGTACATACTGTGGCTGGGCATTCACACGGCTTTTCTCTAAATACTGCTGCTGATAATACTGGCAGTGCAGGCAACCATGCCCATAACTGGGGTGGGCATTGGAGTAATGATAATGCTTCTGACTGGTCGACCGCACTCGATAATGGTGATGGAAATGGAAACACTTTAAGTGATGGTCATTTTTGGTGGGGTGGATCAGGTGCAACTGGAAATGGTGGCAACGCTTGGGCAGGCAGATCAACTACTACTGACGGTAATCATGCTCATACTTTTACTAGAGGGCAGGGAGACCAAAATTGGGGTAACGGTGGTGGAAATAGTTGGTGGGGTGCAAGAAATGTTACTGAAACAACTTCTACGGCCGGAAACCATGCTCATACTATAAACATGCACGCTCATCGCCATTGGTTAAAAGCTAGAGCTACTACTACTACAGGTGCACATGCTCACAGTATTCCAGCACTTGCCGTAGCGGGTACAGTTGGCTCGGGCTCAAGTGGTGATGCAACTTTTAATTCAGGCAACCCAACTACTAATCCTACTATTGCCATAGACCCGCCTACTACCAATGTTTCTTCTGGCACTATTACTTCTTCGGCAGTTAATACTACCAACCCTTTTCAGGTGGTAAACTATATCATCAAGGCCACAAACGCGTCCGCTCCAAGTATTGTGGCTGTGAACATCCCTACTGGGACGTTGGGTCAGACGCTGCACAACAATGGTTCAGGATGGCAGGCCACAAGCAATCTGTTCAACGGTGGGACGAGTGTGGGAATCGGATCCACCGCTCCAGTCGGTGCGTTGTCAATAGGAACTGGTAACCCATTTCAGGTAAGCAGCACTGGTGCCATTGCTGCTGCCACAGGAATAACTTCAAGTGGTACAGTAACGCTTAGTGGTCTCAATACAAATGGTCTTGTGCGCACAACAAGCACAAACGGAATCCTAAGTATTGGACAGGCAGGCACGGCAGATATTGCCAATTTGGCAATCACCAATGCCAAAGTGAATGATGTGGCATGGAGCAAGATCACTGGTGCACCTGCATTCATCACTGGTAACCAGACCATAACCCTGTCAGGTGATGTGACAGGAAGCGGCACTACATCAATAGCAACAACTCTTGCCAATTCAGGCGTTGGGGCTGGCACGTATAGAAGCGTTACTGTGGATGTCAAAGGCCGCGTTACCGCAGGCACCAACCCAACTACAATTGCAGGTTATGGCATTACTGATGCTGTGCCCATCAGCGGAAGTGGGTCATACATACAGAATCAGTATGCAGGGGCACAGACTGCCAACTTGTGGGTGTCTGCAGAGGTTCGAAGCGGAAACTGGTTTCGGAATAGCATTGCAGGCACGGGTCTATTTAACGAAACCACAGGAGCTGGCATTTATTCTCCTTCCGCTGGTCTAATGTCCACCTACAACGGCTCCAACTTCAGAATTGAGGGCAATACCTTGTTTACCAATGTAGGGTCAAGCACAACTCACGGTGCAATTACGGTTCAGGGAGAAAAAAACGGATGGTCAGGCATCAACTTCAAACTCGCCAATGGCAGCAATGCTAAAACACTGATGATGCACCCAACACACTCTGGTGTGTTCAATACGGCTGACAATAATTGGGACTGGCACTGGACCAACGGTACACTAACGGTTGGAACCGTTCCAGTTTCTCGGCTTGCTGTAGATGCAGCCGGGGGCTATATGCACCTTGGTGCTTGGTACGGGCCTTGGAATACAGGGAATGGTGTTTTGGTTCAGGGGGCTGCTTATTGGTGGGGTCTTAACCCGAGTGATAGGAACTTAAAGAAAAATATAAACCCAATAGAGCAAGCTGAATTAGAATCTTTAACGGATGATTTATTGAAAACCAAACTCTATCGCTATGAATATATAGAAGATCCAATGGGAAAGGGCTTAAATCACGTGGGGATGTTAGCCGATGAAGCCCCTGGTCAAATGCGCATTAACGGTGAGGGTGGAATAAATATCATTGAAGGCTTTATGATGAGCGTGGCAGCACTAAAAACACTGAATGAGGAAAATACCAACCTGAAAGCTCGCATGGCCAAGTTGGAGCAGACCATTGAGCACATGCAGAACGGTAAGTAGAAATTGAGGTATTATAATTCGATCTGTTTAACATCCGAACCACATAACTGCTTCGGCAACTTTGCTTATGTTGTTCGTCTATCTGATGACCTACATGGATACAATTAAACGAAGTACTGCATTTATGGATTTTCGGAATACTGGCCTTCTTACCCTTTTTAACCCCAGCCAGATACGCACATGTCAAAAAAAATCAACTCAGCAAGGCCTTTGTTCTGTAGATCATAAAAGATTAATTTCGACTTGAAAACAGTATATGGATGAATAATCTGAAACGCCAGCAGAACGAGCATGATTTTGACCATTGGGAAGATCTAGCAGGAGGAAACAGAAAATACTGGTTTGAGGTAAAAGGAAAAACAGGAGGCAAAGCCCGCTATGATAAAAACAGTGGACACGCATGAAGTAACCATAAGTTTTGTTCAGGAAATATATGACACTAAGAACGAACTTACTGAAATACACGAAAAATACCCGACAGATAAAGGTCACCAAAAAATAAAATAATGATAAGCAAGCAAACCGTTGCCATACAACTGGTCAAATACCTTAACCATCAACTAAGCCTGACTCAGTTGGTAGATTGGTCAGAAAACACCATTATGGAAGGTGATATTGAACCGGGCAGCAGTGAGGCTATTATGCAGGCGCTCGGTCGCCTTGGTGTAGCCGATGTAAAAGAGTTTGGCATACTTTGGGAAGATTGCGAAACAATAATGCGATCACTTGGTTACGACATAAAAGTAGATGCTGTTTTAGCAGCCTGAATAAGATACCCGCCCCCTTGGGCAGCGTGTTCCTAGCCATTAAGTATGAACGCCACCTTCGTCAAGCGGTTATCTGTAATGCCTGGCGGAACACGCGATATTTTACGATTATCCCTGAACAAACCCTGCCTTGTCAGATTCAGAACTCAACGAAAGTTTCATGAATTTCACTGACCGTGCGGATTATGGTAAATTTGTTTTCATAAAAAAAACATAGAATGCTTTCGGTAAAAGGAATCTATGATGGCGAAAATATTCGCCTTGCAGAAAAAATAAAAGACAAGAAGCGATATAAGGTGATCATCACTTTTGTTGAAGAAATAAGAGGGGATGATGAACCTGAAGCCTTGCGTGAATTCGCTTCGCAAACAAATGCCATGGCATTTTGGAATGATCCGAAGGAAGATATTTATCAGGATTATCTGGGTAAATGAAAACGGGAGATATCATCCTCATTCCTTTTCCGTATGCAGAACATACCCATGTTAAAGTAAGACCTGCCGTATTTATAACCACAACCAAAGATAAATTTTCGGATGTGGTCGCATCTGCCATTAGTTCCGTAATTCCTAAAAGCATTTCTGAGAACGAAATTATTATCGAGCCGAACAGGTCAAATAAATTAAGGGTGAAGTCGGTAATAAAAGTGGATAGAATTGTAACGCTTAAGAAGCAGGATAAAATTGCCGACCTTGGAAATCTTACAGAAACAGAACTGAAAATCTTCAAAAGAAAGTTCTGTGCATTAGTTGCTTAGTGGCCTACTGGTCAGGTAACTAATCGATATCGGAATGCTTTTCCGCTCCTGATCATTAATGTCGCGGCAAGACCATGGAGACCTTTATGAACCTTGAAAGACCTCACTCAGCAATATACAACTGCGTATCGGGCAACTTTGCTTATGTTGTTCGTCTATCTGATGACCTACATGGATACAATTAAACGAAGTACGGTACTTATGGATTTTCGGAACACCGGGCTTCTTACCCTTTTTCTTCTTTTATTCGGGTCGGCTCTCAACGCCCAGACCTGCTGCACCGTTCCTGGTTATCAGTACTCCCGCACGGTGACCATCAATAACACAGGCGGCCCTGCTTACACCAACATCCAAGTGCTGTTCGTTTTCAATTCGCAAACCCCTATCGGGCAAGGCAAGATGAATGCCAGCGGAAACGATATCCGCTTCAAAGATGCCAACTGTGGTGCAAACCTCAGCTATTGGATTGAATCCGGCATCAACACGAATGCCACCAACATCTGGATAAAAATTCCGAGCATTGCTGCCAACGCGGTAAAGACCATCACCCTGTTCTATGGAAATCCGGCTGCGGCACCTATTAGTGCTTTCGGTGCAATTTTCACCAATGTTTATACGGCCGCAGGGGTGCAGACCCTCACAGGCGTTCAGAACTATGATTGGTTCGAGATTCCAGCAGGAGCCACCATCAACACACAGGCTGGGCAATTGCTGACCATCAATGCCCGCAGGGTGAAGATCAACGGCACCATCAACGGGAACAATAACGGCTATGGCCCTGCCGCTGGCCCGGGTGCCGGTGGCAGCGGTGGAGGCGGAACCGGTGGTGGCGGAGGCGGTTATGGTGGAGCGGGTGGCACTGGCGGAAGCAACAATGGTGGGCCGGCAAACGGAACGGCCAGCGGAACAGATATAAACATGGGCTCAGGCGGTGGTGGGTCTGACTGTGGACCTACAGCACCGGGTGCCGGAGCGGTACGGATTCAATCGGAAGCGACCGAAATTACCGGCAACATTACCATGAACGGTGGTGGTGCCGCAGCCTGTTGTTGTAACAATAACTCTGAAGCTGCCGCAGGTGGTTCTGGGGGCGGAATTTATGTTGATGGCAGATACATTACAGGAACCGGCACGCTGAACGCCAATGGCGGTGCCGGAGGTAACAGCAGCGATAAAGAAGGCGGTGGCGGTGGTGGCGGTGGCCGGATAAAACTGTTTGCCTGTACTCAAAATGGTTTTACGGGAACAGCAACAGTACTAGGTGGCCCCAACGGTTCGGGGGGGCAGAATGGAATGCAGCCTGGAGCGAACGGCACATTCAGACAGAATCCCTGCAACCGATATGTGATAAGCGTTGCGCCAGAAGTGGAACTGCCTGTAGCCGATTTCACAACTGGCAATGTCTGCGATGGCAGTCCTGTCAACTTCACCGATGCCTCTTCCGTTGCACAGGCGAACATCACCGACTGGGGCTGGGATTTTGGGGATGGCAACACTTCCATACAGCAGAACCCGACCCACACTTACGCTACGCCAAACACCTACAACGTAACATTGGCGGTAATCACGGATGCCGGATGCACGGCCACCAACACGCTTCCTGTAACCGTAAATCCTGTTCCAGTTGCTGATTTTTCTTTTGCGGATGATTGCGCTTCCGCCATGGTCAGTTTCACCGATAATTCTTCGATTTCTTCGGGTACGGTTCAAACATGGTCGTGGGATTTTGGGGATGGCTCGGCTCTCGACAATTCGCAGAACCCGACACACACTTACTTGCAACCGAACAGCTACGATGTGACACTCGATATTGAATCAGACAACGGATGTCTGGCCAGCAGCACACAGACCATTGTGATTAGTCCCGTGCCGGTGGCTGATTTTTCCGCCACTTCGGCCTGTGAGGGAAACGCCACGGTCTTTACCGATAATTCTGCCGTATCTACCGGAAACATCACGCAGTGGAGCTGGGATTTTGATGATGGAAATTCAAGCATAGTGCAGAGTCCTAGCCATCTGTACGCATCAGCAGGAAACTATTCCGTTTCCCTTACCGTGACCACCGACAATGGATGCCAGCATACCGTTTCGCTTCCCGTTGTGGTGAATCCGGAGGCAATTTCCGATTTTTCCGCTACAAGCGAATGTCAGGGAACGCCCACCATGTTCACCGATATGTCTTCGGTGGCATCAGGACAGATTACCGCTTACGATTGGGATTTTGCCGATAACTCCGGAACCTCCGCCCAACCAAGCCCCATGTACATTTACACCGCTGCCGGCAACTTTGCCGTCACGCTTACCATTACAACCGATTTTGGCTGTGAGGCAAGCGTAACGCACCAAGTGGATGTGTACGCCAATCCCATACCCAATTTTTCGGTGGCTGACGTCTGTTTAGGAGAGGCAAGCCAGTTCAACGACCTTTCTTCCATCCCATCTGGTTTCATTGTTGATTGGCAGTACGATTTTGGAGATGGCAGCGGAGCAGCATCGGTGGCTGGCCCGAGTTACACGTCCAGCACCAGCGGCCAGTTTGACGTTGAACTTACCACCACTTCCGATAATGGCTGTGTTGTAAGTATTACGCTTCCTGACTTGGTCAACCCCAATCCTGTGGCCGATTTCAACTTTACTGATGTCTGCCAAACTATGCCAAATATGTTTACAGATGTTTCCTCAGTCTCTTCGGGCAACATCACCCAATGGGATTGGGACTTTGGCGATGGCAGCACCAACGCTATTACTCAGGATGCGAACCACATTTATGGCTCTTTCGGCACATTTGATGTAACGCTTACGGCCACCACAGCGGCAGGCTGCACGGACGATACCATGCAAACAGCTGAAGTATTCCCCGGGGTTGTTACCGATTTTTCGGCCACCACGGTATGCGAAGGAAATATTACGGAGTTCACAGATCTTTCGGTTGCATCCGGTTCGTCCACCATCATAGATTGGAGTTGGAATTTAGGCGGTGGTAGTTCCGCAGCCCTTCAGAATCCCGATCACACCTACGCAGGATTTGGGCAGTATGATGTTGTCCTTACCACCGAAACCGACAACGGCTGCACGGGTAGCAAAACGATTCCAGTGCTAGTACATGCCGTGCCAACTGCACAGTTTGCCACCACACCCGTTTGCTTACAGGAAACCACCATTTTCACAGACCAGTCAACCATTGCCAACGGCAGCATTGCCCAACGCAACTGGGATTTTGGCGATGGTGGCACATCAACACAAAATTCTCCGAACCACCTTTACACAACAGATGGTGATTTTGCGACAACGCTGGTTGTAATCTCCGACCAGAGCTGTTCCGATACCTTAATTCAAAACACAACCGTTTATCCGCTTCCCGAAGTGGCCTTTACCGCAAGTGTTACGGATGGCTGCATGCCATTGGATGTATCGTTCACGGATGGAACCACTATCAATTCTGGCGCATTGATTTCTTGGAATTGGATTTTAGGTGGATTCACCTCCTCCACCCAAAACCCTGATTTTGTGCTTGAACAGGTCGGTACTTACGATGTGTCGCTTGTGGTTGTTTCAGATCAGGGCTGCTCCTCCGTTCTCACCTCTCCCAATCATATTACCGTGCATCCGCTGCCATCAGCAGCTTTCAGTTGGGAGCCCAACATACCGGATATTCTTGACCCAACTGTTCAATTCACGGATGGTTCGCAGTCTGCCGTTGCTTGGTACTGGGATTTTGGCGATGGCAACATATCCACCAATCAACATCCTATCAATATCTTTCCAGATACGGGGATTTTTGTTGTGCAATTGATTGCTGAAAATCAGTTCGGATGCTTGGATCCGGTAGAACAGGAACTTTACGTCAAGCCCACGTTTCTTCTGTACATTCCGAATGCCTTTTCGCCCAATGCAGACAGGGTGAATGATGTTTTCAGAGCTGAGGGCATGGGAATTCGCGATTTTGAGATGATGATCTTTGACCGATGGGGAGAGAAGATCTTCTACAGCAACGATATTCTGGTTGGGTGGGATGGACTACGGTCTAACGGAGAGCATTTCCGTCCTGGGGTATACGTGTACCGCATACTGGTCAGAAATCTGGTTAACGACCATCTTCAGGACTTTAACGGAAAGGTGCACCTGATACGGTAATCTCTACTGGTGCGGATTTGATTCGGTCTATTGTTTCGTTCCTACGGAGCTTGCATACATATCTATTTACATTGCCACCAAAATTCCATTCCTACGGAACTAAATGACCTGTGCATCAATTAGACGTTCTTTTGGTAGCACAAAGTTTGACGTTTGCCAAGAAAAGTTCCGCGACTCCAGACAAAAAACTGGCTAGCCGCTGACCGAAAAGTAGGCAGTTGTTATTCCTCAACCTTATCCTTCGGAAAACTCCCAACTTCTTTCAGAGCCTTGCTAACAATCCACTCCAACTGTCCATTTGAGCTGCGGAATTCATCTGCAGCCCATTTTTCAATGGCTTTCATCACCTCGGGATCGAGGCGCAGAACAAACGGCTTTTTCTTAGCCAAACCTTAGCTTGTTTTCTCCAACAGAACTACCAGTCCGGTGGTGTGGTCGTACGTCATAGAAATGGGGCGATAACCCTTCCTGCATTCTTCGTTTAGGCGGGTTTCAAACTTCTCCACACCTTCAAACATCTTCTTCTTGAATATCTGATACTTTTTCATCCTTTTCTAGTTATAAATTGAACCAGCATTTACAATTGGCGTTGCACTCTTATTTGAACATAGCACCACCATCAGATTACTTACCATGGCCGCTTTCTTTTCGTCATCAAGATGAACGATGTCCTTTCTGCTCAATTCCTCCAAAGCCATTTCAACCATTCCCACAGCGCCTTCTACAATCTTTCTTCTTGCAGCAACTACTGCAGTTGCCTGCTGACGCTGAAGCATGGCTCCTGCAATCTCGTTAGCGTAGGCCAAATGACTAATTCGAGCTTCCAATACTTCAATCCCAGCAATTCCCAAACTATGATCTAATGCTTCTTCCAATTTAGTATTGACTTCTTCTCCCCCACCACGCAAGGAAACTTCCGCTTCTTGATCATCATCTTGAAAATCGTCATAAGGATAATGACCAGCTAAGTTTCGCAATGCGGCCTCGCTTTGAATACCAACGAATTCTAAATAATCGTTGACATCGAAAGCAGCTTTGTAGGTATCCCTCACCCGCCAAACGATAACAGCTCCAATCATAATCGGATCGCCAAGTTTGTCATTCACCCTTATGGGTTCATTGTCGAAATTATGCGTTCTCAGAGAAATTTTCGCATGCTTCGTAAACGGATTTACCCAGAAAAAACCATTCTCCTTCACTGTTCCTTGGTATTCTCCAAAAAGAATGAGAACAATGCTTTGATTCGGATTGAGGATAAAAAAACCCCGGCAAGGCTAGTAGAAAAAGGACAATCCCGATATAGAATAGCGGTTGTTGCAATGCAGTGGCTACGGCAATTACTGCAATTAGAAATGCAATCAGAACTGGTAGCATTACCCATCTTGAAATGGGCTTAATGGTTTTTTCTTGTTTCATGGTTGGTGGTTTAAATTGATATCACCATAATATTAAATCTTAACTAGCAAATTCAATTTCAGTTTAATGGCTATCGGTTAGTTTACCCACGCAGTTCGTAAATAGTGTCACCCTGAACTTGTTTCAGGGTCTATTACAATATGATAACGGATGCTGAAACAAGTTCAGCATGACCAGACCCGTTGGTCTTGGGCCCACCTGCCGGACGGGCAGGCATGAAAGCGGACAATCATCTCAATTTTTGGTTGCACCGCAAAAGAAGGTTTCTACCTTTGCGGCTTGGGGTAAGTCCTGTGCGACCAGCTCCCACCAAATCCCCCAGGGTAGGAATACAGCAAGGGTAGGTGGTTGTAGCGGTGCGACATAGATCGCTTACCCCTTTTTTGTGCCTTTATATTTAGGACTGAGGAGATAGAAGCTAGGAGAAAGAAGTGTAACGCCCGCTTATCTCCTGTCTCTTGCCTCTTATCTCTTATCTCCTGTCTCCTGTCTCCTAGCTTCCCGCTTCTTTCTCCTCGCTCCGATCTGTAAAAACGTGTTCATTTCTTTTCGTCCATTGACTTGCCATCACCTTGCCAGTTAAGCACCTTTGTATCAAACATTCAGCATATGAAATTCTTTATCGACACCGCAAACCTTGCCCAAATAAAAGAAGCCCAAGACCTTGGTGTACTTGATGGCGTGACCACCAACCCATCGTTGATGGCCAAGG
>Ga0105051_10007954_pt1 | contig 10881 bp, 9 predicted proteins | sample FRY02_FD_78383 | JGI IMG/M metagenome (GOLD analysis project Ga0105051, IMG submission 78383) | Freshwater microbial communities from Lake Fryxell liftoff mats and glacier meltwater in Antarctica - FRY-02 (megahit assembly) | ecosystem: Environmental > Aquatic > Freshwater > Ice > Glacier...
CAAGGCGCCGAGCTCGGCGGGGAGGCGCCCCTCGATGATGAGGCTGCCGTCCGCGTCCCAGCGCCAAGCGACCCGCCGCTGCTGCTCGGCTTTTTGGGCGAGGTCGATAGCCTCCTGCTCGCCGTGGCGCTGCGCGAGGCGCACGACTTTCTCGACGTGAACGGCGGTGCCATTGAGGGCGAGCGCCAGCAACCACGCCTCGTTTATCGTGCCGCGACCCGCGTCAGGGCCCGCACCTTCGAAAAACTGAGGCGGCCCTCGGCGAAGGCCTCGCTGATCATTGGCACATGTTCAAGGGCCTTCGCCACCCGCACCTTCTCGCGCCCCGCGTTGAGCCCAACACCACAATGCCATGCGAGCCAATGTGCTGCGCTCTTGAGGCCATGGGTCGCCCACACCTGGCGCCGGTCAAGCTCGGCCAAGAGGCACAAAAAGCGGCACAAAAAGCGGCACAAAAAGCGGTACTCGGCCGCCGCGATGTGGGCCGCGAGGGTCGCTATCTCGTCTTCCAGCGCGCCATTGGAGAGTTCACGGGGGGCGCAAATATCCGGCTGAATCATGGCAGCTCTCGATGCTGTTGGTGAGTGGCCAATATGCCATCTAAGGCACGACAAATCAAGGCCAAGATGCCGCTTTCGACGTAGGCGACCGGTAGACTCGGGCTTTCTTTTGGGTGCGGCTTCAAGGAAGCCTACACATCCGCGACCTCAAACTGCGAACGCCATAATGCCCATCGCAGAGCCCGACCACTTCACCATCAAATACCTCGGCCGGTAACACGAGGAGATCCGCTGCACGCTCGATGGAGCAGCCCCCGGCGCGGTCGGCGAGGCATGAGGGGAGACGCCTTGCACGGACGCTTCGGTCGCATCGCCTATGGTCGCCGGTGTCCAAGCGAGCGCTGCAGGCTCCGCGCTGACACCAGCCACCTTGTCCAATCCGACACTTCTCGAGCGATCCTTTGGACAATGCTGTTGAAACTAGTTGAACGGTCGCTGCTCGTCGCGTCGATCGAAATGCTACGCGGTATCAAAAGGCGATCGCCCGCCACGCTCTGACGGTGTGACGGGCCAGGGCTGCCAACCCGTGCCGTTCGTCCGCTCACAAACCCGACCGATGCCGCCCGAGACGGCACGGAACCGAGGCGCGCCGACGCGTCGGCAGCTCCGTGCGCCCAGTCTCGGCGCATGGCGCCAAAAATGGGATTAAGCCGTCGGCCAGGGTTCTAAACGCGGAAGGACCGATCGCGACTAAGCGCTCGCGGGTGCTCGCGGGCCATTTGTTGAATCCGTGAGGCAGTCGAGGTATGGCTCTCAACGTGAAGAAGACATCCCTCGCCGAAGCCCAAGCGCACCTCCCAGAACGCGTCGACGCCGCGTCGAGCTCGCCGGCGAAGCGCTTCCGTACCGCCCCCACACGCTTGCTGGCGGCGCTCGTCGGCGCGAGGCTCTCGATCCAGCCCGCGAGCAGGTTTGAGTCGGGCGAGGTCGGCGCCATGCGACGCCACGCCTCGTAGATGTCATTGGTTTGCTTTGCGAGCGCGTCCGAGCAGGCGCGCGGCGGGACGGCGCGGATGACGGGGATGGGCTGCCCATCATTAAAGGCGCAGACGGGGCCTTCATGCGGGCACGCGCGATTAAAGTCGACGGCCCACTCGGTGCCGCGCCAGGCGCGTCCAGCCGAAGCCCGGGTCGCGAATGCCGCGGGAGAGGCTGCCGATGCCAGTGATTTCGAGCTGTTCGCCGACGCCGATGGTCGCGATGCGACCACGGAGATCCGCGGCGAAGTGGCCCTCGGGCTCGAAGCGCCAGCCGGAGATGGTGTCGCCGGCAAGTTTGGCTGCGGCGAGACGGGCAGGAACGGTGACGAGGAAGGTGGGGCCGTCGGCAGCTTCGGGAGAGGCCCCGCAGAGGATATGGCAGGCTGACGGGCCTGTCAGCGGCAGATTCGTAGCCTTGGCGGCGGCCTTTTCCTCGGTAGTCGGACTGCCGGTAGCGGGACGGATGTCGCGGACGTAACATGGCGTCGGCACGAGGGTGCCGAGCGCATCCCAAAGGGTTGTTGCGCCCGCGGGAACCTTGTCCTGGAACGGAGCGCCCGCTGCGGGAGCGTTGACGAAGAAGCCCGCGGCGACGGCGTCCCGGACAGGCTGTCCTGCCTTGCGCCACGCATCGCGATCGCGCTGCCAGGCGGCACGGGCCGCGTCCTGGCGCCGCTTGTGTTCGGCGTCGAGAGGGCGACGGACCATGAACGTCGCGCAGGCCGGCCAAGGAGGCGCGGGCGGCACCCATTGCGGTTCCGGCCCGAGCGCGCGGCTGAGGGCCGCGTCCCATACCGCCGGGCCGGAAGTCGGCGCGGGCGGTGGCGCCGACGGTGGTGTTGTCGGGGTCTCGGTCTCTTCCGAGACCGGCGGCTGCTCAAGCGTGGGCTGCACAAGGACTGGAACTTCGGGTTGCTGCGGCCCGGCAGTGGGCGGAATGTCAACACTTGGTGATGCAATCATCGGCGATCCCTAAACCGCAACCTTTTCCTCGTGACACCCCGGAGTGATAGCGAAGGCGACAGCCGCGCCCGAGATCACATAACGAAAAGCGAAACCGACACTTATTGGAAATCCCCCTGATAGTGAAAAAGCGTAACCAAGTTTAATTGAGCCGGCCACGTTATGAAGGCCAACAACATAGTTCGAACTCTATGCTTATCATCGTAAGGGCGTCAATCGGTCGACCGGCGGGAAGTTGCGGGTAGGTGCACTTGCAGCACGTAGTCCGCCACGAGCTACCGCTTCTTCTCAGCGGACCCGTCCTCAAGCCGAATGAGGAACCCGAGCTTTGCATATATCGACAAAGAAGGTACAAAAAGTCGGTCGGTGCATGTACCAACCGACTTTTTGTACCATGGCCAAGACTCGAACGACCAAAGCCGATACTCTTCTGCGCCTCGCACGCCGCGGCCCGGTACGCTCTCGCGACCTTTCCGCCCACGACATCCCTCGCAGCTACCTCACCCGCTTCGTCCAGCGCGGCATCCTCGAGCAAGTCGACCGCGGTCTCTATCGACTCGTGGACGCGCGAATGAACGAGCAAGCTACGCTCGTCGATGTCTGCAAGCGCGCTCCAACGGCCATCGTATGCCTGCTCAGTGCGCTCCAGCTCCATGGCCTGACGACCGAGGCGCCTCATGCTGTGTGGCTGCTCATCGACAGCCATGCACGCCTCCTACGTTCAGCTACCCCAAGCTCGTCACCATACGTGCGACGGGCATCGCACTGGACCACGGCGTCGAGGTGCGTCGCATCGATGGCACGCCGGTTCGAGTCACGACCCCGGCGAAGACGGTCGCGGACTGCTTCCGCTTCCGGCGCCACGTGGGCTTGGACGTAGCTCTGGAAGCGCTTCGCGACTACCTGCGTCGCAACCGCAACGGCATGGACGCGCTCATGGCCGCCGCGCGTGCCGACCGCGTTTACTCGGTACTGCGCCCGTACATCGAGGCCGTGACATGACCAAAACACCCAAAAATCTCGCAGCATCAGTCCGGGACCGCCTCTACAAGCTCGCCCGCGCCGGCAACGCATAGGCTTCCCGCGGTTGCTCCCGAAGAAGCGCGAGATATGCTGCTGGCGCAAAAGCTTGCAACTACGCATGCCGTCGGATAATTAGCAGGACATGCTTAACCCGACCCCAGCAAGCGCAATCGTCGATGCTAGCGGGCGGCCCTACTTCTTGTGGGACTGCAACCTGACGTTGCAGCAGTTTGAATCGCAACTTGCCTCTGGAGACGCGCAGTCGAGCGCCTATCTGATGGGCAAGGTCCTGCGTCAGGCCAAGCCAGACGACGCACTGCAGTTTGTGTCACTCGCGACGCTGAACTCGCGGTGGTCAGAAATTGAACGCTATCTCGGCGACAAACGAGAGTTCTGGGCGTGGATTCTCGACGCTTGGAGAGTGCGACGTGGCACACAACCGTAAGACCACCGCGCTTCAGGAGCGACTCATTGTCGCTCTCGCAGAAGCGCTTCCAGACGCGACCCTCACCGGCGGAGCTGCGCTCGCGACTTTCTATACGAAAGAGCGCACCACCCGCGACTTGGATCTTTTCTTCCACGGCCAGCACAAGCTCGACCCATTGAACATTCGGATGGCCCAAGACGCAGCGGCAGAACATGTCGATCGCGTCGTCCCCCTCCAATCAGGCGCGAGTTTCGTCCGCTTCGAAGCGACCTCCGGGACCGAGCGTGTTGTCGTGGACCTTGTCGCTTCCGCTGTACCCATCATCGAGCCGCCCAGTAGGCTTGAGCTTCTAGGCGTGCTGGTCCAGGTCGACACAGCCCGTGAGATCCTTGTAAACAAGGTGGTGGCACTCCTGTCACGAAGCGAACTTCGTGATCTCCAAGACGTCCGCGCGCTCGTTAGGCAAGGCGGTTCCCTTAGGGACGCACTTGAACAAGCCCCCCTCAAGGACGCGGGCTTTTCGCCACTTACTCTAGCGTGGGTGCTGCGCGGACTCCCCATCGAAGCCCTCGGGCGTCTTGATGGCGTGTCCGACATAGAGCTGAAGACTCTGATCTTATTCCGAGATGAACTGATCAAGCGCCTTCTCGGGTCCCTCCCTAGCTGAAGGGTGCGCGGTTGAAAGAGGACTTATTCAGCGATTGCGCGCCCGGGCGTTCTGGCCCATATTTCGCGCCTCCGACCCCGTCCCTTTGCCCCGCCGTGGGCACCACACATTCGAGGAACTCCGCATGAAGCTTGCCATGACGACACCGCGTTCGAACGCCCAGCGAGGAAGCGCTCTCGTTTGGATCCTTATCACCCTCATCGTCGCCGGCGGCGCGTTCGCCGTCTACTGGTTCGTGATCCGTGGCGGCGGTGGCGGCGGCGCGGCCAGCGCCCTCGTGGCTCGCGCCATCCCGGCCGAGGCGAAGATCGTCGTGGGTTTTGACCCGCAAGCGGTCCTCAAGAGCGAGGCATTTAAGGGTGCCGCCGCGTCGCAGGGTATCTCCCTCGACGACATCAACGCGCAGCTCGCCAAGGCCAACATTAAACCCGAGGCCCTCAAGGCGGTCGTGCTCGGCATCAACGCCGACATGAATGACGGCGTCGCGATCTTCCAGGGAGATCTCGACCCGACGGCGCTCAAGGCGGCAATCGGCGCGCTGATGGTGATGTCGCCTGAGGCCGGCGAGGTCGCGGGTGCCCTGCAATTCGAGAGCGTCGAAGGTGGTCTCGTGATCGCCGGCACCGGTGACCTCTATACGAAGTCCTTGGCCGCGGTGAATGGCAAGGGCGCAGCTGGTCTCGACGAGAATCTCGCCAAGGTGCTCGCCGGTATCGATCGCGGAGCCCCCGTGTGGGGCGCTGGCGCGATCCCTGAAGACGCGACGCGCTCGATGGGCCCACTGAAGTCCATGATTGGCGGCAAGGCACCAGGCTACGCCGCGATGTCCCTCGACCTCGGCGACCCCATCAAGGTCAAGATCGCCGTGCTCTTCCCGGGCGGCGACGCCTCGAAGATCGCCGACACCATCAACACGATGATGTCCCTCGCGCCGATGGGCAAACTCCCCAACGGCGTTGGCGATGTGCTCAAGTCCCTCTCGCTCAGCGGGTCAGGGGAATTGCTAAGCGCGTCGATCTCGATCTCGGCCGAGCTGCTCGCGAAGATGTCGAAAGACGCGAACTAAGTCGTGCCCTTGTGCGCATTACCCGGCTCCGGCCGGGTTTTTTTTGCCCGAAACCCGAGCGCACATCCCTTGCGAAGCCCTTTGCGGTGGTTCATGCTCCCCCCCGCAAGCGCACCGTCGGCGCCATGCCGATACGCCGCGGGTACAAGAGGCCTGATCTTCTATCCAACGCCCCAAAGCTGGCAAATTTTTCTCAGACTCGCGTCGCGATTTCGATGCGGGCACAGACACATAAGGATTTCGTATGCAGACGCAACTCGAACGCGCTGAGCTCCTCAATCGCCTCCTGGCTGAACTCGAGAACGGGGGCGCAGCTCACGACGAGCTCATCGGCGCATTTGGACGGACGCTGGTGCGGCGCGTTGACGACGCCTACCTCTTCCGCCACCGCCTGACGACGCTGTCGGGTCAGATCCGCGATTCCTTGCATTGGCTGCGTCACGAGACCCTGCAGGGTGACATCAACGTACGAGTCTTTAGCCCGACGCAGCAGACCCACGGGTACGAGGTCGAGGGCGTCGTCATCGAGACGGTGATGCCTGACCAGAGCTTTATCTACGACACGCTCAAGCTGCTCTTGGAGGAGCGCGACATCCGGGTCCTGAACTCGCTGCGCATGGTCATCCCAGTAGCCTACAACGACGAGCGGAAGCTGACGGGCATTGGCGAACACCTCGAGACGAGCGATCATATCGGATACACCCGCTGGTACGTGACGGCTGACGCGGTCCCGAACAAACAGGAGCTCGCGGCGACCATCACCCATCGCTTGAGCATGGCGCGCTCGATGTTTGCGGACTTCCGGCGCATGGTGAAGGATGTCCGCGGGCTCGCCAACGACTACGACTTCTTGTCGACGGCGGACACCGACCTGAAGGGAGAATTCGCGGAAGTGCGCGATTTTCTCAACTGGCTCCTCGATGACCACTTCGTCTTCGTGGGCCTAAGCCACTACGAAGTCGAGACCAAGGGCCAACTTCCTCTTGGGCAGCACCTAGGCATCGACGGTTCCTTCGGCGACTTCGTGATCGATCCCGACACCGAGACCTTCGTCACTTGCGCCGCACCGCCAAGCCTGCCCCTCGCGCGGGTCCGAAAGTCGAGTATGGATAGCCGCCTTCACCGGCGCGGCAAGATCGACGAGCTGTTGGTACGGACCTTTGACACGGATCTCAAACCGACCGGCGCGATCGTCCTTCATGGTCTCTTCACCTACAAAGGCCTCGTCCAATACGGCGGGTCGATCCCAATTTTGCGGGGCAAGCTGGGGCGCGTACTCGCGACCGAGGGGCTCTCTGCGGGCGATCACGACCACAAGAGCGCCGTCTCGGCGTTCAATTCCTTGCCGGTAGAGTTCCTCTTCGAGGCCGACGACGAGACGGTCGTCGAGCTTATCCGGATGACCCGGTCCGTGGACGACCGTCAGGACGCGCAGAGCCATATCGTCCCTTCCCCTGACCGGCTTTCGGCCTATATCTTCGTCGCGCTCCCAAAACAGAGCTTCTCCGACGAGCTGCGCGCGGAGATCGAGGTCGCGCTGCGCGCCATATTGGGGTCCAACTATGTGGACCACCGCGTTCATCTCGGCAAGTACGGGTCCGTCACCCTTCACTTCTACATCACGTGCCCGACGGCTTTCAGCGCCGCGGAGTTGACGCGGCTGGAAGAACGCATCACGTCGATCGCGACGCCGTGGGAGCAGCGCCTGAAAGCCGCGCTTGAGGCGAACCTCGGTGAAGCTGCCGGGACAACCTGCTTTCGGCGTCACGCTGAGGCCTTCTCGGATACCTACTACGAGCGCGTCCCAGTGGATCACGCCCTCGTGGACATCCGGCACATCGAGGCGCTGACGAAGCTGCTGACCGCATTCCCAGAGGCCGCCACGACCGCCGTTCGTTTCGACATCTTGCCGATGCCTGACAGTCAACCCAGCGCCGAGGACGCGCTGCTTCGAATCTACAGCGTCCGGGAGTTCTTGTTGACCGACATCTTACCGGTGGTCGACAACTTCGGCGTCGTGGTCGCCGAGCAGATGAGCTACGAGGCGTCCCCCGAGGACGCGCCCACAACATTTCAGATCAACGTTCTCCGGATCAAGCGCGGCGACCCAGACCTCTTCTCGATGCGCAGCGAGCTCATTGACGGTCTCGACGCGGTCTTCAAGCGACACATCCGCTCGGACCGGATCAATCGCTTGCTGCTCAAAGCGCGGATCAATTGGCGCGAGGTCGAGGTCTTGCGGGCTCTCTACTACTACGGCCGTCAGCTCGGTTCGAACCTCACCCCGGAGGTCGTACAGAAGACCCTGGTGAACCACCACCACTTCGTACACAAACTAATCGAGCTCTTCCGCAACCGCTTCAACCCCGACCTGCACGCGACCATGAGCGACCGTCTCGTTGCGACGACCGCGCTAGGCAAAGAGCTGCGAGTCTACCTCGACGGCGTGCGCGGCGCCGACGAAGATCGCATCCTCCGGATGTTCGTGAACCTCATCGAATCTATGTTGAGAACAAACCATTACCGCGAACGCAGCGGCAGCGTGTACTACACGTCGTTTAAGTTCGACTGCGCGGGGATCGACGCGATGCCCGCGCCGAAACCGATGTTTGAGATCTTCGTCCACGCGACCGATCTCGAGGGCGTGCACCTGCGCGGCGGCCGAGTGGCGCGCGGCGGCATCCGCTGGTCCGACCGTCTCGACGACTATCGCTCTGAGGTCTTGGGCCTCGTGACGACCCAGATGCTCAAGAACGCCGTGATCGTGCCGGTTGGCGCCAAGGGCGGCTTCGTCCTCAAGACCCCGCCAGAAGATTGGCAGGAGGCCCGCGCCCAAGCCGACGCCTTCTACCGGGTGTACGTGCGTGGCATCTTGGATCTCACCGACAATCTCGACGGCGAGACCGTGATCCGCCCGCCGAACTCGGTGTGCCACGACGAGCCCGACCCCTACATGGTCGTGGCCGCGGACAAGGGCACGGCCCACCTCAGCGACACCGCCAACGCCCTCGCCGCGGAGTACGGCTTTTGGCTAGGCGACGCGTTCGCCTCGGGCGGGTCCGTCGGCTACGATCACAAGATCAAAGGCATCACGGCACGGGGCGCTTGGGTGTGCGTCCGTCGGCACTTCGCCGAGGTCGGTATGGACCCGAACCGCGATATAGTGTCGGTCGTCGGCATTGGTGACATGTCGGGCGATGTCTTCGGCAATGGCCTCTTGTCGAGCCGGACGATTAAGCTAATCGGCGCCTTCGACCACCGCCATATCTTCGTGGACCCGAACCCGGACCCGGAAATTTCATTCGTCGAACGCGAGCGCCTCTTCCAGGTCCCACGGTCGAAATGGACGGATTACAACCCGACGCTGATCTCCGAGGGCGGCGGGATCTATGAGCGGGGCGCCAAGGCCATCACGCTGTCGGCGGCGACCCAAAAGCGCTTCCAGACGGAGCGCGAGACGGTCTCCGGCGACGAGCTCATTCACTTGCTGCTCAAAGCAGAGGTGGATCTGTTATGGAATGGCGGTATCGGGACCTACGTCAAGGCCGCCGTCGAGACGCACGCGGATGTGCGGGACGCCGCCAACGACCGGGTCCGGGTCGACGCCAACGAGCTCCGCTGCCGGATGATCGGCGAGGGTGGAAATCTTGGCCTCACGACGCGGGCGCGTTCGGAGTATGCAAGCCTAGGTGGCCGTATCAACCTCGACGCGATCGACAACTCTGGCGGCGTCGATCTCAGCGACCACGAGGTCAATCTCAAGACGCTGCTCCAGCTCCCGATGCGGGCAGGCGAGCTCGACGGTCCGGCGCGAAATGCCCTCATCGCGAGCGTCGGCGATGAGGTCTGCGATTTGGTGTTGGCGGACAACGAGGGCCAGGCCCTCGCGCTCTCACTCGATGAGGTGCGTAGCCGCAACGACATCTGGGCTTTTCAGCATGGCATGATCCATCTCGCTGAACACACTGGATTTTCGCGCTACGTCGAACACTTCCCACGCACGCCCGAGGTTATCCGCATGCGCCAAGAGTCAGGCCGCGGGTTCCTACGCCCAGAGCTCGGCAAGCTGCTATCGTACGCGAAGGTGCACCTAGCGCGGGCGCTCACCAACCGACCGGAGAAGAACCGCGACGATCTCCTGCCGCTCGTCGAGGCCTACTTTCCAAAGCGGGTCGTCGCAGAGCATGGCCCGCACCTCGCGAACCACTTTCTGTTCCATGAGATCGCCGCGACCGTGCTCACAAACCGACTCGTGGATCGCGCCGGCATTATGGCCGTGCCGCTGCTCGAGATCGCCACGGAACGCGGCGCGGAGGAGATCGCGGCCGCCTGGCTCCTGGGCGACGAGCTGCTTGGCGCGGGTGTTTTAGCTGCAAAGATCCACGATCTTGAGACGATCACGACCGACCTACGCTATCAGCTCCTCTTGCGCGTCGAGGAGGCGCTGATCGGTTTCGTCCGGACCCTCCTCTGGCAGTGGCCGGACGCGACCCCGGTGAGTCTCGGCGCACGCGCCGAGCTCGCCCCGGTAGCCGCGATCACGTCCATCCTCTTCCACCGGATCGCCCCGCACCTGCCGGAACGAAACCGCCGTCTCGTCCGCGAGGATGCCCGCAACCTCGAGATTTGCGGGGTCCCCGAGGAGATGGCGCGAGAGTTGGCCCGCATCGGTTTCATGGCGTTCGCGCCGGCTATCGCGCCGCTCATCACCGCGGGCGCCCAAGACCCCACCGAGGCGTGCCAGGCCTTCTTCATCGCTGGCTACGCGAGCCGTGGGCTCGATCTCGTCGAGACCGCGATCCAACAAGGATACTCGGATCGATGGGACTACGTCGCGATCTGGCCTATCGCGCGCTCGCTGCTACAGACTGTCCAACAGCTCGCGGGCTGGATGCTCAAGCTACAAGAGCACCCGACCGAGTTCCCGGAGCTCGCCCCCATCAGCCACACGATTGAGGACGCGCTCTCGGAGCGGGTCCCGGTGTCAGCGATGCTGGTATTGTCGGATCGTCTCAAGCGCGGGGTCCAGAAGTTGAACGCCGGCCAGTAAGGCACTACGTCGCGCGTTCTCAGCTCCCAGCGATGGGTTCCCAGAACGCGCGACCGTCGACCTGAACGAGGTGCAGACCACGATCGGCACCCCACCGCACGGTGGGGCGCCCCTCGACCGATGAGCGCGTCGGCTCGATCGGCGC
>Ga0105051_10007962_pt1 | contig 10874 bp, 11 predicted proteins | sample FRY02_FD_78383 | JGI IMG/M metagenome (GOLD analysis project Ga0105051, IMG submission 78383) | Freshwater microbial communities from Lake Fryxell liftoff mats and glacier meltwater in Antarctica - FRY-02 (megahit assembly) | ecosystem: Environmental > Aquatic > Freshwater > Ice > Glacier...
CGAGAAGAACCCGATTCATAGATACTCACTCACCAGAGCACGGATCGAATCACCACTTTCCGTGACACCTGTCGCTTGGCTACCGGGATCGAAATGCGAACGACGTGCGAAACCAAGCGCGATGTATGGGTGATGGCCGGGGCCTAGCGCGACGCTCGTTAAACGCCCGACCACACGGTCGCCGTCTCGCAATTCCGTATTCGCTGCCGGCTGAGAATCACACGTGAGACTCCAAGTGACAAGCTTCTTTTGAACCTGCCCAAGTGCATCAAGTCGCGCCACGGTTTCCTGGCCAAGGTAACACCCCTTCGTAAATGAAATCGCCCTCTCATTGCGATCCGCTTCCTGTGGCAAATGGCTCGAATCGATATCGATCCCGTACCAGGGAAAATGATTCTCAATGCGCCGGCGATGAAACTCCGACTCGCTCGCTTCGATGCCGCCGGCTGACAAGAGATAGTCAATCAGCAAATCGATTTGGCTTTGATCCACCAGTAATAAAACAGGAACCCCGCTCCACCAAGGCACACGGTACGCGTTCCCTGGAATTGAATCATCGGCTTCGCGATTAATCTCAAAAGAGACCGATGGCAAATCGATCGATGGCGTGTCGGTGGCAAGCGTGGCGATCGATCCTTCAAGCTTGCTCAACAATTCATCAGCCACGATCACGCCCGCGAGCTGCGTACTGCGATCCTCGGGAACCGATTGCTCCCGAAGTGTATATTTGTCGAAGTGAGCGGCAATCGCGGTGTTTTGATTGGGCACGCCCGCCGCTTCATTGGCTCCTGCACCGATCAGACGCAGGCCGTCGTCGTTGCGGAAGATGCAAACGTGGCCCAGCGTTTTTCCGCGGACATCGGTGATGAACGCTTCACGGCCGTGGTTGGGCCCGATCGATTCCACGTTCGCGGTGCATAAGTTCTGAGCGATCTTGGCGGCGTCCTTGCCGATCACATCCAGCACGGCGAGGTTTGGCAAGCGAACAAAGAACATAGATTTATGGAGGGCTAAAGTGTCGTCGAAACCTTAATCAACGACGCTCTCCACACCCGGCAGAGACTCGTCATCGAAGCCAGTTTTGTAAATTGGCATATGACGATAGTAAACTTCCAAGCAATAAATCGCCATACAGGTCGTGTAGAGTCTGCCACCAGTACCGCCCCAACGATCCGCTTGTGGCGGCCAACTTCCTGACTCGCGACCACGCTTGATCTGCGCCGCGGGCAGCTTTTCTCGCATTTCCCGGTTCCACGCATCCCAAGGCTTGCCGCCGTAATGGTGCAGCACCTGGGTCGCGTAATACCAGTAGTAATAATCGGTATCACGAATGTCAAACTTGTAATCCGTTGACATGGCATCAACGCCTCGAACCATGGCCGGATGATTGTGAGCCCAACCGAGATATTGTCGACACAAAAGACCTTCTGCGGTCATCGCTTGGCTCGCCGCACCGCGCGGTTGATAGGAGTACGCCGCACCATCGTAAGTTTGAACCGTCTCCAAGAAATCAGAGACTCGGTACAGCACCGCACGATCAACTTCCAAGCCGCCGGCAAGCCCGCTCTGCAACGTCATCACGAACCAGCCCGTGATCGACGTGTCGCTGTCAAATCGCGGCTGATAACGCCAGCCGCCTTCCTTCGACTGCCATGCTTCGGCGCAATCGATTGCGGACTGCGCCGGTTGTCGAAGCCAAGAGTCCTTCGTCATCGCGTAAAGTTCACAGATCGCAATCGAAGCCTGAGCTTGCGCATACGCTTGTTGATGATCGCGAGCGTCTTTGGCAAAGAACCCTTCGCGATCTTGCTGCTTGATCAACCACCTCGCCCCCTTCTCAACGTTCTCGCGATACTGCCCCGCCACGTGCGTGTTTCCCGCTCCCATGAACGCCAACAACGCCATCGCGGTCGCAGCGGGTTTGTTCTCCGTCGTGCCGCCGTCGTCATAAGGGCCTCGAAGCGACCACGAGCCTTCTTTGTTTTGATTGCGAGCGATCCAAGCCAAACCCGACTCAACCGCGGATTCGGTCACCGGAGTTCCGCCATACAACATCAACAACGTCTTCTTCATCGCTCCGCTGCGTCCGCCCACCATCGGCGACGACGGAGCCACCGGCTCGCCTACGCCAAGCTCCGTCGGCACCGGAGCAAACGACTCTTCCGCGAAATCCGCGTTCACGGCGGTCAGCGGCGGCAGAGGAACATCGACGGGCATCTCGCTATCGAGCGCATCGATGTCTTCCAGCATCTCGGAATTCTGATCGATCGAAAACTCCGACAACTCGGCATCTTTGCTGCCTTCGGATTGGCCAATCGTCAGCAGAACCCGCCCAAGATCCTGCCCGACCGGCCCGGTCAAAAGCGCAAGCAAAACCAGCAACGTTAAGTGGATCACCAGGCTGAATAACCACGAGGGGATCATTCGCGTGATGTCTTTGCGAACGGTCAACGCGTCATCTTTCGTTTCGCTCGAATCCGCGACCGCGTCGACTTCTCCCTTCCAGCGAATTCCTCCGCTAGCGGCTCCCATCGCGGCGTCCGGTTTGACACCGACCACTCGCCGCGACGAAGCCGGTTCGGCCCTCAGCGGTGCGAGGGTCGAACGCGGCGGGGGAGGTGGGGGAAGCGGTCGAGACGAAGCAGAAGTCTGAAGCGGTTGCGACGATGGATGCACTGGTTTACTCGGTGGCTGCGGCGGAGTGACCGGTGGGGCCAGGCCTTGCATTTCTTCACGCCCGGACATTCCGGCCCCCTGGCCATGCAAATCGCGAGAATCGGGCATAGGAAGAGATGACGACAAAAGGTACCTATCGTTCGCAGGTCGAAGGATGATTTCAGGGAGTTAGCAAAGAGCAGGAAAAAGTGTCCCCTACTATTCGTGCGAAGCACCCGCAGGGCCATGCCTGACAAATGGTGCTTGACGTTTTTTCTCGATTGGTTCTTCGCTATTAGGACATATTCGGAACGTATTCGTCCACGGAAAAAGTTTGCCGCGGAATTATTTTATTCTTTATTTTGGTCGAATCGAATGCGACGGAAAAGCTGATTCGAACCACAAACATCGAATACATAACGCCATTCGTTCAAAATGTCGAAAACGACCATTGTGACGCCGCGAATTGACCGATACTTCAAACTCGTCGAGTATTTGAACATCTCGGCGAGCCCAACGCTCAACTCACCAGCAGTCGTGTTCGCGAATTTACCCCGTGATTCACGGAAGATCGTCGACAGTGGCATTAAATCTGCATTGAGAAAACTCACAGGCACTTGACGGATGGCGCCCATCCCGACACACTTTGACCTCACCCACACGAGTGAGTGGCCGCGAGAGAGTCGTGGAAAAACAATACAACGCGGGGTGGAGCAGCCCGGTAGCTCGCGAGGCTCATAACCTCGAGGTCGTCGGTTCGAATCCGGCCCCCGCAACTTCTCTGTTTGGTTAGGAACCTAACCGCCAGGGGTAAACAACAAAAGCCGACGTTTTGCATCTCGCAAATCGTCGGCTTTTTTCGTTGTTTTCGGGCGTTTTGGCGTTTTCTCTCGCTCTCGGAATCGAGACGCGCGAGTGGCGAAAAAACGGTTTTGGGACCAGTTTTGGCCGGTCTGGACAGAGAAACTCTCGCCACTCTCTGGGTTATGGCGATCTCGGGTAAACGACCGCTGGGTGATTCGATATCCGACTCACTCGGGAATCTTTTCTTTCTCCTGTCCCGGCTCGGCGAGACGGAAGGTTTCAGGAATCTCGCTTTTTCGGGTGATGGGCGGCGGTTCGCCGGCATTGCATAGCTAAGAAAGGGTGGTGCAACGCGTTTGCACCCGCTTTCTCGAACTGCTCGCGGTGAGGCTGTCATTTTGCGGTTGAACGTTCCCCAGACAGAGACCGGCGAGACACTCGATCCGGTTGAAATTCGGTTCCGAAGCATCGCGGCTATTTTGGCTCGTGGCATCGGGCGGTTGCGGAACAGGGCGGAGTTGTTGGGCGATTGTCTGGCTGATTCCGACAATATCGCCGACTCTTTACACGATCGGCTTGAGCTTTCTCCAAAACCATCGCTCTCTGTGTCTCACGACGTCGCCGACTAATCCGGTCGGCACGACGGTTCGGGTAACTCGAATTCTTGAGGCAACGATGGAAAACAACACGCGGCACAAGCAGATCGCGGCACTTCTTTCACGGACATTGATTCGGAAGCGTCCGCCAGAACCAGCCGCCGACAACAACTTCGCAAAGAACGATTCGCAGACGCGGACGGACGATCAACACTCCGTTAGCACGAACACGCAAACAGGAGGTGAAAAATGAGTCCCAAAATCGCGGCCGCCGTCGCTCGTCTGGCCGACATGACGGTTGGTGAGTTAGCCGAGCGATATGAACAGGTCTTCTGCGAAGAGTGCCGAAGCCGGAACAAGCAGTATCTGGTTCGACGAATCGCATGGCGATTGCAAGCCAATGACGAAGGCGGCTTGTCGGCAGAAACCATTCGCAAAGCGAACGAGTTGGCCGTTAACGCGGAGGCGCGTGTCACCGCGCCGCGCGAGCATCCCAATGTGCGAGTCGTGACGCGAGAGCCAAACGCTTTCGTGGATTGGGACCAGCGTTTGCCGCCGCCTGGCAATCACATCGAGCGTCAATACAAGGGCCGCATGATTCGCGTGGTGGTTTTGCAAGAAGGTTTTGAATACGAGGGCCAGCGATTCAAGTCGCTGTCGGCGATTGCGAAACTCGTCAGCGGAACGCATTGCAACGGATTTCTCTTCTTTCGACTTGGGAGGCAAGCGTGATGGCTGCAAAAACCAATTCTCCGACGCCGATCATTCGTTGTGCAATCTACACTCGCAAGTCGACCGAGGAAGGACTTGACCAACAGTTCAATTCGCTTGATGCCCAACGCGAGTCGTCCGAGGCGTTCATTCGCAGCCAACAACTCGAGGGCTGGCGAATCAATGCAGAACGATACGACGACGGCGGGTATTCGGGTGGCAACACGGAACGACCCGCGTTCAAGCGATTGATGGAGGATATCGTCGCTGGAAAAATTGATTGCGTCGTTGTCTACAAAGTCGACCGGCTCAGTCGTTCATTGTTGGATTTTTCGGGCGTGATGGGGACGTTTGATAAGTATGGAGTATCGTTCGTCTCGGTCACACAGCAGTTCAACACGACTCACTCGATGGGTCGCTTGACGTTGAACATTTTGCTCTCGTTTGCCCAATTTGAACGCGAGATCATTGGCGAACGCATCCGAGACAAGATCGAAGCCAACTGCAAGCGTGGTCAATGGACGGGCGGCTACCCGGTACTCGGCTACGACGTCGATCGTAGCGAACGGACTCCGAAGCTGATCATCAACGCGGAAGAAGCGGTCAAGGTTCGCCGTCTTTTTACGATGTATCTCGACCTCAAGGCGCTCGTGCCGGTTTGCGATGAACTCGATAAACTTGGTTGGAAAAATAAAGTCTGGACAACCAAGAAGGGGACTGCCAAGGGTGGGCGAGAGTTCGACGCTGGCAGTTTGCATTCGCTTCTGACACAGCGGCTCTACGTCGGGCAAATCAAACACAAGACCGAGATTTATGCTGGCCAGCACGATGCGATTGTTGATGAACACATCTTTGAACAGGTTCAAACGCAGCTTCGAGCAAACAGCAACAATCGTGGCAATCGGCTACCGAGCAAGAGCGGTGGACTATTGAAGGGGCTGCTGCGATGTCCCGACTGCAACGTCGCGATGGTCCACAACGTGACTCGCAAGAAATCGCTGGTTTACCGTTACTACACTTGCATCCGAGCGATCAAGCGTGGTCGTGCTTCGTGCAAGCATCCGTCGCTACCGGCGGCAGAAATAGAATCGGCGGTGATCCAGCAGATTCGCTGTATTGCTGGTGACGATGGGCTGCGAGATGAAATCGTGAGGCAGGCAGCGGAAGCCGTGTGTTTGCAAACAGCAGAGTTCGAAACGCAGCGACACCAGTTGACCCGTCAGCTCACGCGAGAACACGAAGAGGTCCGACGACTCGCTACATCCAATGCATACAGCACCACAACGACGGCGAGACTCGCTGAGCTGCATGAACGAATTGAACGCGGCGAGCGGCAATTGCGATTGGCGAATGAACAGATCACTGAAATCGAAACGCAATCGCTCACTCCCCGCGATGTTGCGGACGCCTTTGACGATTTCGACCGCGTATGGAAAGCGATGACGACGCGGGAACAGGCCGAATTGCTTGGGCTGCTCGTAGCCAAAGTCGAGTTCGATCAAAGCGATTGCACGATTTCAATTTCGCTTCACGCCAGCGGTATCGCTTCCCTTGAAACTTTACAAACAGAAGAGGTCGCATGATCACTATCAAATCCAAAGTCAACGTTCAGATCGCCGCCAAGGGGCGCAGAACGTTCACACCGATCGACCGCCACGCGACCGCCGTCGATGTTGTGCTGCATCCGAAGATTCAGCGGATCACCCGATTAATGGCGCTTGCGATACGCTTTGACGAGATGGTTCGCGCGGGTGAGGCGACTGACATGATCGACTTGGCCCGGCGAGCCAAAGTGAGCCAGCCGCGAATGAGCCAGATCATGGCTCTCAACCTACTTGCCCCCGACATCCAGCAGTCGTTGCTCGACCTGCCGCCACAGGGTAAAGGCAAACCGTTCCTCCACGAGAAGCGTCTCCGCTCGCTCACGGCAATCGCTGATTGGACCGACCAACGGGTGGTGTGGAGACAATTGTTGGCGGAAATGGCCGACTTGCCGTCCGATTCGCTAAAATGACGCAAATTCCGAACAGTAAATTTTTGCCGTCTTTTACGGGGCTTTTCATCTTTTCCGAAAAATCTTTTTGCGATTGTGACCTAACGTGTCACAGCCCTCGAATTTAATAGCCAAGCACAACAATGCTTTGCTAGCAAACTGGGATGGCTGGCTTGATTCACTATTTCCAAGGAAGCGCATCCATCACCAGAGCGGGAAGATTTTGCACCATGTCCAGATTCAGTCCAGCCAACCTCAACAACCCAGATATCGTTCGCACTATCGAACTCAATCGTCTGCTGAAACTCGTGCGACCACACGCGAAGTACTTCGATGGTCGCGGATTGACGCTGCCATCGACAGGCACGGCGACAGCAATCGACATCGACCTTTTAGCCGAGATCATCGAAAGTCCCGACGATAACGCGCCGCAGGAACTGCTGAACGCGTTGGGTTACATCGACGCAATGGCGACGCCGGCAGGCATGGATGCCCTGCTGCCCGCTGCGATCGCGGCGGGAATGCCGTTCGACTCCGGCCTGGATCAGACACCCGCCGACATCGCTGTACAAGTTTGGTTGTTCGACCCGACCATCGTTGAAGACCAACATGCTTGGTTCACATGGAAGCCACCACGTCGTGCGGATTGTTTTCAGCCGGCTGCGGGTGTTCAAAAGCGACTGCTTGCCTTGACGCCCGACCATATCAATCGCGGTCAGGCCGACATCAGCAATTAACTCGGCGGCAATAATCGCAGCTCGTTTTGCAAGCTTTCAATTCGCAAAGTGAAAGGAGGCATCGAAGCCTCGATTCAACGCGGTGAACCGTTCGAGCGCAAGCAGACGATCAAGGGCAACACCATACAGAACCTCCATTACCGCCCGGCTGGCAAAGACACCGTGGTCTTCAAGGAAGAGGATCATGTCTTGCAGTGCAGCTCGTCGATCAAACGGTTGTTGCCAATCTACCAGCGGGTGTTCGGCATCCTGCTGTTCGACGATCCGGAGTACTTCTCAGACGGAAACAGGTTCACACTCGCACCGCTCGCTGACCTCGGTAAGCAGGCTCTCGTATGGGGCGAATTGAGCACAATTGAAGCCATTTTGTTGACACAATATCGCGTTCATCGTGGAGGACGCAACGCTTACGCAGTCATCGGTGCCGACGATATATTCGCCGACCTGAAGGATCGTGGCGAGGACTTGAAGATTGATGGGCAACTTATAGATGTCACTTTCAAGATCAAGTTTCGTGGGACGAAGGCGTGGAGGACTGTGAAGCTCTATTCCGGCAGCGGTGCCTGCTACACACGTGACAGCAACGCAGACATTGCCGAACAGTGGCTGAAGTTAAAAGCGTTTATCAAACGATCCGGCGTGACGGTGGAGACGGAAGTTGTGGAAGTCGATGACGACACTTTGGCGAGCGTTTGAGGATGCTCCGGTGCTCATGGAAGTTGCCGAAGTTTGGCGGCAGCGGCTTGGAACGGAGTTCGAGCTGCTAGGCCGCTTTTTCACTCCAACAAATCGCATTGCAACTTGCATTTCATTCGGACGACAAAACGAATACTGGCGGATCATCGAAGAACCGGATCGGATCGTCGCCGTCAATCATAAGACTTACGAGCACAAATTCGTTCAGCGGAGTGACGTTATACTCCATCGAATCGATGTGCAAGCGTTGGCGAAAGAAGCATGCGAAGCACTCCGGTGGAACTACCAGTTCGAATCGCTCGGGCAAACGCATCACATTTGCCAAATCGGCCTCTTGCCCGCGAGCTTGAACGGTTTGCCCGTCTACTTTTGCATTCGCAAGTATTCCGCCTACGTCGTTCGCGAAATCGATTCTATAGCTCGGCACGCTGGTGGTCCGTTCTTGCTGACCATGCCGACTGCCGCTCCCTTCGACTCGAATGCAATGGTGTGGCTGGGGCGCGCAGACGGCTACTTTGTTCCCATGAGCGAATTGGTCGATGTCGGTGGAGCGAAATTGGCTGCGCAGACTGACGCTACGGCAAAGCTTCAGCGGGCGTTGCGAATCGAAGTCGTAAAGTCCCACCCGTATCAGTTCAAGCTTGTTGGTGACTCGCATCGCTTCGTCGCGTTCAATGGGCCGACGAAAGTGGTCGATGAATCTCCGGGCACCTTCTACATCGCCAAGCTAATTGCATCACCGGGGCGTGAGATTTGGGCGTCCGAGCTTCAATCCTATCGATCAGGAATCAATCCGATCGTGTCGTCAGGTTCCATGGGCACGATCATCGATGAGGAAGCGAGACGCAATTACGCAACAAAGCTACGAGACGTCGTGACGGAAATCGCGGACGTCAGGGACTCAGTTAGCGAGGATCGCTTGGCGGAATTGCATACGGAACGCGACCACCTCATGGCGACGCTCAATGGAGCGACACAACGGGGCAATGAGCTTCGCGAGGATGCTGACTCGGACCGAGCACGCCAGGCTGTGTGTGCGGCAATACGTCGAGGCTTCAAAGAAATCGCAAAACGTGATGAAGCTCTGGCAAACCATTTGAGAAACTCAATAAATCTCGGCTTCAAGTGCGGGTACGCCCCGGACTCCTCGGTCGATTGGGAGTTTTGAAAAACTGAGAAATTCTTGAATGTGACGCACTGCGTCACATTGTGACGAGCCGTGTCACGGCAAGTTCTCGGCTGAGAGCACCTGCCGAAGAATTCCCGACCCTCGCCCGCTTTTCGTCGCGATCATCTCGATCGCGCAGCGGCATCTTTGCGAGCGGATTCGAGTCTGCGACAGGCAACCCTCCAGCCGGAGGACTTTGCTTTGACTACGCAAACAACCAATTCGGACCTGGTTCAATTCGCGATGAACATGGCGCAGCGGGTTGCCGCCCGAGTTCAGTTTCGCCATGAATTCAAATCGTCGATGGACATCGCTGATTTAGAACAAGAACTGCTGCTGCACGTTCTCGAGCGTGTTGACCAGTTTGATGCAAGTCGCGGCAACCATGAAGCATTCGTCAACCTGCTGATTCGCAATTGCATCGCCAGAATGTGCCGCGAATCCCGGCGGTTGCGATTTTGCCCGCCCCAAGGCGCGCAACTCGAATCGACCGATCAAATGGTCCAGAACGAAGACGGTGCATTCGAAGAAATGTTTCGATCGCTTGGGATCGCGGACAAGGACCGACGAACGCTCGGCGTCACGAGAAATCCGATCGACGATTTGGAAAAAGCTGATGCGGTGGAACAACGGATTCGCACGTTGCAACGCGGCTATCGCCAAATCGCCCGTCGTCTGAAGACTTCAAATCAGCAAGAAGTCGCCAAATCGATGGGAATCTCGAAACGCCGTATGAACGAAGCCATGCAGGTCATTCGCGAGCATTTCGGCACAGCCGATTTGTTCCAAAGCTGAACGTTCGGACTTCGATTGTCTCAGATTGCATAGCTAAGAAAGGGGCGGCAAGTCGGTTTGCCAGCCCCGATTAAATCAACGAACGGAACCAATATGACAACCCTCGACATAGAGCGCCGCGTCGCCATGTCGCTTGCCGTTGGTCGTTATCTGCGATCGTCGGAGCGATTCAACGATACGTCGCGTGAGTTCACTGACGCGTGCAAAACGCTTCGCAAAGAACTCGGCAGCGAACAACGATTCGTTGTTCAAAACGAATTCAAACATTACCTCGTGACCAGCGATCGCGACGGCAATTTCGAAGTCGAACAGATTCCATCGCTCTAAGCCGTTTCCGCTTTAACCAACCATTCACGGAGTCAATTACACAATGACCAACTTACTTGTAACGATTCAATCCGGCCGGCAGTCACGACCGCCTCGCGTTTTGCTTTACGGTGTTGAAGGGATCGGGAAATCGTCCTTCGGTAGCCAAGCTCCCAAGCCGATCTTTATTCAAACCGAAGACGGTCTCGACGAGATCAATTGCGATCGCTTTCCACTGGCGACGACGTTTGATGACGTCATCTCCGCCCTCAAGACGCTTCAGTCCGAATCGCACGACTACGAATCCGTCGTGATCGATTCGCTCGATTGGCTGGAGCGTCTAGTCTGGGACAAACTCTGCGAACAGTACGCGGTTGCATCGATCGAAAAGGTCGATGGCGGATACGCTCGCG
>Ga0105051_10007965_pt1 | contig 10873 bp, 20 predicted proteins | sample FRY02_FD_78383 | JGI IMG/M metagenome (GOLD analysis project Ga0105051, IMG submission 78383) | Freshwater microbial communities from Lake Fryxell liftoff mats and glacier meltwater in Antarctica - FRY-02 (megahit assembly) | ecosystem: Environmental > Aquatic > Freshwater > Ice > Glacier...
CCCCTTATTCTGTGTCATCCCCAAGGAGGTTCTGCAGGCGCGCGATTTCCTCATCAAGCTCATCTGAATTGCGATGGGTATGTTCGATCTTCTGCTCGGACTTCTCAATGAAGAGGCCTAGAGATTTGCCTAGATGCTCGTTGGCTTTATTGGCATTGCCGTAATCACCACAGTCAAAGGCTGCATCCCTGATCTTCTCAAAGTTGGATAAAATTTCTGCTGCTGAGATTGCAGCCTTCTCACTTGCCATTTGGTAAAGCTCCATTATATATTGTGACACGTCAGGTCGGTGCAGCCAGCGCCAAACGATGTTACGTCGATCTTTTAGTGACTTTGCGTTAAGCCCAGTTTTGTGGTAAGCTTTTTCCCACTGGCCGGTTGCCACGAATTCCCGCGCAAACTTGATTAAGTAGGGAGGGAGATTGACATACGAAGGTTTATCTGGTACGTTAACCATGTGAACATGATAACATATTTTTGAAGAATTGACAAGGAGGATTACTTGGCGGAGGAAAAAGAAGATACCGCTTCCCCTGCCGCCCGACTACTAAAGTTTAGTTTAGACAGGTTAGCTTTATGGAAATCCCCAGATGGGGCACCGTTCTGCACTGTGAAGGAGACAAAGGAAAGTTATTCCATTGCCTCTTCTGCTGTAGCGTCCCTACTCGTAGAGTACTATGAAGAGATGACGCAAGGAAATGATGTACTTTCCCGAAGCTGCCTAGAGATGGTTATTACGGCTCTCAGTGCCAAGGCGTTCAGAGGCAATGTAGAGTACACACCCGCAACTCGCGTCCACTTCAATGAAGAAAGAAGGGACCTATGGGTTGACATGGGGGAAGGCCGTTTCGCTCTTATCAATGCAGATGGGTGGCAAATATTGACTAGCACATCCTATAAGTTCCTCCCCATTCCCGGTGCCCGTACCCTCCCCGATCCTGATCCTAAAGGTGATATCAACAAGTTGAAAGAGTTTCTTACTATCACGGATGAGAAAGACTTCATTATGGTAGTGGGCTGGCTTGTAGGCTCATATCTCTGTAAGGATCAGTACCCCATCTTACAAGTTAATGGGCCATATGGTTCAGCCAAAAGTACCCTGAGCAAGTTTGTAAGGGGCCTTGTTGATCCTAATACCCGTATCTTGGAGAGTCCCCCAGACAATAAGAGAGACTTTGTAAGCCAAGTTATGAATAGCCACGTCATTGCTATTGATAATATGTCCTATATGCCCCAGTGGCTTAGCAATACCCTTTGCCAGATCAGTACAGGCATTTCCCTTAGCTCCCGCAAGCTTTATAGCCAACACGATGTTGATGGCATCCAAGTTTCCAAGCCCGTTATCCTTAATGGTATCGAGCAATTCGCAGAAGCCCCCGACCTCCTGAGTAGAACTCTGCATATTACGCTGCCCGTCCTAGATAGGAATGACGAGAAGCTGGCTGCGCAGGGCCGCTACATCCTAGAGCGGTATGCCGCAGAATATCCCAAATTGCTGGGAGGCCTCTTCAATGTGCTGTCAGCAGCTATCGCCAAAGAACCCACTGTCCAAATTAAGAAGGCTCCCCGTCTCCTGAAGATCGCCTACTTCATGACCGCTGCCGAAGAGGCTCTAGGTTGGGAAGAGGGCACTTGGATCAAGGCCGCTACAGATAACGCGGAAGATCAGTTCGGAGAAATCCTAGCCAATAACCCCGTGGCTGCAGTGGTCCTTGAATACATCACTGAAGTCAAGAACTTCGAGGGCACCATGACAGACTTGCTCAGTGCCCTCACAATTAAAGCGCCACTCAAAAATCCAGCTTGGCCCAAGACAGGCAAGAAGCTGGGCAATGAATTGAGAAAGTTGGAGAATGAACTGAAGAAGAGCGGCATTCGCTTCACCCAAAGTGCCCGCACCTCAGGCGGACAAAAGTATATACTGGAATTACGACATGACTCTTAGCTTAATAGCTGGCCTATTCCTTGTATCTTTTAATATAGCACTGTGTATACTTTTACTTTATATTGGTGTACGTCTAGCAGAGAGGTACTTTGATGGTTTCTAAGTGGGATGCCCGCTTCTTGGAGTTAGCCAAGCATGTTGCCCAGTGGAGTAAGGACCCCAGCACCAAGTGTGGGGCGGTAATTACACAGGGAAATAAGTTGATTTCTGTAGGGTATAATGGCTTTCCTCCCGAAGTAGAAGATACTGAAGAGAGGTTGACAACTAGAGAAATTAAGTATAAGATTGTACTACATGCTGAAGACAATGCACTTGCTTTTGCAGGCCCTGCAGCATACGGAGGTACCCTTTATGTATCAGGTATCGCGCCTTGTACACCGTGCGCCTCCAAGACTATCAGGGCAGGGATTGCCCGAGTAGTCACTGACGCCCCCCATAAGGAAAGGTGGGCAGAAGATAATGCCTTAAGTGCAGAACTTTTTAGAGAAACCCTTACACAATTTGAATGGATACAAGATGACAACTAAAGCAGAGTACGCTACATACAATAATACCATGTGGGAAGCCTATCAGGAGGTCGTCAAGGCCTCTAGCAAGAGGGGCCACACAGAAGCCATGGGTGTCCTAGTGGACCGCATGTATCAGGTAATGGACGCACTGGTAATGGAGAAGATCAATGCCAAAGGCTGATGGAATTCAGTATGCATCAATGCGCGACGATCACATCCTTTATTGGCTCAAGTATCTGAAGGAGTTTGCTGCCCAGCCTATCAAGGATAGCTATCTTGTGGAGGCTGCTGATGTAGCTTTCAGGCGGGGTCTCATTGGTGAGAAGTGGTATGACTACTTTGTAGGTAGACAGAAGCTTGCACCTTGGCAGACTTGGGACGACTAAGAACTAGTCAAGTAATTCTTCTAAAAAGAGGGGGTAAGTATATTTGCTTACCTCCTTTTTTTATGCTATAATAGAGGTCTTAGCACATTGGATAATAAGTTTGTCTGACTCCTCAGTAGATTACGAAGCCCGACAAGTTGCGGCCCTTGCTATGCAACAAATCTCTAATCACGAAATACACTGTGGTGAGCGATGGGGACAAGCCCGTGACGAAATGAAAACGCTACGCAAGCATGTCTGGCTCGCTTTCGGGTCCCTCTTGGGTCTTATTGAATTCATTGTTCCATTGCTAAAGAAATTCATTGAAGGATAATCATATATGGCTGGCGGTAGAGGTTCTGATCTTTGGGAGAATAGGTACAAGCGGCGCAGAAGTTCATCTGAACTAGGCGACCTTATCTTGTCAGTAACAGGCAGTGGGGGCTACTATCCATCTGCAGACAATATCTTGAGTAGCCGAGATAGAGACGTTGAGGTTGAGGAATTGCCTGCCCCTGGCTACGGGCTTACACCACCTACGGAGGATGTGCCTACGAGTATGCGGGCGGATATGCCCCCAGTCCCCGGAGTACGTCCAGAGCGCATTACTTATAGGGATGGCTCAGGAACTCCCCAAGATGTAATTGATTATCTTACTAGTGGGCGGCGGCAGGAGCCTATGCCTCAAATGTCCCCTTCTTCAGATTCCCGAGGGTGGGGTAGCCCAGCTATTGCAGACCTTATGGCCCCACGAGGGGAAGCGCCTGCTTCACATGCCTTTGGTCCTGTAGCGGACTCTAGCAGGGACACGATTCAGGGACGTAGGCCCAGTGGCCCAACCCCTATGCCTCAGGATGTAATTGACTATCTTACGAGTGGGCGGAATCAGAGTACCCCACCTAATCTGAGAGAATCTATGCGGGGGAATACTCCCAGTCTTACAGACCTTATTTCTGGCCTAAGTGGCCCAAGTGGCCCAAGTGCGCCTCCATCTTTTGGTGGTCCGGGTGATCCTATGCAGAGGCAGAGTGACAGGCCCGGAGCTAATCCGATGCCTTCTTTTGTGGATAGCCCCAGCTTACCTCCACTGCACGCCAATATGGTTGAGCGGATTGTCCGTGACTTCGGAGGCCCTGAGGGTGTTCCTCCCGGTGGTCAGGCGTACATTGATGCTATCTTGGCTGCCAAGAATATTCAGGAAGCCACGGGCTACTACAATCAGTACCTTGAGGCGAAGAGCGCCAATAGTTTTGCCAGAGGGGGCCGTGTTCGCGGCTTCAAAGCTGGCGGCGGTGCACGTTCTGGCGGAAGTTCTGCCCGAGGTGGTCAGGGTGCCCCCGGTGCAGCAGGGGGAGGTGGCCCCGGTTTCGCGGGGAGGTCTGCGGCAGCCCACGATTATACGGCCCAAGGTGGTCAGGGTGCCCCGGGGTACGGGCAGGATCAGGGCTATTCAGGAGTGGCTGGTGCGATAATAGACCGCGCGCCCGGAATTTTAGGTATGGGCCTGAGAGGTCTGCGAGGGCTAGGTGTTTTCGGCAGCGCCGGTAATCCACATAATCATGCGGTAGGTTTTGGTCGAGATAATAGTCCGGATCATGGTGGGCGAGATATGCGTAATGACTATCCCGGTGGCCTAGCTAATAATGCTCCTTCTGGGAGTTCCTCTTATGGCGGTGACCAGTATGGGCAACCTGCTGCGCCTGCGCCTATTGCGCTTCCGGGCTACGGCAGCGTCGATTTCGATGCCATCCTTAGTCGCCTTCTAAGTAGGGGGCAGAGTGCTCCTGTTTCGCCTGAGAGTCTTACGGATCGACAGCGCACACGGGTTCCCCAAGGAGCGCCAACTTTCCCAGTAGGGCAAGGTGGCCAGCTTCCTCAGGGCGCGCCAACAGGCTACGGTAATACGGTGCCCGGTGAAAGCATCTGGGAATACCTAGCACGGAGCGGATCATGACAAGAGATGACGTAGCGTATGGGGCTGCCACGATTTGGGGTGAAGCCCGAGGTGAAAGCTTTGAAGGTAAGGTTGCGGTGGCCAAGGTCCTATTTAATAGGGTTGTGGACCAGCGGTGGCCTAAGACCCTTAAGGAGGTGGCTACTCAGCGGATGCAATTCTCCTGCTGGAATGACAATGATCCCAATAAGGCTAAGGTTGTGGGTGTGGTCAATCGTATCAAGGAGTATCGTGATCTGGATGAAGTGATACTCGATTGCCTTGCGGCCCTAGCTACTGCCTATGCCAGTGGTCCCGATATGACAGAGGGGGCTAATCATTATCATACAGATAGTATTCAGGCCTATTGGTCCAAGGGCAAGACGCCTAGCGCCAAGATTGGTCGCCACCTCTTCTTCAAGCTGTAATGGCTGAACCCCCAACTGAGCCCTTTGATTGGCGGGATGCACACGCCCCAGTATGTGCGGAATACGATTGCCGATCTTCTAGAGCAGTATGGGCAGAAAGCCATGGATAAGGCGGGCGGCGTTACACAGATGCGCTATGATAGGGCACAGGCCCATGTACCGAGGGTAAGGCCCCGTCCCGGATCAACGAGGGGGACAGGCGTTACAGACTTGAATTCCCCCAGCATTGACAATGGGCCACCGACTAAGACTTTATCAGAAATAATTTATGGGTGGTTTGAATGACAGTAATTGCATTTAGAGATGGCCTGATGGCAGCGGACACCTGCGCCGTATGGTTTGGCGACTTGAAGGATATGGGCTGCCACAAGATTATGAGGGCGGGCAAGAAGCTTATAGCCTGTGCGGGAATGGGTTGCCCCTCTGATGAAGAGGCGCTCAAGTGGTACAAGGAGGGGATGCCCCCTTGGCCCGAGATGAACTTTGTCATGCTTATAGCCTCGGAGAAGGGCCTCAAATTAGCCACTACCTTAGGGGGCTTTGACCTTGTAAAGGCCGAGTACTTTGCTATTGGCGCGGGAGCGCAATGTGCAATGGGGGCCATGTATATGGGGGCCTCTGCTGAAGAGGCGGTACAGGCCGCCATTAAGCATATAGATGGTTGCGCCGGTGACGTGGACGTTGAGAGCTTGAGATAAATGCTCGTCAGGGGGTTGCGCAGCCCCCACCTTAGTGTTATAATAGTTGCGATGGGAATGCAGCATTTGCCCCTAGCGACCCTAGGAACCCAGATGCACCCCGGCTTAAGGGGCGCGGCAAATGTAAAGACGGCAACACCAACGTTCATGTGAATCCCAGGAGCTACTCTCTGGCCCAGCGACCCTGGGAGCCATAGGTGGAATTCATGGCGACTGCTGCGATAGAGACCGGACGACCCACGACCCCGGCACCTCAGGATCAACCAGCCTTCCACGTCTAGAGACGGTACGGCCCGGCATGGGAGGCCCCAAGCCCGAAGTGGAGAACCTCTATTAAATTGTGTCAAAGGTGACTTTGATACTTTTTTTTAAGAAATAGAGCTTCCGCCGCCATCCCCCTATGGAAAATAAATGAGTAACTCTTGAGGAGGGGCTTTAGGTTAGCAGTGCTTTTTCCTTTAATATCAAGGGCTTAGGGGACGGGCTTTAACCTCCGGCATTGGGATGTTTCCCTCGCTTGCTAAGTGCTTGATGTATAAGGGTTATTAGACACTCCCTCACTAAACTCACTGCATCTACACTGAGGAATTGGTAGCTAAGTGCTTGATATTGTTGAATACCGTGCGCTTAGTGTGGGTAGTGAGGGAACTTTTGCTATGTTCTTAGTAAAAAGAAGGTAAGAGTATACTAGAGAGAAACAAAAGCATCGTCACTAAACTCACTAAACTCACTAACTTTTTTATTGTTCAATGTTATCAAGGGGTTACGCGGGTTTCTTCAGTGCTGTTTGTAAGAGTTTTTAGTGACTTTAGTGAGGGAGCGCCTAATTAGCCTTTAGTTTCAAGGGGTTAGCTGTGCGCTACTTAGCGCAAGACGGGGGCGGAGGGGAGCGTCATCAACGGCGCGGGCTAGGGCTACGAGTTCGGCTCGCTGCTCAGGGGTGTACTTGAGGCGGTGACAGATGGTGTAGGGCATGTCCTTCTTCTTGAGGAAGGCTAGGGCCACAGAGGTGCGAGGGTGGCCGCGTCCGTACTTCTGTAGGAAGGTGCGCATGGGGCGGATGGTGCGGCAGACCCAACGGTGGCGATTGATGGTGCCACTGTACTCTAGGAGGCGGGGGTCTAGGTGGGAGATTTCAATGGAGATGTGGGGCACGTCCCTGTTAAAGTTGTAGACGTAGATGCGTCCGTACTTCTCAAAGATTTCAGATAGGGGTAATTGGGGCGCTTCACTTATAGCTGTGGGCATTGTGTTTTCCTTTCAATTGCAACGCTTCACTTATAGTGTAGCATGAAATTCATAATGTTGTCAAGTTGCTTAACTTATATGGGAAGAAGGTAGTATCGCTGGACACCCATTTCTAGGAGTTAAGAGCGCATCTATTTTTCCACCCACCCTTCTCAAGGTGGGAATAAATGCCTTTAATATCAGGCACTTAGCAGAACGCCACCTAACATTGCTGCTAGATGGCGCTCCACAAAATGCCTCCTATTTGCGCTTGGCGGCGAATGCGGCGAGGCTTGGATCAATTGTGCCGGAGTGGGCCTTAGTGCCCCGGTCCGGGCTGTCCGTCAGGGGAATGACCAGATTGTTGCCCTTTTTGAATACGGGCCGCTCTGTGCCGTCCGAGAAGACCAAGGTGCCTTGGGCCTGATACGGCAGATTAATCATCGGCGGCGTCAAGGGCCTGCTCTTGTCATCAATCCACTTGCCGTTGCCGTCCCGGATTTTTGAAAAATGGGCCACGCGAAGATCGGACATCTCGCCTTCGATAACCAGACGATACTTTGTCATGACGCAGTCCTTTGGCCAATGGCCTGAATAAGCCGAACGTGATTGCCCGGCTCCCAACAGATATGGGCATCTTGGCGGCAGATAGCCACCGGGGCACTCCCATGACCCCTTTCCAGAGAGAGAATGAGCACTAGCATTGTGCCGCCACAGTAAAGCAAGCAATTACTTACTTTATCTCTCCCTAAGTCCTCTATATCTAGCCCTTCCATCCATACACATCCCCAAGATGTGGACTAATGGACATCACTTGACTGTGATAATCAGGATAATCAATAAAAGAACCATCATCCTTAAATCCTTCCTCCTGAATCTTGCGGCACGTCAATGCAACCCACTTCACCGCCTCCACCTTAGAGACGAAAGTACCAACAGTCAGCAGGGGGCATCACTCCCCCTTGAGCAGAATACCACAAGCCAAGAGACCATTAGGCTGGGGCACTATCACACTCTTTAACTCATAGTCAGTAATAACCTTCCAGCCAGCACCATCTTGCAGGGAAACAGGAGCGTTCATTATCGTCATCCTAGGTTTGAGTGCCGTCCCACAAGATATGGGGATACCCCGGCTAAATTGCCACCGGGGCACCCTCACACCCACATTACCAGAGAGAGAACGGGCTGCGATACGTGGCTAGTATGCCACCTCATTCAATAAAGTATCATACATCATCTTCTTGGTATACAAGGATATAGAATTGTACTGCAGCAAGAGAGTGTCATGCATCTTCTGCAACAGGATAATCCTGTCCCGCACCCTGTCATTCTCGAAGGCCACAAAGCCCCTCTTCTCAAGCATTGCAACCTCAACTCCAGTAATAGGGCAATACTCCCTTCTGTCCTCATCTGCCGCTGAACTATCCATCTTCATGATGGTATCGTCAGTCAAGACAGTACCGACAGTGCACCGTGCCTTACTACCTTCATAAGTGTACCTGCACTTTTCGCACTCTTCACGCATGAGTGCCAAGCGGCCATCAAACAATGCCTCTCTGTTGGCCTTCAAAAATTCCTCCCAAGTAATCACCTGAGTACCCAACACTCCCCTCAAGTAATCCCGCATCTTCTCCACCTTCACCTCAACAGGTATATCAGCAGGGATAAGGGAGTCATGCCAGTGTTGCAATTCTTCCAGCCGCGCCCTGTCCTTCTTGGAAGCATCAAACAAATCACCCCAGAGATAGGGCAATGCACTCTGCCTCTTGTCATTGTACTCATAGAGACACTCTTCGACCCCCAACTGAATACCCAACTTGCCTTCAAAGAGAGCCTGCATGGCATTGCGGGCCACCGTCTCAAACTTCAGAACTTGCGTCATTGTGCCATCTCCATTTTGACTGTGATTTGCCTCGTGGCAACAGCCACAAGTACATCATTGTGATTCCAGAACTTCACCTTGTCGCACCCAATCATCTCGAAGAGGATGTTGGCGACACTGTGCAGACTATCCCTCACGGCCTTGGGTGGGCCATTCTCATTGATATGCCGCAATTCCTGGGTGAAGGTCTGGCCCATGTTCCCCATCAAACCGGGCACCTTGTAACTAGCCCTTAACATTGGCCAGTTTCCTTGCATCATTCATGGGGTACAGCAAGCCCTTCTTCTTGTCACTGCACCACACCTTCTCAACACATGCAGCAATATACACTTCATCCTTCTGGAACAGTCCCGTAATTCTCATACGGTCCCCCATCCCATCAACAACCACTTGGCCAACATGGTACTTGTGCATTTACATCCCCTTTAGATGAAATTAAGCATGAAGCCGAAGGCAGCACAAGCGAACACTAGAAGTGCCCACTCGTACCACCTAAGCTCCAAGTCTTCAAGCCGTCTGCGGCGTGTCATCTGGATACGAGAAAGCCGACAATAAAGGCGACCCCCATAACAATGATCCAGAGAAGTGTGTGATCGCGCATTCATTTCGCCCGATAGGTGATTTTCATGCCCTTGGGCACCCTCTTGCCCTTCTTGTACTCAGCAGGGGTCTGCACAACACGTGCATTTCCCTTACTGGCCGACTGGAAAGCACTTCCCAGACGGGCAAAGCCCTCATCTTCACTCATCTCATGGGCCTTATGCCCAAATCCGATGGCATCGAGACCCTTGCGGATATTCATGTTCTGAATGACAGGCATTTTGTGTCTCCTTGACACTAGTGTTGAAATGCGAACCTTTTCAAGTCATGCTCAGGACCACCACTCAGCCCCTCAGGGCCTTAACCATCTCGAATCGGCTCCGAAAGGTGGCATCAGGAATCCTCAGCCTCAGCACTTCCATGGCATCAGCCAACTTGTGCCGCTTCCGAATCAACTCCACCACAGACGGCGGCAGCGTAACCGTCATTGTGGTCGTTACCGACTCACTTGTCGTGATCTGCATTAACCCTCTCCCACTACAAACCAGCCAAAGCGGTACTTCACCTTGGCTGAAGGCTTCTCAACCTTCTTCAAGGCGTACTTTGCGAAGACGGCAGCATTGCGAGGAGCATCCTTACGCAATCCCAGAATCTTCGTCAAGTACTCCTCATCCATCAGAGCATCCATCTTGGCCCCAATTTCTTCAGCTTCCCCCCTCGTCTGGAAGGAACTGATCGACAGGGAACCACCGGGCCTGACATACTTGAACTTGCCAGCCGTACCGACTACTTGCATTTTCTTTCCTCCCGGAAATAGACACGAAGCGTGCCATCAGGCTGCTTCCTTGTGGAAACTTTCTTGCATTCGTACACAGCAGCAATGTACGCCGAAGAACGGACACCTGCATAGGCCATAACTTGCCAAGCAGGCACCACAAAATACTCGCCCATCTTTTGCATCTTGTGAATCTCTCTTCGCATTTCGCTGAATAGGCTGTACTTTGGGTAGGTGAAGCTCTTATCAAACAGCATTACGTACTCCCTAATAGCGGGGCGAGCTTGCCCTGCCTCACACAAATGGGGTCCGGCCTGCCGCGCCGCAACCGGGGCCACATTACCTAATGTACCACAGCTTAATTTCCCACGAGGGAGAGAGAGAGCGTATGCTGCAATAGTCGCGTGATCTGTAAAGACCTAATGCCCCAAGGTTCGCGCGGTTTTCTTCTCCGGGCGAGGCGAGCGGCCCGACCAGTTTTGCAACCGAACCCGAAAAACCCAGCAAAAACAACGGTTTAGCCACCGACTTGACAGGCCCGGCCCGGCGGCGTAAGATGCTGGCCGCACCG
>Ga0105051_10007966_pt1 | contig 10871 bp, 4 predicted proteins | sample FRY02_FD_78383 | JGI IMG/M metagenome (GOLD analysis project Ga0105051, IMG submission 78383) | Freshwater microbial communities from Lake Fryxell liftoff mats and glacier meltwater in Antarctica - FRY-02 (megahit assembly) | ecosystem: Environmental > Aquatic > Freshwater > Ice > Glacier...
ATGCCTGTTTTTCTGTTTCTGTCTGCGCCTCAGTAGAGTTGTGGGGAGTCTAACGGACCGACGCTGCTGGTGTTGGGGTTGGAATCTCTATCTTCGTTTCAGTATCTTTGTTCTTTTCCGTGTTTGTATGAGTTTTCATATATATACATGTCTTTCAATTGGTGTCAGACGAACCGCAGGGGCTCGTCTGAATTCGTGTTACACATAAACAATTCCCTCGCGGGTAATCTACGTGTGTTTGCGAGTGTTTGCCTTTCATCTATGTATTCGTTTGTGTACAGTTTGTTTCAAGTTCTTTTGATTAACCTCTTATGTTTACTTCTTCCATACATACTTTTTGTTTCCAGGTACTTGGGGGAAAACCCCTTGAGATGTGAGTGTGACCAAGTATACGGATATAGGGTCTATGTGGGGTCTCAATACGTGACCCTGACCCCAACTAAGGGGTAGTCTGAGGGTACCGTGACAAACTGCAGGGTTTGGCGGGTTTACTTGTAACGATTGTACATAAATACATGGTACTGCTCGTGCAGTCCTTCGTCTAATCCCCGCTACGTGTTTGCATGGGCACCTAGCACCGGGCGCGCTGCCTCCGTACTGGCATGTCCTTCAGCGTGGAGGCCGCCGGGCCCCAACCCATCATACAGTGACCTCCTGTCTCTACTTCATTACACTCCTGTCTCTACTTCACTTCATCGACATTGGTTTTAGGAGGAAGTGCCTCCTCATTTTACGTGGGGGACACAGTTGGAAATGAGAAAGGAGTCTTTAGGGACGTGACGTCTGATTCATGACTGAAGGTATCTATCAAGTTTGCGTAAATCCGAGACGCCGCGCACAGCGAGGGAAGGATGTTGCGGGGAAAGAGGTTTATAAACACACATTCCCTGCTTGAAAAAGGAAAGAATAAAAAGAGAATACACGCGTTTCTGAGGCGCAAGCTCAGGCTGTTTGCTCAAAGCAGCACGGCCTTGACACGTTCAACCTTGTTGCGTGCGACTATATCTGAGCCCTGGGCTATAGAGGGCAAGCCCTCGCGGATAAGCCGCCCGCGCGCATTGCCATCCTCGGCCAGCTCTAGGCGCGGCAATTCGTCCTTGAGCGCGAGGAAGAGAGCGTTGGCACACGTGCGTTTGATGAGCGGATCTTGCGCGCAGGCAAGCTTCGTCATGATGGCAGCACCGCCTGAGCGGAACAGCCGAACAGCGTTTGCTGCCAAAGCGTGTGGGAACTGGTCGAGCACCTCGTGCTTTTCCACGTAGGATTCGATCTCCTCAGCAGCCTTCTGCATCTGCGAGTACTCGCCGCTGTCCACCATTTTTTTCCATTTGGTGAGCTTATCTTTGTCAGAATCTGAAATGGCAATGGCGGCCAACTTGTCCCGGTTCAAGGCCTCCTGTCCTAAGTACCCATCCCCCATCATGTTGGCCTCAACCAGCGCGAGGTGCGAGAGTACCTGTTGATCCCATCCCTGGCCACCTGGGTTGCGGCGTTGCAAGCGCCATGCCTGTGCAATCATGGCGCCAAAGTATTCGTCATCCAGATCCTCGCCAACTACGCGGTAATACTCTTCGAATTCATCAAGATTGATTGACGAAAACTTTTGAGTGGTGCCCTTTTCATACTCGCCCAGTTTGAAACGCGCTATCACGTTCATGAAGACCTGGTCCTCTGTCCAGTGGTTTGGGGGTTGCGCTAGGTATCTGGGGTGAGTCTTGGCGTTGTAGCCATTGTTCTTGATATCCTGCAGCGTCACCAGGCCATCCCCGTCGCGATCAAGCTTGTAAAAGGCCTCCCGGATCAGCTCTCGGCGTTCCTCATTCAGCGGATACTTGACGCGCATTGCCCGCATCTTCTCGTCGCGCTCGCGCAGGTCGCCCCAGTACACAATGGCCGACTTGTGGCCCATCTCCCCCTGGCACGAGGCCTTTTTGGCGCTCCAGTTGTCAAAAGCCGGGCGCTGCAAGTTGGCAGGTGTCCCTGTGTGAAAGGGTGCGTTTGGCCGCCACTGCCCCGCCGGCGACGGCTGCAAACGGCCCTGCCCATAACCTGCCGAGCGCACAGCTCGGGCTCGCTCGGGATAGAGGTTTCCGTCTCCAGGTCGGAAGCCCCCGCCGTACGAGTTGCCGCCGGTGGTGCGCCCCGTCGGGTGGTCGAAGCGCGCCGAATTGTGCTGCCGCCCTGCGTCCTTGCCCATCGGCCGGCGGTAATTCTTGGATGAGCCCTGGGCCCCCCAGGCACCCACGCCATAGGTCGAGGGCAGCGCACCTGTCGACACATTGGGCCTTCCGGCCATCCCTCTGGCTTGTTGGTGCGGAGGGTGCGGAGGGGTGCATGCAACAACTTCGCAAACTGACTTCCGTTGTTTTTGTCTTGGTTGGAAAGAAGTTGCAAAGTTTACTACAGTAGTTTAGTGTTCCCACGAACCTTGACTCATCTAAACGGAGAAGACGCCTGAAAGGGCTTTAAGGCAAGGGCGACTGTTGACTGCGACCATAGTGCTCAGTGTGAAAGAGCCTACCCGAGGTTGCAAATTTATTCGGCATTACTGCCCACCCGCAAATGGGCTCCGCGACAAAGCAAGAGATGGCTGTGCACTCGCAGCCAGAGACGGGCGAGAAGCGGTCGGTGCCTGGCGGTGCGCCAGATGCTGCCGCGCCGATGCCAGACGCTGCAGCAAAAAAAGGGGGCGTGGCCATTCTGCAAAAGTGGGAATTACTGATCATCATACTGACCGTTGCCCCGTAAGTTTCCTGCTTATTTTTTGTGCACTCGCGTGCGCGTTGCGCTGATACTTCCCCGGTCACTTCCCCCCCCACTGCAAATGAAATTGACAACATCCCCTGGTTATGTTCATGCAGCATGGCGGGTTTTACGGTGCTGAATCCGTATCAGCAGACATTAAGGGCAGACCTTGGCTGCGATGCTATATGCATAGGAACCATAACCAGCGCATCCTCGGCACTAGGCCTGTTTGGCTCGCCGCTTGTCGGGGCGCTCTCCGATCAGATGGGGCGGAAGGTGGCGCTCGCACTCGGCGCGCTGGCAAGTGCGTTGGGGTTTTCCCTAGTGGCTGTGGCCACCTCGATGCCGCTGCTCTGGCTGTCTGTAATTCCAGGCAGTCTACTGGCACACAACTTTACCATTGCAAAGGCACTCGTTGCTGACCTGGCCAAGCCGGAGGATCGTGCGGGGGTTATGGGCAAGTTGGGACTTGCTGCCGGTGTGGGATTTATGGTCGGGCCGGTGATTAATCCCTTCATCTCGTCGCTATTTCAGGCCTGCTTCTTTGCCACGGGCCTGCAACTCTTATCACTGATTGCAGTGTATCAATTGCCATCCCGGTCAGTAGCAGCGGCCGAGCCAGCGTTGCCAGTCGAGGCGAAAGCGCCTGTGCTGGTAGGAGTTGTAAAAACAGTGTGGAAAGCGATAAAGGAAGTGTTCGTATTGGCTGTGGCTGCACCTCCAGCGGCGCGTCTGATCCTCTTTCTGCGATTTGGTATGTCCATGGGCTTCCACGTCTTTTACACAGTAATGCAGGCAATTATCAAGGACAAATTCAAATTCCAGCCCACCGACTACTCGAACTACTTTGCCTTTATCGGGCTCACGTATGCATTTTCGCAGCTCATTTCTCGCTCCGTAATCAACCGCTTTGGCAAGAATCAGACCTTCCTCCTCATCCCCTGCTTCCTCCTCCTGGGCGGTGGGCGCTTCGTAACTGCAACAACTGACAACATCTACATCTTCTATGGTGGCATCGTCTTGACTGTCGGGGCGCTGGGCATCGTAAACACTTCAATCTCCACCACCATCACACGCATTGCGAGCGATTCCAACGTGGGAGGACTCATGGGTGTGCTCGACACGTCAGAAAAGTTGGCGGGTATCGGCGGCCCCGCAATTGGCGGTGCCCTTTACGCCTACTCAACTTTTGCGCCCGTGATTGTGGTGTGCATGGGCTATTTTCTTTTGGCCGTTGCAGTCTTTGTTGGGTACCCTCGCTATGTGCTGCCGGCTATTGACCACAAAGAGCGAGAAAGCACCGAGACAAAGGAAAAGACTGAATAAACCAGCGCCAGAATCTCCAGTCGGTGACCTCCTTGTAATGAAAACCATCACACAGAACGAATCTTTGGTCGAGAACCTCAGACAGACAAAGTCAAACAGACAGAGTCAAACATACAGACAGACAGACAGATAGATAGCTTGACACACAGGCCGACAGATAGACAGACACACACACACAATGCGGTATTAAACTCCTTCTCACGACTCGAGTACCAAGATACAGCACGTTGCCGATCCCCTATGCAAATCTTGCTTAGGGCATCCCCCTACCAATTTTCCAATTTTGCTTCGGGGATGATCGTTTTTTGAAAAATTCCACACTGAGATGGTGCGGGGATCGACCGCGAGGCGGCCGTACATAAGGGAGTCATTCCCCGTCTTCGCAAACTAGCGCTTGGAGGAGCGAGCTGGTACTTGTGCGTTTGAGGCCTGTCTGCAAGCACAGCGTTGCGAAGTCCGGGAATGACTCCCTTACGGCCGCCTTGCGGTCGATCCCCGCACCATTTCAGTGTTGAATTTTTCAAAAAACGGTCATCCCCGAAGCAAAATTGGAAAATTGGTAGGGGAATCCCCTAAGCAAGATTTGCTTAGGGGATCGGCAACGCGCAGCCCAGAAGACATACGCACAAAAGCACACACACAAGCACGAACACAGAGAGGCTTGGCATCTTCTCTATCAATGCCCTGGAGCGTGCTGTCTCTCTCCCTCTCACACACAAAGTCTTGGGTTACTTCACCACCTGAACGTGCACTGCTTGGAGGAAACCTTGGGCCTATGTGGGCTCACCTACCCCAGTGGGGGGCATCATTGTGATAGGGCGCTATGTTGCTAGGTAGTCACGGAGACTTGATGGTTGGGACTTGTTAACCTCGGCATGCACGTCAGTCCGCAAACATTGTGCATTATTTTTACGCATTCAGGCTGTGCGAGTGGCGGGTCTCAGATTGCCATAAACGGTCCGGAATAGTCTCTTGGGTCCTAAGCGATTCATTGGGTTTTCACCACGCACTTGGTCCAGTAATGGAGTTTTGTATTCGTCACCCAAAAACGAAAAACCGACAGGAGGGTGGGATCATCACTGGGATGGGAGAGACTTGACCTGAATGTCGAAAAACTTCCGAAAAGTTCTGACTCTGGCATTCAAGTTGCGGCAAACTATCCTACATGTTACTCATCAGTACCACAAAAACATGCTTGGATTCAATCTCGACAAATGTTTAGATTCAATGTCAAAGGTTTTCCGGTGGTGTGGAACTATTACTCGAGTTTTGATTTTTCCTGTGTAGACATAGTCAACTAGTGTATGCAAATTTATTGTTGACTGAAATTACCTGTCGTATTTGAAGATGTCCACGGACTCCAAGCCTTTACACTAAGATGTGCTTAGACAGATGTGCTTAGACAGATGTGCTTAGACAGATGTGCTTAGATTCTTTGCGATAATACGACAACAAGTAAAGCATGCTCACTTTGATCGAAAGAACCCCCCCAGGCCCCCCCGGGGGGGGGTTTCTATTTACTATGTTCCCTGATCAAGAGCCGTGTGTAAGAGATTTCACGACGAGATGCGACGGTCGCATCTGCGCTGAAGCTCGGCCTGCCTCTCTTTCTTTTTTCTCTTTTTTCTTCTCTTTTTTTTTTTCCTTCTTTTTTTCTTTCTTGGATGGTGAAACCCCAAGTTAATCACTGGAATAAGCGGGTAATGAGCACCCGTTCATCATTCACTCAGGACCCACCAAACCGTGAATGTCCCGGGCCGTTGCCAACCTATAGTGGCTGACCCGCCGCGGGTAAGAACAGCTCACAATGTTTGTGTGGGCTGACATGCATCCTCAGGCTAACAGATTCTGACAATCAAGTCTCCCAAACTACCAAGGAACATAGCACCTAAGGAATGGTGCCCCCCCACGGCGCGCAGCGGCGAATGGGCTTCAGCTAAAGCCCCTTCGCCGCCGCGCGCCCGTGGGGGGGCACCATTGATCCATGAGCACTACGTTTCTTGGTAGTTAAGGAGATTGATTGTGGGGATTGGTTAGCCCGAGGATTTCACTCGTCACCAGATTGCAGATCCTTCCAGATTGTTGTGTCGTGCAGATTCAGGGATTCACCAGACCCCGGGCGCCCAGATTCACCCTCCACGCAGATTCAGCCTCTGTGCAGATTCAGCCTCCACTCAGAAAGTCAGTAGTCAGTATTTTCTGCGGGGGGGGAGAATCTGGAGAGAGCGAGAATCTGGGAAAGGGGTGGATCTGGTCAGCAGGGGGCTCTTGATTTCGAGGTTCACATGCCAGACCACCAACATTGTGATCTGTTTTACACACTAGGTTAGGGATCTGATTGGGTCTACCATAAACTAGGGAATGCTCCGGTCCTCCAGTCTGGGACAGGTTCTTGGGTCTCAAGTGGGTAATCGGGTGTTCGCCATCCGCTTAGTCCAGTGATTATGTTGGGTCTTCGAAACCCAAACACACAAACAAAACAAGCCCCCTGATACCCCACTACGTAGTTGGGTATCTGACCCCCACTTCGGTGGGCCTGTCCATACGTCTCTCTATGTTCGAGTTACGTGAGTCTGGTGACTGGGACATCTTCCAAGACGTGGAGGGCTGGGGTAGAGAGCCAAAAAATCCATCTTTGCAAAAGTCCACTTCAGCCGGCTGAAGTCAGATCTTTTTTGCAAAAGTCGACTTCAGCCGGCGGAAGTCGGAATTTTTTCAAAGTCGCAGTACTTTTTTCCCCCCAAAATCGCAAATTTGTATTTTTTTGTATATTTTGACATCAGCCGGCTGATGTCGCCAAACGCTGACTTCAGCCAGAGAACAGCCTTCTCAGAGAAGGCTGAAATCGGATTTTTGCAAAAAAGAGAGTGACAAAAGTACTCTGGCGTATTGTGAAACATTATGGAAGTTGAACCAAGCATATTGTGTACGACAACTGTACACGGTTGGTGGTGAGCCCCATCATCTCAGCTGTGCCCACGCCCACCACTCGTTCCAATGCCAGATTGACGTGCGACAACGGTACCTCTAGTTGATCAGCCACTGCAGTGATGAATGTCAACGTGTACTGCTCAGGGGACACAGTCTGGGTCGTGCTTGGGCGGAGGGTCACGGGGTTGGCTGTTCATCACGCTGTGTTGTGGTTCAGGTACACTGCGACTCGCGAGTGGCAGCGCGGACAGGTGTCTGGTTCGCGTGTTTGGAGTGTTTTCAACGCAAAGCTTTCTAGTCTGGTTCCATTACAATCCGAGTCGCTAACCCATCCTTCTGTCCAATTGTTTAGTTGAGTTCCAATTTTCCAAACAGTGTGGGTTCAGCCGCATCAATGCAATTTTTGGGTTCATCTGGCTGAACCCAATTTGGGTTGATCTGGCTGAACCCACTTTGGGTTGAAAAATTTGAGTTCAGCCGGCTGAACTCAAATTATTTTCGCTGTTTCGAGTTCAGCCGGCTGAACTTAATTTGTTGTGGAGTTCATCCAAGGGAACCACCCCATATTTAGCACTGACGACTACGAGAGCAGTGTCCTTGGAGATTGCCTTGCAGACTGTGTTTGACCACGCCAAGTCGCAACTTCCTGAGTCAATCGCCAAGCAGGTCATTCATTGTTGGCAGTATTGCGGGCACGGAGACAATCTCAACAACGGCAGGCCCGCCGTGGCAAGCAGCATCTACACGGCCTTCTACACGGCTACGCACGAGATCTGCCAGCCCGGGAGGGTGTCTGGCAGCGCGGCCAAGCGTGCCCAACGCTCGTGAGGCGCGCGGATCTCACGTCAGTAGGGGCGGAGATGAAGGGTGGTCGCAGTTTGTGTGCCATTGTTACATAAATCGAGTTTAAGTCATTTCGACTTGTTGGTGTGTCCATATAGACAGTTGGCATCAGGTTGTGTACCTGACACTCCTCAGTGCTTCTTCTGTGTTTCACCACTCTTTGAGTCTGGTTCGTCCCAATGTTCAGGACAACACTTTTCACTCCGCAACCAGATAGAGAGTTCTTCAGTCTTCCCACCCACAGGCGCAAGTACGATGACATTGTCTGCGGCAGCCATGTCGAGCGCCTGCATCAATGTGTGACCCCTAGAATGTACGTGCCACTGCCTACCGCGAGGTTTCATGCTGGACAACAGCAATATTTCAACGTACGCCTGCCGTCACGAGTCAGGCTGCAGCCCATAGCACTCGCCTGCGGCTGCGTGCGAGGCCCGCAAAGGCAGACGGTAACGCGCACCCACTTGAACGTAGAAAAACTCCCACAGTGTCTCCTCCCGGGCGAGTCGTGAGGCCTCGCGATAGGTTCCTCCGAAGCGCGCCACCGCTGCGGGCATGCACCAGCCCCTTCCCCAAGGGAAGGCTGAAATCGAAAAAATCAAAAAAATTGGGTTTGAAAATTTGTCAGTATAGACTCTTGACTGACTGCGAGTGGCGCGCGTCGGCTCAGGGGCTAAAACTCCTCCGCTTGCTGCGCGCCCTGGAAAATGGGATCTCAAAATCAGTCTATTGCAGGGCTAGCGGTGTGGCGCCATAACAACAACAACAAAAAAAATCGGTGAGTAAGGGACTGGCATCTTAAGGGTCCGGGCCCTAATTGGGCTTCAAAGCACATGAGATTCAACTGGAAACTGAACTGTTCAAAACATTGTGAACTGGCTGTACCCACTGCGGGTTGGTCTCGCATCGGGATTTTCAACTAAGAAACAAACCACCCAAGTTCTCATATGGTTTTTTTGCCTTCCGATATTTTCTGATAATCTCCTTGGTGGTCTAGATAATCATCAGAGGCAAAACATCAGCATTTTTGCGATTTATCTTTGGTCCACAAACCTCATCCAAACTCAGGCTGAGGCAAGTTCACACCATCCAAGGAAATTTTTCGTTCTCATCCTGTTTTCCTGGTTGACGCTGATTTTTTTTAATTTTTCCGAAATCAGACGTCTGAGACGTCTGATTTCAAATCAAACGTCTCCCCCAGACATCCCATTTCAGATCTGACGTGTGCGCCCAGCGTCCTGTGGAAATGTTGGATCCGAATCGGACGTCTTCCAGAAGGAGAATTCCAATTTGAAATCAGAAATTGATCAATTGAAGATATTGAAGTACAATTCCAAGAATAGGAGAGGTCTAATTTGAACAAGAGTGAGGAAAAATGTAGGGGAAAGGCCTGACTGCAATCCGGGAACTCTTGTCAGACCCCAGTGGGGCGCGGCTGGATCTGGGGCTAAAGCCCCTCCGCTTGCCGCGCGCCCTGTCGGCAACGGTCCGGGACAGTTTCTTGGGTTCATTAGTCCAGTCACGGTGCTCGCCATTCGCTTAGGCCGAATGTTAACACTCTCACTTTGCTTGTCCCATCTTCTTCTAGCATTGTACATCATTTTTAGTAGACGTAGCGGTCGCGTGTTGGGGATTAGTTGGGAAAGGAGTCAAAAAGAATCCCACACAAATATGGCCATATTTGTGTGGGATTATTTTTAAGTCCTTCCCCCACGTCAGTCCCAACTTCAGTTTTTCCTTTCTTTCCCATACTAATAGTTGAGGAAATTGTGTGCAACGCTCTAAAACAAAACTGTGATGGTCTTGATTGAAATTCACAGTCGGCCACGGTCCAGGACAGTGAAATCATTAATTGGGTCCTCACCACTAAATCATTAAGTGGGTCCTCACCACCCACTTAGTCCTGTGACTAAGCCACCGCAGGAAAAAAAAGATCAGTCAGTTTTCAATTGTTGGTTAAAGGGGGTCCAGACTATGCTGCCTGAAACGGCAGACGCAGACAGCAGGATGGCTTTGCCTGAATTTGCTTTAAGGCAACGCGGGCCTGTAATCTTCAAAAATAAATGGGAATGAACTGAACTGAACTGAAATGTTGTTATTACTTGACGAGCCTGGGCTTCCAAAAAAGTTCACCAATTCGAAACTTGAAGAAAGAAAGGAAAAAAGAAAGACAGGCCCGAGGGATGAGATATCCACAGTCTCTCCGTAGTGTACACCTCTTAGGGCAGTATGTTGCAGTATGTTGCAGTGCATTGCAGTGCGTTGCAGTGACTCGTCCGATAGGCAAAAATACTCTAATCGGTGCGCCTTGTGGAGAGAGACTGTGCTTTTGCGAATCGCACGGCTTATGGCATGAAGCTCCAAGTCGAAAGGCACCTATGTGTATACATATATAAATATATACATGTATACACATATATATATATGTATATATATGTATACATATATGTACATCCGTATGAATGCGAAGGTAACCAAAAGGCACAACCACCCCAGGCATCGTATCCGGACAAGCCTGAGCACCTTGGTGATATCCGTGTGCCTATCGACTTGGAGCTTTCTCCCATGTGATATCCCTATGTCCATCGACTTCGAGCTTGTCCCATATGCCCATCGATTCAGAGTTTCTCCCACATGATATCCGTATGCCTATCGACTTGGAGCTTCGTCCGGACATATAGGATTTGCTCAGGCTGTGCGGGCTCACCAGTCGGCAAGGCTACTCGGCAAGGCTACTCGGCAAGACGTGCCAATCACCGTCACTGTGACTCAATCAATAGGATCCAGCACTGGTAACTGTGAGGGATGAACCCAGGAGGGGGTCTGACATCCGAGTCTCAGACTCTAAAGGAATTGGGACATATGCATATATATATATATGTGGGAACGGATAAGTCGAACGACTTCGACCACTTTGCCAAATTGGATTCGGTTAGGTTCGAAATTACCTAGCTAGGTAATTTCGGACCTAACCGAATCCTATTTGGCAAAGTGGTCGAAGTCGTTCGACTTATCCGTTCCCACAATAC
>Ga0105051_10007971_pt1 | contig 10862 bp, 5 predicted proteins | sample FRY02_FD_78383 | JGI IMG/M metagenome (GOLD analysis project Ga0105051, IMG submission 78383) | Freshwater microbial communities from Lake Fryxell liftoff mats and glacier meltwater in Antarctica - FRY-02 (megahit assembly) | ecosystem: Environmental > Aquatic > Freshwater > Ice > Glacier...
AACATATTACTCGGCTTCCTATGAAATGCTCCCAGGTTGGAAATTTAAAGCCGAATCGTACAGGTTGATTCCTTATTTGCCCTTGAATTGAGTTTTTATTTTACCAATCAGCATTCTTTCATCGAAAACAGGAGGCGAGGAGGGATTCTTTTATGAGTTGAACTATTTGAGCTTATTTAGGTTCTGATTAGTCACTAATGCATAGAAAACTTTTAAGACCATTGTTAAGGCGCTGGGCAATTTCATATAAGCCATCATCTAATGAATTTAAGACATTATGACTGAATTAAGGTTTTATTGCGCAACATTGTACAAGTCCGTAATTTATTTTTAAGAATCAGGTTCCATATAAACTATTTCAAAATATTATCATTTTAATATAAGATTAACTAAATATGTCAAATATGCAGAAAATGTCAGTTTTATTATGTGTTACGATATATTTTCATTTAATAAGAAGGTTACCTGCGAGCTTAATGTAGAGATTATTTAAGACAACTTTCAAAATTCTACCTTAAATGTAATGACATTTAAATCCCCAATGCCAGAATAAATATGTATTAAATAAGACAAATATTCCAACCCATTTAAAGCAGTCAACTATACAAGAGCTTCATATATCGTATAAATTATAACGTAAAAATAAATAAGAAAAGATGAATAACAACCAGCCCTGTTAAAGATCAAAAGAGGATTTCAAAAACAAGGAATAGTACAAGGTGCACAAACGCTCAATAAAAAACAAACTGATATTCCTAGTAGGATTGCACGTGTTCCTAATATTTTGTTTCTGCATTCTCATATGCACCTGTTACCTTACAGAGTCCAAAGATCAATTATTTATGAAAATTGTATCCGACGGCTTCTACTTGGCATACTTTGTCTTAGTTCTATTCTCGGTCAAGTTCAAGATTCGCTATCTCATGGTATTGTCCATTTTGGCTTTGGTAGTCTGTCTGGGAATCAAGGTCGAAACTTGTGTTACGATTAGTTTGGATCAGAGGAAAGTAGATTTAATCGGGGTTTTGGAAATTGGATTTGTACTCTTTAATTCTATTGTACCTTGGAGGTTCTTGATATTGTGGAATTAATTACAATAGAGAAAATGGAGAGAGACTTTTGATTTCAGGTTTAAACTCAACAACCATCTCTTGGATTAGCAAGCATCAATAGCTAACTGAATTATTAAAGCAAAAAACTGATATCTATACATCTACTTTGGTTGAAATTCTTTTATACAATTATTTAAAAATCATCAATTTCCTTTAAAAATCATATAAAAATATTTGGAAACATAGATAAAAATGAATTATTTTGGAAAAAAGTGATGGTCAATCTCTCTCTAAGTCTTTGATAATTAGAGATAGTTCAGGCCTTTGACAAACCATTTTAAATAGCATTTTTCTGGTAAGTTGTTACAAAATAGGGTCAGTTTGAGGAGGAAACTATTTAATCTCCTGACTGAGTATATGAAAGAGATCCGTCGGATTGGTAATCTAAAAAGGGTAACATCCAGTGAGCAACTCGTAACAAATAATTCCCATAGACCATACGTCATCATTGAGCCCCAGAATCGAGGATTTCATCATTTCGGGACTGAAGTAAAGGGGACTTCCAAGAAGCCTGCTATTGCGTGTGCGAACATTTCTCTTATACTTATCACAAGACATGCAATCAAAGTCTCCAATTTTGGGTATTCCCTGCATAAATAACAAAATTACATAGGAGCACATGACATTCTAAAGCTTGATATCCCCATGCCTGATATTTCTACTATGCAAATGTCTAAGTCCGTATGCTATTCCTAGCATGTATTTGCTTATATTTTTACTGTTTCTAATACTCTTGGCCTGCGATTTCAGATTCCCATCCACGCACAGTTACATCAAAAGGTAAATGTGTTCGAGGTCAGAAAAAACCGAGTAGAGTTTAACGATGTTGGGCTGGTTCAGAAATAGCTGAATTTTTATCGATTCTATGAATTGGCCGATGTCCACAACTGACTTCTTCTTTATTCTCTTTAGACCGAAGAAAAAACCTGTCTATTTGTGGCGGCATGCATATACGTTTCCCATCGCTCCTTTACCCAGCAACTACCCCACCTAGAAATCTTAGATTGAAGTTTCGTATGTTTATTATTCTATCTATCGAGGCTTTAATTAGGCTAGTTTTGCTAATCCAATAAACCCATGTTTTCCAACTGAATTTCTGACCTGATTAAAGCTCTGATTGATCAAATCAGGACAGTTTTATTGGTACATGCTCTGAGCTAGTATTTTTATTTATCTGGAATTTCTATCAAATTATATCGGCTTTGTTACTTCTGCAAGAGCGCCCTGGGAATGATTCTTACTTGGAAAAATAAAAGATTGAAAAATAGCACTTTTGTCCGATAACGGATTGTCGTTTCGATCTTTGTAAGTAAATGTGATATTCAAGTTTTCCTTAAAAATGTAAGATTGGTTAAGACGCATGAGTTCTATTTTTAATGATATAACAAATATAATGTATTTTAGAATGTCTATATTCTATTATTCGAGAGAGAATATGCTATCAAAGTAAAATTACCTTATATATAAATAAAACTATAAAATAACCTTAAAACTATACGATTTCCTCTCCTCGAATAGGATAAGCTGATTACAAATAGAACAAAATAATCAATCAGGTTAGTTGAGATCATCACTTTGTGGCTGGAAATTTCATTTATTGTTCAGTTAGTTTATGCACTGCAATCCTGGGTGACCATTTGTTTCCTTAAGCTCCAATATGCCAATCATTACCCAATCCATAGGCAATTAAGTCTCCCATAGGAGATACTTTTGCGCAACATATTGGAGTGCCTGCAAAAACGAGAGATTTTATTTTGTTTCTAACATTAAAATCCCAAAAATTTATGCTTCCGTCGCTTCCGCAAGTCATGAACCATATTGAACTCACTGGTGAAAATGATACTGAATTAACCGGGAACAAAATGATATTGTTTGGATTTTATTCGATTTTGTGTGATTTAAATGTTATGATTGATTTCTAAATTAACAAAATTACTACCTGTCCGTACAATCCATTTGGACCTTTAGAAATGTTAGTAATATTAGAGCGGCCATCAAATGTAGAAAGGCCAATTGTATCATTATTTTTATTAATGGCGCATGATTGAATTTGACTATTTTTTCCCAAATCAGTAGAGTCCAAAATTGTCTTATTTACGGCATTAAGGATGTCGATAATTCCAATCTTTTAATTTCCAAGTGCGACCAATAAAATTGGATAAGAAAAGTCACTGCAGAATACTTTGTTGCCTACATCGATTGAAAGAACCGGCTGATTGTTTCCAAGTTGCCAAAAATGAATGTTATTTTCATATGCGGCAGAAATAATGACATTCTGATTAGGAATAACATGCAATGCAGAAATGGCGGCATTGTGTTTTCCAATATCGACAAACTGTTGAGTCTGAACACTAAAAGCTTGAACCAATCCTGTAACATCTCCTACATAAATGGTTGAGCAATCTTGGCTCCATACGCATTTTGTTAATGGAGATTTTGCCTTGACATTTATCTTCTGAGAAATTGATGAGGTGTACCCATTGTTCACAACTTAGTAAACTCTCAAAGTTCCATCCCAGCATGTACATGCGAACAAATTACCCATGTTGCTGCCAATCCATTCGATCGAGGATACTGCTTCAGGCAGGGGTAGACAATTGCCGTCTGGCTTGATATCGTTATTGTAATCGTCTTGTGTGTTAGAAGACATCAGAATGAGAATTTTATAATTTAAGATTATAGATAGGCAACTATTCAAAGTGGTTTATAATAATTCTCAATGAAAATAAACTAACCTTTTTATGATTTCTATTTTTTAATGATGATAAAATTTATTCAATTTTTTGAATAGTACTAAAATCAAATTTAATTTTTTAACATAAAAATAAAAATTATTCAATAAAATAAAAATATGAGCCGAAGTCCAGATCCTTCTCAGACTACTTCATTTTTGTCTGTTTCTCGTAAAAGAGAAGCTTTGTGGAATGTCCTTTAACCTGGAGATCCTTACGATATCCGAAAGTAGTCTGTTATTTTAATAAAGATCAATGATCGTGAAAGTTCCTGGTGACAAAAAAGGATTCATGGGAGAGCATCTCTAGATTGTATGCCTCTTTCAAGCAGCTGAAATCGAAAGACTCTGTGAGTTTCTTGAAGATTTCAAGTTAAGGTACTAAATTTGCAATTTAGATATCGATAAATTGAAAGACGTTAGCTTGACCGTCATTCGTATGAAGTCCAAATACAATAATTGAATCATAAATTGGCTTAAGAGTTTGGATTCAGATAAGAAAACTAAAAACTAAAGGATTTCATTAAAAATCAGGGCGTATTATTTTATTTATTTAGAGCAACAAACAAGGAGTTGAAGACAGTATCAAATCTAAATATGAAAAACTTCTTCTTCAAATAAAAAGTTATGAGGATTAAAATAACAGATTAAAAAGATAAAAGGATCAATATTAAAGTCATATGTCAAGCTTTGACGCCAAATTCTAAGCTCTTCAGAAAAGCAAACAAACATAAATGGACGAAATGTATTTAAAGTTTAATCAACAAGGTAGCATGTCATCAAATTTCTAAATGAATTCATTAAAGAGTCAATATGAATCAGAACTTCAAAGGCTTGACTTATAAAATAAAAGAATAAAAAATTCGAACTAAGAAAGACTAAGATAATTATAAAACTGGCAATAGAAATACAGAGTTTTATAGTAATAGGCTTTAAGAGTCACTCCAAAAAATGATTCTGGAAAATATGAAAGACAGATCACTGAATATTAAAACAGATTTGTTATATTCGGCCAATAAATTGATAGATTAAACTTAGTAATAAAGTAAATAACATACAAGTTTTAAGTGTCTGAGCAGAGAAATAAAGAATACGAAAAAAGATATGACATCCTGAACAAATAATTCCAATTGTTTCAAAGTAGGCCAAGTGAAAACGGACAACAGATTACTGAATTTCTCAAACGAATTTCTGGACTGGAAGATGAAAATAGGAAACTTCAATAAAGCAGCAGTTATTTAGCGGATTATGAATACAGACTTAAACAGTTGAGTGAGTAATGCCTTAGATTGGGTAATCAGCTCAAGCTAGAAATCGACAACGGAAATCGTTACAAAAATTAAATTCAAAGATATCAGTATGAAGAAAGCCGACTAAAAATCCTGTAAAAATAAGTCATTGAATATAAACAAGCAGCCTCTTAAAATAACAGTCTGAAAAGAAATGTTGCTGAGTATTAGAACAAAATTTTAATCATTAATCAGTAATTGTAAAGACTTAGATAATAAAATTTCAAGAAAAATGGCGAAGACAGAACTTTGATCGTCTAATATCAGGGTCTTCAAAGGAAACTTTCAGAATGGGAGAGAAACTATCAAGTCATCGTTCAATAATATGAAAGCAAAATATCCCAAAAGAACAATTAATATTAAAGCAGAATCTAAAACATAAATCGAACAAAGGGCTATGAGTTTGAAAGTAAAGCCGCCGCATTACAAAACGAAGTTCAAAGATTAGGTTAAATACTCAGAAGGAAAAACTAATAAGTTTAAAATTATCAAAAGCAAATTCGATAACTTTAGTATACGATTACTAGCAAATACTAAGTTGAAGCTACTAGAAAAATTAAAAATTATGAGTCAGAAATTCAACATTTCAAAAGATAAAATTAGGATTTGATAAAAAAAATACGAGAACTATAACCTCTCCAAAGAAGAGTAAATGAATACGAAAATAAATCGACTATAACATTACAGGAAATTGAGAGGCTTAATCAACAATTAAGAGCTAAAGATAACGAAATCGAAAACATGAAAAGACAGATACGTGAGCAGGAGATAGCTATTGTTCAGAAATACGAAATGGACACCAGTAGAAAGCTTGGAAACTTTGAACAAAACTTGAACAACGTCACACGATAGAATCAAGAATGGAAACGAAAATACACTGAAATGTAAAACAAAGCCGCACTCGTAAGTCAAGAGATTGAAAGATTGTCAAACAATCATCGATAATTACAGATGAAGAACAATAATTTAGAACAGTAAGTCCAAAGGCTACAGCGTCTTGCTAAAGAATCTTAGATTAACATAACAAATCGATATGAGTTCTAAGTGAATCAAAAAGTCACAAACTATGAAACAGTTATCAGGAATAATCAGAGATAAGTCGAATAACTCAGACGTAGGATTCAATAACTTGAAAATAGTAATAGAAAGTTGGTATAATACGAAAGCCGGCTCAGCCTAATGACTCAATAGTTGGAAAGATTAGGAATAGCTTTAAGACAGAAACAATAATAACTTTTACACTCATAAAACAATAATCAAAAAATTGTAAGATAATTCGAAGATTTAGGAAGAAAATATAATGAACTTCAGGTAAATGTCAGAAATAAGTATGAAGTATAAACTACTCGCACAATCACAACTCTTGAGCAAAACATTACTGTATTTAAAAGATAGAACGACTAACTCAAGAAATATATTCAAGAATACGAAGGAAGACTTAAAGAACAAAATGGGGATCTTGAGAATCTTAGCATTAATTTAAGAAATCTAGCACAATAAAACGAAGGGCTTAAAAGGCAAATCAGAGATATTGACAGTTCATACAGAAACAAGCTGGAAGTTTAAGTCACAGGAAAGTATAGCTCTTACTAAACTAACATTTCTTAAATCAGAAAATAACTTGATAACGTTGCCAGATAAAATAATTAGTTGAAAAGAGTTCTTCAAAATGCCTAACAGACAAACATACGAATAAATCAATAAAATTAAGGCCTCAGAAAAAAATTCCAACAAGATTTTGGAGAGGTCAGTAAAAGAATCAACGAATATGAATTAAAAATTAATCAATTGCAAGGCTAAAACTAAGTTTTAAAGAGAAAAGTCAATTAACTCGAAATCTTAATCAGATAAAAATATGAAATCGAAGCCAGTAGAAGGATTTCTTCTCTCGATCAAAATTTAGCCAACTCCAATCAATAAAACGAAGAGCTTAAAAGAAGACTTGAAATAATTACCAGATAATTCTAATAACTCAGAAGAGTCACTCAGAACATGGAAAGAGACAATCAAGAACTTGCAAAAAAATTAAGAGAGTTCGGATAAATCAATAGAAAAGTTGGTTAATATGAAAATAAAATCTCTCTTTTGGTCCAAGAACTGTAAAGAACTAACAACAATCTTCGAGCAAAAGTCTAAGATTTAAACAAAGCTGAAAGACATATCCAAGAGTTGACCAGATAACTCTAAAACTTTAAGAGAAACATGAGCCAATCACAATCCTCTGTGCAACAATTTTAATTATAAGTAAAGGCACGAATAACTCAATATTAACAAAGTATTACAGTCTTAACTCAATAAAACTCATAATTAAAAAGAAGACTGCACATTTTGGATGACATGAACAGAAAAATAGCAGAATATGAAAATAAGATTGTTATCTTAAACCAGTAATTATAAAGAGTTAATATAAATCTTAGAAATCAAGTTTAAAAATCCAATCAAGTTTAGAACGCTTTAAGGAACAGTGCGGCATAGAATGATGACCTAAAAAGAAAATTCGTTTAATTTCAGAACACAGTTTCTCAAAAGTATTAAGTTTAGGCGACCAGAGCTATAAGAACCTTGTAACAGAATATTGAAGCACTTCAAAGATAAAATGGTCAACTCAAAGGAATTTTACATGAGTTCTAACAAAAAGGGAACAATCAAAATCTTGAACTTCAAAGATTGAATGGAGGCCTAAAAAACATGACATAAGAAAACAACATGCTGAAAAATCAACTCAGATAAACTGAGATAAGTATTACAAGAAAATATGAAAGTTAAGTCACAACCAAGTACACATCCTACGAAAGAGATATTACAACTCTTAAAAGAGATAATTAATAACTTGTCAGGAATATTAGAGAATTAACTTAAAGAGTGATTCCTTAATATCAAAATCAAGTTGTTATATTAAAACAATAAATTTAAAGACTAAATCAATATCTTAAACAATAAAGTGGACAATTGACCTTAAATTTGAAAAATCTTGGACAATAAAATGATGCTTTAAAAAGACAAATACAGGAATTACATCTAAATATCACTCATAAATATGAAGTAGAAGTCAACAAAAAATATTCGTCATATGAACAAAGTATCACAGGACTTCAAAGAGAAAATGAGGAACTCAAACGGTACATTCAATAATTGGGCGGAAAGTATGAAGGCTAACTCAAAGGAATTAATCAAAACTTCAATCTTTTACAGAAATAAAACTAATAATTAAGAAGAAGTATCCAATAAATTAGTCTGAGATACGAGTCCGAAATAAAAAAGACTGGCAGTTTCGAACATAACTTGTCTGGGCTAGGAAGATAGAATGAGTAACTTAAGAGAAGACTCAACGATGTTCAAACTGAACTTCAAAGGTTGGGTAAAATAATAAACGAGCTTCAACAATAGAATGAACTGATTCGAAGACAGGCCCAATAAGGGGAAGTCCATATTACCCAAAAGTATCAGTCAGAAACCAGCCAACAGATTAACATTTACAAGCAACAGATCACGCAAATAGAGAACAACTGGCAGATAACACAGAGAGAAAACTAAGAGTTGCAAAGAAGGATAAACGACCTAGGAGGAGATTCTACAAGAAAACTCGGCAGATACTAGGAATAACTGAAGCAATTTTCGTTATAAATCTAAAGACTGAACGGGGGAATAAGAGAGTACGACCAGAAGCTTCGCTAGCTAACAGCCTAAAACTAATCCCTGCTTCGTCGTGGGCGTGAGACCTAAGCCCAGCTGACCCACCAGTGGTAATCCCAATTCAACCTCAAGGCAGCCAGCTACTAGCAGACAATCCAAACCCTGCACCGGTAGCTACAATAGCGATAAAAGGGCATCTACTAGACCAGCAACAAGCGAATCATGTAGCTCTAGAACAAGGTAGTCCTGGTCTCGCAGTAGTTCTAGCGCCTTAGCGCCACCCTCAAGGGCAAGAACTAGTAGAACTAGAAAATGCGGGCATAGATCGAGAGACTCAACAACACCCTGCGCATCAAAATGTAGGAGGGCAAGCATCTTGACGGCGAGCTGCACAAGTTAAGGTCGGCCACGCAGACCGAGTTCGGGCAGATGCAGGCCTCCTACGCGGTCATTACTAGGGAAAATTAGAACTACAAGAAACACCTCACGGATTATGAGACGAGCATTAAGAAGCTCTATGCCGAGTTTTAGAGGCTTCAGAATATTATTAATGATCTTAAGAAGGAAAGGGAGGCCCTCTTTGAGAAGGTAAATTTTTGTTTATTAAAGAATTATGCCCTAAGCAACGAAATTGACAGGCTACTCACTGAGAATAAGGATCTCGAGGTACAGGTCGAAGATGTCAGGCTCAGGCTCAGTGATGAGGCTGCACTCCATAAGAGGATTAATTAGCATATGGCGCTTATGGTTGTGCTCTTCGCAGAGATTTAGTCGCTTAGGAAAAGGGTTAAGGACAAAGAAAAATAAGTTTAGGAGGTCCGAAGGTCCAGTCTTGCCCCTTTCAAGCTTTAGAGCAGGGCTAGAGTAGAGTCTCTTTGATCAAAAATATCTATATACAGTTCAATTTAACTCATCTCATTCCAAAATATATATAACAGTCCTATTTAAGTGATCTTCTAATCATGTTTGACACCCAATCTAAATTATTATTTTCTCAATGTTATCTAATGGATTAATTTTTAAAAGGTAAATAGTTTATTTGAACCAACTTCTTAGATATATTATTCGATCGAAAGAAAAGGAAATACTAATAGGGTTAAAGATCACTTTTTCTTGAGAGCTTATTTTTATTTTTTTTATTTTTATTTCTCTTTTTACTTTTCTCGTTCAATTTATTTCTCCTTTGCTTTTTATTCGTTATCCTTTCCTACAAAAATCAGTGTATGGAGGGCCAAAACGCATCTGGTCATAGCACAGATGTAAATAGCGAACATCATGTCGTTATTTTTAGCTGAGTATGCCTTGATAAGATCTTATGAGTTCAAGTTGGGCAATAAATTGATAATTTCCTTTATTTAGGCTAATAAATTACCTGAAGCATAAACATAATCTTGTTGTTGGGTGGAAGTTTGCCTTATCTTACGTCCTTAAGGTAGGTAACAATTTCTCTGACTTTTCCTTCCAAGCCTTGCAGGGTCTGTACTTTTTGTTGGATATTGCTCTAAAGGGAATTCAAAGAAATTTATTTAATTTATCTCAATAGATGTTCAACACCAATTTATTAGGGCTAATGAGCTTAGACTCTGGATTAGATGTGGAAAAACTGCTTGTAAATCGACCCTGTTTTTTGGTTTACTTATTCTTGAGTAATGAAAGCTTGAGTAGGCAGGCCTAATTAATTCTAAATTAAAAACAATGTACGCTGTGCTAGACGTCAATAACTAAAAATATCGGGTTGGGATTGTACTTCCTGAATACTTCGTTGATCTGAATATCGTGAGACTTAAAAGATTCTCCTGTAGTATACCAGCCGATCACCTTTTATTTTTGACTGATCTTTAAATCATATAAAGTTTACTTTTTTCATCATGGCTGACATTTGCTCGTGATACAAATGATCCAAGAACCAAATATTGCTCTGAGATGGGTCCTACTCAAAGGGAATGGCGTAGCTGTTAACGACTTCGATGATATTGTCGTTGGTGTTTCCCAGTAGGGCCCCTACAACTCTTTTATTTCTTTGTTTTAGATTTACTCGGTTGAAGTGATCCACAATCGATAAGAGAACTAAAGGATGTACGTTTGTCTGAGTTATTG
>Ga0105051_10007972_pt1 | contig 10861 bp, 16 predicted proteins | sample FRY02_FD_78383 | JGI IMG/M metagenome (GOLD analysis project Ga0105051, IMG submission 78383) | Freshwater microbial communities from Lake Fryxell liftoff mats and glacier meltwater in Antarctica - FRY-02 (megahit assembly) | ecosystem: Environmental > Aquatic > Freshwater > Ice > Glacier...
CATCTGCTGCAGTCTGGAGCTGGTCTATGGCATCAAGCACAAGGGTGGTCAGTTGAGACAACATTAATGCATTCGCAGATCATTGCACAAGCACTGATACCATTTGTCATTTTGCTTGTTGCAGTAATCTCAGAGTTGTTCGCAATCGAGAGAAGGTTGCTTGCTGTGTTGGCCGCCTTGCGTCGCTGACAATGTACTCGGTTGTGTACTCGGTTTGATGTATCCAACCTGTCGCAACCCATTGTAGGTGAGTGAATGACACCACAAGGCGTCCAGAGAGCACAATTGCCAATCATCACCGGCACTCGTGCACACACGACTGCCATCACGTGAGCACACACACACGGCACATTGACTTGCCGCGCCACGAGCTTTTTTTGTGCGGGAGTGAGCTCAAGGCCTTGCTCTTTCCGGGCGTCTTGACTCAGCCCTTTGCCGGCCTTTCGTTTGAGCCGACAGTCACTGATTACAATGTCCCTGCACAGCCAGTGACAATGGTCAGTAACACATGCACCATGCACACATGACTGTCATCACGTGAGTACACACACACGGCACATTGACTTGCCGCGCCACGTGCTTTTCTTGTGCGGGAGTGAGCTCCAGTCCTTGCTCTTTCTGGGCGTCTTGACTCAGCCCTTTGCCGGCCTTTCGTTTGAGCCGAGAGTCACTCATTGCCAAATTCTTGGTCGGGTCGTGTGTCTGGTTGGATGCTTGAGTGTATGCAGTAGAAGTACTTTTCCATTTCTTAGCCTGTCCCGTTATCTTGCTGATCAACTTGAGCCATGCGGCGGTGTCTTTTTGAGCATCTGGATATTGGCATTCAAGATGGGTAATAAACTTGCGCCTCTGATGCTGCCCGATGTCCACCAAATCTTTGGAAGAAGCTCGGCTCAGCAGGTCCCATCCTCGTGTTTTGATCTCGCGTTCGATCTCGCCTTTAGCAGACTGGTCATCGGAGGTACTGAGCCACTTGATCATCGGGATTACTCCTGCCCAATTGAGTACGAACGTGACAACTCACACGTCCAATTCACTGTAAGTCCAGAGTGAAATCAGCAGGTGGTCGTGGTGGTCGTGGTGGACTGATGGTGAGTAGTCGCACTTGGCTTTATGATGTGTAGGTTGATGCTTAGGTTTGCCATTCGGGTGTCAGCAACTGCGATTCTGCACGTTCGTCGAAACACCAGATTTTGCCAGAGGGGTAAAGAACTGTAACGGCCAGAGGGGTAAAGAACTGTAACGGCTATTAAACAGAAAAAAAGAACGAGAAGGGGAAACCAAAAACAATTATGACAAAGTTTTCAGTGTCGAGGTAAAGGAGAGGAGGTGAAGAAAACCAAAAGAAAAACAGGAAAGGAAGATCTAGGCTCCCTGTTCGGCGAAAGGCCAGTAAGGGCAGCGCGTGTCATGCATGAAGGGGGCATGCTTATGAAAATCAGACTGAGACAGGCTTTTGGTCAAGGCGTTGATGACATTAAGGGGATCCCAACACTTGTATAACTTGATTTCGCTGGCACGTACTCGCTCACGGAGGAAATTAAATTTAACATTGACGTGATGGCTGTGATCGTGATTGACTGGATTCTCACTGATAAGGATACCTGTCCCACACGTATGTGGGGACACGAGGGGCGCAGTCAAAACCTGATAAATTATGCGTTCTCTTGGGTGACGGCGCTGGGAGCGACATATTCAGCTTCACTGGAGGAGAGTGTGACGCCTGCTTGGTGGCAACTGCGCCAGCTGATAGGGGATTCGTTGAGGGACATGATGTATCCGGTGAAACTGAGGCGTGTGTCAGAGTCAGCAGCAAAATCGCTGTCAACCCACCCTGTCAAAACGTTGCAGTTGTTGGCACCAGGGTCGCAATAAGACAGGCCTTGATCGTGAGTGCCTCGCACGTATGCAAGAGCACGTTCAGCGGCTGCCATGTGGACAGTGCCAGGGTTATGTAAAAATAGGCTGAGTTGACTGTAGGCAAAAGCCATGTCACATCAGGTCATCTTCACCAAATAGCCAATACTGCCTACAATGCTACGAAACCTGTGCTGTAGAGTAGGGCTGGGTGTGTCAGGGCAATCTGCTTTAAGTAGGCAAGTGCCTGGGAGCATGTGGGTACCAACAGTATGAACCTCATCCCATATTTCAAAGATGATGAGGAGGCGTTCGGTATAGGCAATTTGCACGAGTTGAGATGTACCGTCAGCGATTGGGTCCATCATGGATAAGCTGGCAGCCAAGATACTGTATGACTGGGCCCTTGTTAGTGCAAGTAAAGCGCTGGAGCAGATCCTATTTGAATTTGCGCATGACTGAGAGAGACGAGCAAGCGATGAGGCTATCATTGACGTGACAGCTGATTACAACATCAGCAGCATATTTAGCATCAGCGGGGCATCGCTACACGGAAGCTTCGAACCCAGCGGTTGTGAACTTCTGACTTTTGAAGTAACATGATCCAAGACGATGTGAAACTAGCTCAGTTAGTCAGAGCACGGGACTGTCAGTCCCGAGGTCGTTGGTTCGATTCCGGCAAAAACTCAAAGAATCGAGAACTCAAATTTACATGTATTTGAGGTACATAGACCTTCCAGCAAGGTACATAGACCCTCAAGCAGTAAATTACCGTTTCAAGTAATAAAAGCAATCGACAATCAATCAAGTGTTTTGTGCAGGGCGCGCGAGCTAGAGGGGACACCATAGAGGGGTCTGAGCACCTTGTATACAATACCAGATGTGTTGGCGTGTGGAGAGCCTGTAAGGGGCGAGTTGAAGAATCTGCCATTGACGCCCTCTGGCAGGCAAGCTGCCTGAATGAATGTCTGTGTAATGTCAACGCTATGAAGTTCTAGATCCTCCGCAGTAGCAATTGAGATGATGGTCCGGCTGTACTGCCCGGTGTGGGATGAAGGTGTCGTTGTAGTTGATGACTTGCTGAATTTTGAAGCCCTGTATAATGAGGTGAGCTTTGAATCATGACGCCTTACATGAGGTGGTGTCGTGTTTGACCTTATATACATACTGGCTTGTAAAGACACGGTTGTCGGCTGCGAGTTCTGATCGCTTCCATACTTTGAAGCAATTCTGTTTCCACAAGCCACCCCATTCCTCCTGCTCAGCGGTGAGCCAGAAGGGTTGGAAGTGCAAGGCCATTGCAGCACCTTGGTGTGCTGGATCTAGTTGAAGCATATTAATGCTGGTGAGTAGGTTAGCATTGACCTTCGAGTCACTGGCAATAGCTAGCCACACTTTGTTACTGGCAAGCTGCGTCTCTGAAGGGTAGGGTATGTATGTGGCATGAGAGGATGTACTGATAGCATTTGTCTGAAGAACGCTGAAGGAGTTTGCGCTTGGTGTGCAATGTGATTGATGGTCTGCTGTGTGGCTGCAAGGTGCACCCTGTGTTTTATAGTGGCGTGGCGAGGGTTTTACCAGGCTGTGTAGGGAGTGCTACGAGGTGCGGCAGGTGTGCCTGCTTGCTAATCCCGATATCTGCCACGATTGCGGGTGAGCAAAGAAGGCATTGAGGTGTTTGCGAATAATGTGAGTGTTCTTTGTACGAGGGGTGTTGCCAGACCTGATTGGCGCGTGAAGTTCTGCAAGATAATCTTGCAAAAGAGTTGCTTGCCCTATGATGTCAACCAGTAGATAGACAAAGCCTTTGATATTCAAAGTTTCCTTGGCAACGACTGTCACAGCTTGAGATGCGTTGTCGGTGTCGGGGCGTTGAAAATACCCCGCAGGCAGCTGAAGCATATATTGATGATGCACAAGGGCCCTACCTAAATGGATATCTGACAATAATCCTAATTTGGCGTGAGCTGGTACATGCAAACCGAGAGTCCAACCCCAATAATCTTTGCGCATAAGCAAGACGAGAGAGTTCCAAACGCAATTACTACAATATTTCTCCAAGAGTGATAATAAAAGCAATCATCATCAGAGAAGGGGCAGCCCCGGCTCGGTGTAGTATTCGTTGCCTACCTTCGGATCTGAAATGGTCTTATCTGCCAGAATGTCGGCTCCCTCATTTTCCTTGATGCGCTTTTACTTTGACTAGGAAGGTTTCTGTCCCCGCTTCAATCCTCTTTCGTAGTATCTCGATGGCTGCTGCCAGAATATCCGCGTCAGGTGCCCCCACCAACGTTGCCTTTCCACCTTCACCAGTCCACCTATTGACTGCCTTTAATAATGACTGATTGTCACACAAATACAGCAACAGCTCCTCTATCGGCGCGTCACGAAGTGCCAGAAAAAACGCTGACAATTCAGGCCGATCAAGTTGAGCTGGAGACCTGTTCCTCTCGTCCCACTTTGCACTCCTGCTTTTTCTTTTTTCTTCTCAAGTTATTATATCCTGCTCACATCATAAGTTTGCCCTTTTTGTCTGAACTGTCACCTGCTGTTACTTGGCCCTGAAACTTATAGCCTGAGAGCATGCCCATCTCTGTGCCAGCGTTCCTGGCAAAATATAATTCAAGGTGCACATCATTTGTTTCCGTGACTTCCGCCAAAAAACATATATATATATGTACAAACACACGTATGTATATACTGTATATACATATACATACATATATATGTACATATACAAATATGTTTATATAAATGTGTATATATATGTATATATACTTATATGTATTTATATATATGTGTGTGTGTGTATATATACATATATGTACTGGAGCGGTGCCATGGTGGCACGCGTTGGGCTCATGGTTATGACGTGCAAGGCACGCAGGAATTGGTCGGAGGCACGCGCTGCTAGCGTGCTGGACCCTGGATGATCGTCGATAACCGTTTATTAAACAGAATTGAATATTAGATACGTCTGAGTTCGTGGTGATTGTCCTTTGCCTGATTTCGCGCACACACTGCCTGTCCACTCCATGCCAATCAAGCGGACTATGAATGGGTACAAATACTCACATATAGGCACATTTACATACATATCTAATCTAGGCTTCATATCATCACATAGAACGCATACGTTCTCACACGCCCCTGTCTTCCTCATCTAGTGAAGAACAACACACAACTTACATGCCTTGGAGCTCGCTGAAAGTAGTGAGGCCTAAAAGCACATTACGGAGCATCACAAAGGCGGGCTCCGGAAGGGCCTTGGTTCCGATGTCTGCGACTTCAAATCTCGTGCCAATGGGACGCAGCTCGACCATCTTGTTTGAGCAACACTCACGCAAATGACAAACTCGAATTGGAATGTGCTTCTGCTTCTCGGAAAACACGGGCATCTTGGCCATTGCAATGCAGGCCTGATTGTCGATGTATGTCTGGGTAAATGGGCACTTGGCGCTGTAAAAGTCCTTCAAGATGCCGCGGATGTATGCCAGCTCGCAACATCCTTCAGATGCTTCATAAAATTCGGCCGCCGCTGAGGATAGCATAACTGATTTGTGCGACTTGCTCCTATGCGCAACAGCCGCACCAGCAAACATGATTACATAGCATCCATGACTGCACCGAGTATCAACAGAATTAGCCCCGGGCCAGTCAGAATCCGTAAACATCATAAGCACATTATTGGTTTCAGATAGTGGATCATTGGGGTCATCAGGGTGATAGGTGATCTTCAAATCCAGCGATCCGATGATGTACTTGATAACTTGCCAGGCGAGAGAGAGATTCTCTTGGGTCTGGCAGCTCATCATGCGAGACAATTGAAAAACAGAAAACATGAGCTCTTGCCGGAGCTGTGCTGCGTAGTTGAGGCTGCCGGCGATCTGCTGATACAGATTACGCAGATTTTCGTCACCATTCCATTCTTCATTCATGTAAATTTTCCTTCCCGCAGGCAAGGGGCTCTGATAGGAGAGGGACGAAAATCAGTCATGTCGTGTTTAGCGACGATTTCGCGCAAATATTTTCCTGGGTCAAGTTTGATAACACCACTGATAGGATCCCACTCAATGGCGCAACCGAGGAAATAATCTGGATCCTTTTCGAGTACATTGAACTCCACCTTGAAATCTACCATAAACGAATCCCACTGAGCGTGCGAAAACCATAATCGTGCAACCAGGTCGAAACCTCATTAAACCATATCCTACCGTGGCACATGGGGGCCATCCATAAAGTGCTTTGTTCAGCTTCCATATTTTGTTCGGATCTTGGCCAAGCTCCTGCATCAGTCCATTCGGTGGGTATACATACATGGGATCCTTGAGATCGGCCTGGAGGTACGCTGCGACGCAATCAAACGCCTTGAGCTGCTGATGATGCCGACTGGTACAGTACTGATCCGGGACATAGAGACTGCAGGCTGGAATTGGGCCGGTTTCTTCACTGTGGGTTTAGAACCCCGCTGGCAACGATTTGGGCAGTTTCTTAATGATTTATAGAAACGTCTCCAACATAAAATCTCTCTAAAAACATAAAATCTAGTTTAAAATCAACATCAAATCTCTTAAAAAATCATGAAATCTCTTCAAGAATCATGAAATCTCTGACAACATTGACATAAAATCTTTCCAAAAATCCAACATGAAATCTGAATATAGAATGATTTTTTTTGGCCTTTTTTTTGCACTGTACTTTAGAAACCCGCTGGCTGGGTGGCAGTTTTTTGATGGTTTATAGAAACAAACGCTGGCAGGCTGGGTTCTGGCTTCATCAGTATGTGCTTAGAAACTCACTGGCTAGGTCAAAAAAGCGGTTTCTATGTCCCGGATCAGTACTTTAAGAGCAAGCTGCAGTTTAATCGTCGTCCATGTAGGCATGGGGGCATAAGCATCAAGTCGGTTGTAGTGAACGCCTTCGATCGCCTTGTGCCCGCCAAGACACATTCTCCACTTTTGTTTGCCAACTTCTTCGTGTTCGGGAGTGTCTTTTAGTAACATATCCTGTCACAATCGAGAAAATCTTCGTTCCTGAAGGGACACTCCGAGTCCACAGAGGTATGATCTTGAACACGTCAAACTTCTTCAAGTTGTCAATTTCATTCATGGTTGCCTACGTCCACGATTTTCCTTACTTTGGGTACTCCCAGTTGTCCGATTTCTTGCATGCATCCAGTGACATAGGGTCGGGATCATAGGCGCTCAATTTTGCATTTAATTTTGCACTCTTGCTCATCGTAGCAGCGTGGCTAATCATTCCTTGAATCTCGTCAGAAAGATCGACGGCGTTGGGCATCAGATGTGAAGAGCCGATGGCCGCATAAATATCAACATCAGGTGGAGCAATGTTTGACGGTGTCTTCCGCTGATTCGATCCTTGCATCCGAAAGTCGGCTGCAAATGCTCCCCCCCCTTCTTTTGGGTTCCACTTGCGTTTTTAGACCAGGGGTGGTAGCAGTGTCCGATGGCACACTTGCAATGGTGCGCATCTTTCCAAACCCCGGAGAACTCTGCACATTGGCCAAATTCGCGACAACTTGGTCCTTGACTTTGATCTTGTAGATTTCGAATTCAGCCTCGCCCATTTCTTCCTCATCGTAATCGTCGTACACAACGTCATATTTGTTAGCGGCAGTCACAGACCTAACAACACCTTCGAAGAAATCAGTGGGTCCATTGGGTCCATTGATGAAGAACACACGTCGAATCTTGGTGCCGACATTTTTGATCATTCGATCTCGCTGGCGTGTTTTGTATTTCGATATCGTCGCCATTTGGGGACTCGAAGCAATTTTAGACGCAAGCTGTGTTGTTTCCACTTCATCTAGGCGCACTTGATGGTTTCGGAAATCATCGGATGACGGGTCGATTTCGTCAATTTTCGTTATCTTAGTCGCAGAGGCAAGTTCTCCTGAAGACTCGTCAACCCTGGCCGCCACAAATGAAAGTAGATCCGACAAATGCTCGGCTGGTCCGTTACGCATTGGGAAGTGATGCCAAATATTTCGCGATATTTCAGGCTCGATGAATTTTCGACGGCGCTTGTAGTCTCATACCACGTGTCCTTTACGTTTGAAGTGACCTGCATTACATAGAAATATACATGGCGAAACCGTGACATTTTTGTTCGTCTTGTCAGCATGATCGTTGTCCATATGCACAGAGCAGTAGGAACCGAACACATAGAATGAATCCATCGACGGTTGAGAGCCGTAGCATTTCAGGTACGGCGAGAATCCTGTAACATCAGTCGTGCCGTTGGTCGGACTTGCGTTGGTAGGGAGGGCATTGAGAATGCCGACCACATGGAGCACGGAATAAGATGATGCCAAATCGGGCACGCCTGACATTTCTTTGCCGCATCGTGCAATTCGTCCATTTTCTTTGATACGCCTTTGGACCAGGCCGTTTTGATACTTTCCTAATTTGCCCGGGCACGAATCTTCAACATTGCAGCATATACGTTTACGTAGATCATGGACAGAAGAATTGATGAACTCAGTCCCTCTATCTGACCTTAAAACTGTCCGATTGATGAAGAAATTGATACCCTTGATTCCTGTCGATGTTGGCCGTTGCTGGAGGAAACGCTCCTCGAGGGCCGCAGCAACTGAATACTGAGATTTATCTTTGATAGGATACACAAATGAAATGCGAGTGAAATCATCAACGATGACGAGAGCATCTTTCATGTTATTCCATGTTTTTCCTAGTGGAGAGAGAGATAATGTTGTTTATTGGAAAACCCAAGGGAAGATCAAAGACGATCTCCAATGTTTCCTAGTGGTATAGTATCAGCGTGCCAATACACATGCGATCTGGTGCTACGGCAGCGCAATTCAATAGGCCTGGTCTTGTAAGTGTCATCATATGTCAGGCCGGGCACTTCTTCGTGGTCTGATATCTGTTCTATTTCTTCGAGCTTTTTCAGTCCATCCATGGCATTCGAGAAATGTGAATTGGTAGATATCAAGTATTCACCTGATACCGAGGACATGTGCCTCGGAGTACGAGTATCCTCAAATTTCCTCAGAGATGGGGATTCGGTTTCCTTCTCTGTTCAGATGGTGCATGCACAGTGTAAATCTGCCAGTACCTGTTTTCCTTTTCCCTCTTGCATTTTCCAACCGTGAACCCTGCATCCCGAGGCGTGTCCTGAAAGCGCGTGAGCTTTGGCCGTTGCTGATTGTTTTTGGAATGACGCAGACATAGCGATCGCGGATGCGGCGTCGTGGCGCGCGAGCGAGAAAATCGAGTATTTCAAAAACCATAGATCGTTCCAATAGTTGAGAGCTAGCGTACCTTTGTAGTCTGTTAAATTTTGCGTGAGCTCATATAGTGAAATCTCTGCATGCCCCGACGTCTTACCCTTTAATGACGATCGTCTAGTGAATATCGCATCACACCCTGCTCGCAAAAACCATGTAATGGGGAATAGAGTCTGCGACATTATAAAAGTTGCTGCTGGGAAAAATTGCACCCCATCGGCAAGCATGATCTCACCATCTAGAGGTATCATAATATTGTTGCATCCAGAGTCGAGCAATGCGATACGAGATTGGCCATGATCATCAAAATTCATATGCATGCACATGAAGAGGGATTTGGATCGATTTTGGTCATTAATTTTTGCCATCATGGATGTCTTTGTCATAGAGAGTAACGGTACATGCCCGCTAGCAGGCGATGGCATGATGCATGCTCGTTTGTACTCAAACCTGGACCTGACGAAAACAGCATTACATGCGTGATCCATGACTTGATTGATTGGCACTGTGGCAAAGGATTGGGCGTGTCGCAGTCGAAATCTAAGATTATGCGGTCAACGTGCATTTCGTCGTTTTGCAAGTTGATTTTATCAATCTTGCGTGTCTCTTTCGCTTCTCAAATCTGATCGTAAGTAGCATAAACTAGCCCGTTGACTTGTTCTTGACCCTCATACACATGTAGCTCCAATTCAGATGTTTGAATCTGTAGCGCTGCTATAACATCGTCGTCATTTGCCAGCTGAATCGTGTTAGCAGCACAGCGATCGTGGATGCGACGTAAAAGAGCACAGTCAAAAACATCTGAGGTATGCACATCCACATCATATACACTGCAGAGATCCTGCCTCTCCTTGATTTCGTCATGCGAGGCACGCACATTCACATCATATGCACTGCGGAGCTCCTGCCTCTCGGGCTCCTCCTCCTCAATTTCATTATTCGAGGCATTACTCGTTGCGTGTTTAATAGCAACAAGACCTGTTGGTTGCGAACGAACCTGACCGCCAACTTGATTTACTGGCCCACGATTCGCAAAGTAAGAGAAAGAGGACGATCGTGCGTTAGATATGATGGGCACCTGCGCGCTTGGCAATTGCTGGGCGGTGCGTGCGCCTGGCACATCGATCAGATTAGCTACGTTAGCAATGTTTACATCGGGCTGACTATGCGCAACAAAAATAGAAGATTCAGCCAAAGATAAAGGGGCATGCTGTTGCACCCGAGGACCCAAAATTAGGTACCTATAGTGACCGGGGTTTTTAGGACTTTCTGTTATTAATAAATATCTTCCACATCAAGTTGCATGCTGTTACATGACACGAATGAGCGATGCATCCTGCTTTGCAACGTTGGCACGCGCTCCACTTCCAGGTGATGGCCCCTTTTCGTCCCTAGTTCGTTCTGGCAGGTGTGTCGCCACAATCCCCACCTGTTTACCCGCATTCAAAAATCTCGTGATGGCATCGGGTTTGCCCCGAATGATCAAGAATTCGCCCTGACGCAAATTCCGTATTTAACATCAAATCTAGGAGCATTACTCTGAATCCATGCTTCTGCTTTCGGATCTTTGCCACCGGTGGCAAATTGCTTGGTGTCACCTGCTGCTGACATCACTGAATGGAAAGGAGGTCCCCGCCCTGCGTTCGAGGGGGGGGGGGGAATATGCTTCTGGGGCGTAGCAGCTGACAGGGCCTTAGCCTTGCTCAGTTGTGCGAGTGCATCAGTAATGTGATC
>Ga0105051_10007976_pt1 | contig 10856 bp, 14 predicted proteins | sample FRY02_FD_78383 | JGI IMG/M metagenome (GOLD analysis project Ga0105051, IMG submission 78383) | Freshwater microbial communities from Lake Fryxell liftoff mats and glacier meltwater in Antarctica - FRY-02 (megahit assembly) | ecosystem: Environmental > Aquatic > Freshwater > Ice > Glacier...
AGCGAAATGTGAAGGCGGAGGCATAATTTTCTGACAAGAAAATAGCCGAGCCGAGATCACGAGCACTTAGTAGAATTTGAGCGAAAGCGAAGAATTATACTTAGTGACTTGGGATACAAAAGACAGCTAACTGTTAAAGGGTTGTAATAAACTCTTTAATTATAGATACACAATAACAAAAAACATACTCAATTGAGTATGTTTTTTGTTATTGTGATACTTATCCTATAGCCTTTCAACGTTGATGTATATGAGCTGTGGCGTGTTTTGGCACGAACCACTCCAAATAAAAACTAACTTTGGGAAATCCATAAATTTTCCAAATAGACCCAGACCAAGCCATAGCTTATATACGGTGTTGGGCACAGTTTTTATTCCTTATCAATATTTGTGTTTAGTAAGTCATTATCTAAATTTAAAAACCCTGAAATACTATCAGAAATTTTTATTCCTTCAAAAATTTCCTTTAAGCTTGAACTTGCTTCACTAAACAATTGGATTGAATTGTTAGTTAAGTTAGACCATTGTCCAATACTTGAGCCACTCAAAATAATCCCTTTTGTGGATTCAATTGAATCCAGAGCATCTTTAAGTGAGCTGCCAATTGAGAAAGAATCAATATGTGAAGTGTCTAAAATTGATTGAATTGGTTGCATAGAGTTTGATAAATTAGAAAAAATATCTTGATTCGCTTGTATGGTTTCAGACAGTCCAAGTGTAAAAGATTGATAGTTTTCAATAAATGGTTTAATTGAATTATTAATAGTTGCCATTGTATTCAACGATATGACTTCTCTCTCCTCTTCAGGTATTTCCAGTTTGCCTAAACTACTAATTGCATCTTCAATTATTGGTTGAAGAAAATCACACAATTCATTCCCTGTATTATAGTCAATCTCTTTTAACGATTTATTATGTGCGACTTTTATTCTAATTTCATAAAGTCTTAACCATTTACTGTTTAATTGTTCGGATTCACAAGCGACCACCTCGTTGAAATATCTATCCCAATTATTTTTAGGTATATAGTTTTCTATTTCTTTTTTCTCAATGTCAGAAAGTTTTTTATCCATCATTTTAGATATTACTGATGGTAAATCATTAATATCCTTAATAGAATAAGGCTTAAATAAGAAATGAGCCAACTGAATAAAATCTAATTCATAGAGTATTGTATGATTTTCTTTGTAATTTGAAGTTTTGATAGATGTTTTAACTTCTTGTGGTACAGAAGATTTATGCCATCCAACGCCTAAATTTATGAGCATAAACTTGCTTATTAATTTACGTAAACTATTTTCAATTGTATAGATTCTTGGATATAGTTCTTTACTCCATTCGAAACCAATTCCATCCCAAATAATTTGAATATCATCTTTTTTCAAATGAACTCCAACAGTCTTCCTAATTGCCTTTAGCATATCTCTAAATTTCTCGGTAGCTCTGGAAATTTCAAATACGACGTGAAAAACCGAATAATGTTGGTTAGGCACTTCATCTAATGAAATTTTATAGTTATAAGATGAATTCTTAAAAATTATTTTATCATTCTTAATTGATATGTCAGAATGAGCGCTCAATAAGGAATTAAAAGAACTTATGTTTTTACACAAGCCGTCTTCTGTGTTAAATGGAAATAAATATTCTATTATTATCATATAGTTTATTCAAATTGTGCCCAACGCTCGTATATACGCAACTCGACAATTGCACAAACGTAATAATTATATTATACACTTTATTGCCAAAGCATGCTATTGCAATATATGTATGAATAAGGAGTATATACCGAGATATAAAGATCAATTAGAAATAAAGAGGTATGCTCAGAGCAGGGTAGGAACATATGTTTCTCAGATTAAAATATTTCTTTCTTATGTAAATATTGATGCAGGATTGGTATCCGTAGATGATATTGAAAAATATATTAAAAAATTAGTAACAGAAGACGCTATCGCTTTCTCCACCCAAAAATCTGTTCTAGGAACTATACGGTTATTTTATACCCTGGTTTTTGACAGAAAAATTGAAATTGATTATTTGTATCCAGACAGACAAGAATACAAATTGCCAAATATATTATCACAAATTGAGGTTAAGAATATATTAAATAGCATCGTTAACACTAAACACAAGGCAATGTTATCTTTGATCTATAGTGGTGGTTTGCGTATATCCGAGCTGTTGAATCTAAAGGTCGCTGATATTGACTCGAAAAGGATGCGTATACGGATTTCAGGGTCTAAAAATAATCGAGACAGAGAGGTTATGTTATCTGAAAAAATTCTTGTATTACTGCGTAAATATGTTAAGGAATATCAGCCAAAAGATTACCTGTTTGAGGGGCAAAAAGGAGGTTCGTATTCAGCTAGAAGTGTACAAGAGGTTTTGAAAAAGGCTCTTAAAAAAGCAAAAATTAAAAAACATGCAACAGTGCACACCCTGCGTCATTCATTTGCCACCCACCTGATAGAGAATGGAACTGATATTCGCATCGTTCAGGAGCTGTTGGGTCACAAGAATATCAAAACCACGCAACTATACACCCATATTACCGATCAAACAAAGATAAAGGTTAAAAGTCCTTTTGATGAATTGTAGTTTCCTGCTTTGATTAGAAATAATTAAAATCTTATTTAAGACTCAACTTCCTCATATTAAGCAAAAGATCACTTTTCAAGCATCCAAAAAACTCTCTTTTCTCTTCTATTGAACCCTCTTGCAGAATAAATTTCGCATAGTTACGAACATCAATATCTTTGATATATATTTCTGAGGTTGTACCGAGGAGCATTCTTTGGAACTTCTTAATCCTTTTCACTTCTGCGGTTATTTTTTCTCGCATTGGTAGTGTTTTAATGTCTAGGTCTTCAATAAGTTTTTTAAGTTGCTGTATCAAGTCCGTTTCATTAAGAGCAGGATTTTTGCAATTCCTATCTTTCGCTTTTGTACATCGATAGTACACATGTCTATTCACTCCACCATTAATCAATTTTTTAAATTTCTCATCAGCAGTAATCCCTGATCCACAAAGTCCACAAGTCATGATCTTCGTAAAGGCGAATTCTTTTCCATATGATTTTATTACTTGAGACTTGATAGAACTATTTGCAAGATCAAAGAGTTCTTTGTCTATAAGTGGTTCATATATTCCTGTGTAGTTATTTATTGATAGTTTATATTTTGTGCTAAAATAGGGTAATGCAAAAGAAAAAAGCGATTGTTATTGGAGCTGGGTTCGGAGGTTTGGCTACAGCAGCGGATTTAGCTGCTAATGGCTTTGAGGTGACTTTACTAGAGAAAAATGAGATGGCTGGAGGTAGGGCAAGAGTATTTCAAGAAAAAGGTTTTACTTTTGATATGGGACCTTCTTGGTATATGATGCTCGAATATTTTGAAAGATTTTTCGCCAAGCATGGTCATAAGTCAGAAGATTTTTACAAAACTATTTTACTTGATCCTTCGTATAGGATTACTTATGAAGACGGAGTGCAAGTAGAGATATCAGCAGATTTAGAAAAAAATATAGCTTTATTTGAAAGTATTGAAAAAGGCGCAGGAGACAAACTTCGCCAATACCTAAAAGAAGCTGAAAGAAAATATCATTTGTCTACAGACTTGGTTTTACAGAAAAGCGTCAATAACTTTTTTGATTTTTTCTCATTTGAATTATTGAGAAAAGCATCAGGTCTTAATGTGTTTCAGAATTTAGATTCTTATGTTAAGAAATTCTTTAAAGATGAAAAATTGATTCAAATTATAGAATATATTACTTTGTTCTTGGGTAGTAGTCCAAAACAATTACCGGCAGTGTATTCACTAATGAATTATGCAGACTTTGTAGGCAAGGTCTGGTATCCTATCGGTGGTATGGGTCGCGTAGTTGAAGGTTTTGTCAAAATAGGAGAGGAGAGGGGAGTGAAATTTGTTTTTAATGCTGATGTAAGTAAAATCCAAGTAGAAAAGGGTATATCTAATGGGGTTTACGTAGGAGAGACTTTTTATGAAGCTGATATCGTCGTATCTAATGCGGATTATCCTTTTACCGAGACTGTGTTGTTGGATGATAAATGGCAGAGTTATAAGACTAGTTATTGGAACAAGAAAAAGATTTCTCCTTCTGCTTTTATTCTTTATATTGGGTTAAATAAGAAATTAAAAAATGCTCGCCACCACAATTATTTCTTTAGAGAAAATTGGACTAAGCATTTTAAATCTGTTTTCGAAGAACCAGCCTGGGAAGACAAGCCTTCGTATTATCTTTGTGTTCCTTCTGTTTCTGATCCTTCTGTAGCTCCTCCTGATTGTGAGAATTTATTCTTTTTAGTTCCAGCAGCTCCTGGTCTTGCTGACGCTATGGAGTTTAGAAAAGAGTATCGAAAGAAGATGATAAAAGAAATAGAAAGTCTCTTGGATGAGAAAATAGAAGACAATATAATCTATGAAAGAATATATTCTCAGTCTGATTTTGAGCAGGACTATCATGCTCATAAAGGTACCGCACTCGGCATGGCTTTGAATTTAATGCAGACTGGGTTCTTTCGTCCTCATAATAAAAGCAAAAAGGTTAAAAACTTATTTTACGCTGGTCAGTATACTCATCCTGGTTGTGGTATGGCGCCTTGTATTATCTCTGGTGAGAATGTAGCTAAAGATATCACAAAGATATATGGAAAGTAGTCAAGAGCAAATTTTTAAAAATGGAAGCAAGACTTTTTTCTATTCTACTCTTTTCTTTCCTAGGATAGCTAAAAAGGAAGTAACAGTATTGTATGCTTTTGTGCGTGTTGTGGATGATTATGTGGATTCTACTCCTGCGGACTCTTTGGGGTTTAAATCTTTTAAAGATAAGTATGAGAGTTCTATTTTAGGTATAAAAGCCAATAATCCAATTATAGATGATTTTGTAATTTTACAAAAAAAGTATAATTTTGATCAAATATGGATAAATGCTTTTTTTTCAGCAATGGAATCTGATTTAAGTCTGCAATTTTGTAAAAATTTTGGAGATACAGAAAAGTATATGTACGGTTCAGCTGAAGTGATAGGGCTGATGATGTGTAAGATTTTGAATATACCCCATGAGGCTTATCCTTATGCTCGCAAATTAGGTCAAGCTTTTCAGTACATAAACTTTATTCGAGATATTTATGAAGATGAAAAACTTGGTAGGCTTTATTTGCCAGAAGAACATGTTTTAAAATCAGGTATACACAAACTCTCAATGGAGACCACTAAAGCCAATAAAATATCTTTTACGAATTTTTTAAGAAAAGAAATTAGATATTTTTATGTATTAGTAGATGAAGCTCAGATTGGGTTTAAGTTTATTCCTACAAGATATCGTATTCCCATAATGATAGCTACTAATCTTTATATTTATACAGCTAAAGTTATAGAACTTAATCCTTTTGTTGTGTATCAAGAAAAAGTCAAACCAGACAAAAGTAGAATATTTTTTGAAGCATTAAAAGTGGTAATTAAAATTTAAAATGATAATAGACAAAAATATAGAAAAAAATATAATTAAACTCCAGAAATTCTTGCACTCTTTTTTACTTAAAAAATCTAAAGAATTTAAAAATATAAGTCCATGGAGTAAAGATATTGAGGAAAAACTTATGGATTTTATAATATCTGGTAAAATGATGCGTGGTTCTTTGGTTATGTTGTCTGCAAATAAAATTGACCAAGATACTTTAAAAGTAGCTGCAGCTATTGAGATATTGCATAGTGCTTTTTTGATTCACGACGATATTATGGATGAAGACATTCACAGAAGAGGGCAATATTCTATTTGTTATAAATATTTCAAAGATCTAAGCTTGAGTGCTCCTAATGGGAAGCATTATGGTATAAGTCAGGCAATATCCTTGGGTGATATTTGCATATTTTTTGCTTTTCTTTTGATAAGTAGTTTGTCTGTAAAAAATAAAGATAAACTACAAGCTTTTTTTATGAACGAGATGGTAAGGGTGGGATTTGGTCAAATGGAAGACATGAGTATTAGTTTTTCTGATAAAGAACCAACTCTATCAGAGATATTCTCTGTTTATGTATCTAAAACTGCACGTTATAGTATTAGCGTGCCTGTGGTTTTAGGCATGTATCTAAATGGTGAAGATACGAAGATTATTAAAAATGCGATAAATGTAGGTGAGAATCTAGGAGTATTGTTTCAAATGAAAGATGACGAATTGGGTATATTTGGTAAAATTGAAATAACTGGTAAAGGTGTGATGAAAGACGTAAATAAAAACAAAAAAACAATCCTAAGATATTTATTGTTAGAAGCTGTAGATAGAAATGAGAAAAAAGAAATTTTTAATATTTTTGGTCATGAGGATTTATCTAAAGAGCAGGTGCTGATTCTTTTAAATTTATTTGAAAAATACGATATAAAAGAAAAACATCAAGACTTAGCAAATCAGTATATGCAAAAAGGTAAAAAATTATATAAAACTTTACCCAATAAATATCAATCAATCTTTGAGTTTGTACAAAAGTACAATGAAAAAAGATTAAAATAATATGAATGATATCAGAATACAATTTAATCAACTCTTAAAATTATCTAGACCAAGGTTTTGGTTTTATTTAGCTGGGCCTTTCATGGTGGGTTTTGTGTCTGGAGCTGATAGTCTGACTGACTTTGGGTTGGTTTTTTTTATTTTGTTATTTTATTTTTTATTTATAGCTAATGTGATGCTGTATGGAGTCAATGATTTAGCAGATGAATCTATCGATATTCTAAATGTTAAAAAAGAAGAAAAAGAACTTAGGGTGAATTCTAAAAATAGAAACTTTATAAAATTTATTGTTATTATTTCTTTATTACTGAGTTTTTTTGTATTTTTATTAATTTCAAAAGAAAGTTATCTTTTATTTGTTTTATTTTTATTTTTGAGTGTTTTTTATAGCTTACCCCCTTTTCGTTTTAAGACTGTGCCTTTTTTAGATTTTTTATCTAATACTTTATATGTCATACCTGGATTTATTGCTTTTTATGAGGTCACCTTAGTTTATCCCGATTGGATTTTTGTTATTTCTAGTATTCTTTGGGCAGGAGCAATGCATTTATTTTCAGCTATTTTAGACATACAACCCGACAAGGAAGCAGGCATATCAACAACTGCTGTGTATCTAGGATTAAAGAAGAGTTTATTGCTTTGCTTGACTCTTTGGCTTTCTGCTTGGTTTTTATTATTTTATTCTGGTTTTCTTGGTCATTTGATATATATCTTTTTGGTTTATCCAATTTTACCTTTATATGTATTATTAAAAAAGAAAGTAGATTTAGAAAAGATTTATTGGCTTTACCCTTATATTAATACAATCCTTGGTTTTATTTTATTTATGTTTATCTTTAAAAAACTTTTTTAATATGAAAATTTCAATTATCATACCATGTTTAAATGAAGTTAATTTCTTGCCTCATCTCTTAGAAGATATTAAAAATCAGACCTTAAAAACTTTTGAAGTATTAGTCATAGACGCTGGTTCGACTGATGGGACTTTAGATAAAGTTTATGCAGATGATTTGGTACGGATACATCACAGACCTCCTAATATTGGCGCTCAGAGGCAATACGGAGGAGAAAATGCTCAAGGAGATTATTTATTTTTCTTAGATTCTGATGTGAGATTATCAAAAGATTTCTTAGAGAAGAGTATTAAAGAAGCTAAAAAACGCAACCTGGCTCTAGGAGCTTTTCAGTACACACCTTATATGCAAAAAGAAAATGGTATGATTAGACCATCTTCTTTGCCGATTATTTTTTGTTATAAATTTTTGGATTTATTGTTTTTCATCTTTCAAAAGATTTCTCCTTCAGGAGCAGGTTCCGGTATTTTTGTAACTAAAAAAGCTTTTGATGAAAGTTTGGGCTTTAGTAACGTTTTAAAATTTGACGATATTGAGTTTATTAGAAGAGTGTCTAAATATGTGAAATTTGGACAGTTAAGAGTTAAACTTTTTGTATCAGATAGAAGATTCGTAAGATATGGAGTTATTAGAATATTTTTATCTTATCTTGTTTTATCTGTATTCTTCATGTTTAATTTGTTTAAAGCATCTGAAATGATAGAATACAAATTCTCTGATTATTATAAAAATAAATAGCTACACTGGCCTGTAATAAAATAACCTAGAAAACTGTTACTTTTGTCACTATTTATAGACGCACAAGAATGGTCGTTCTGATACACTAAAAAAGTATTAACAAGCCTTGCAGGGTAATAAAAATTTTAGTTCTATCTCGAGAACACTCTGTGAATGATAGACAAACAAAAATGATTTACAAAGCTCTGTATATAAAACAAGAGGACTGGGAAAAGAACAAAGCCACTAACTTTGATGAGATTGTAAGATTGTATAAAAGATAAGTATGGTCCATATAACCCCTCAAACTGTTGAGAGCTTCAAAAAGATGTTTAAGAAAGAGTATGGAGTTGATTACTCCGACACAGAGGCATGGGAAGCCACGCACAACCTACTTGGTGCTTTTGAGCTACTGTTAAATGGACCGCAAGCAACACCCAGAAAACTATATTAAACAGCAGAGTTCTGTTAAAATAAGTAAAGAATCAAACTAATTCTAGTGATTTGAAGTGTGGAATGTAGATTGTAGTGTCATTTGCACACTCAAAGGCAGTTCTAACGTCGTCCACTAAGTCGCGCAAAGAAAAAGAGCCATAGAAATATGGTTCTTTTTTTACTGGTGTATTGGATATGGAACTGGTATAATAAAGTTTATGCACAATCATCCTTGGGAAAAAGCTTACAAAGATAAATCTTTTGAAATTACAACAAAAAAACCATCTATTGTTGTTGCAAAATATAAAGATAGATTTAGTATGGGTGATAATGTTTTAGATGTCGGATGTGGAAATGGTAGAAATACAATTTTTCTTTCTTCTTTAGGTTGCAATATCGATTGTTTTGATGTAGCAGACTTAGAGTGGAAAGATAAATTACCTGGGGATATAAAAGATAAAATCAACTTTTCTAAAAATGTAGTTAATTCTTTTGAATATAAAGCAAATAAATATAAATCTGTCATTATTGCAAGGATTATTCAATATCTAAACAAAGAAGAACTTAATACTTTCATTGATAATGTTTGTATAAGTTTAACTCAAAATGGGTTTTTGCTTTTAAGTTTTAGTTCTGACGGTGGTATCTTTAATCAAGAACAAATAAAAGTTCCCAAATACAAGTATTCTATAGAGGAGATAAAACAGTTATTAGAAAATAAATTTAACGAGGTTATTGTTGAAGAAGGATCCAAAAAATCAGAAAGTGTTAATTATAATAGTGAAATAAGTTCTTATGATATTTTTGCGAGCAATAAAAAGTAACTCATTTAAGTTCTGACATATAAATATCTCTACTAGCGGTAAAGGGGTCAGGTACCTTTGATCATAAAGTCAAACAAGCTGTATAGGAGAAAAATAAGGTTAAAAACTTTGATGAGGTTGTTAGATTGTTTGAAAAATAACTATGATTCACATACAAGAAAGGGACTAAAACTAAACATTGTCTTAATTCTCTTATTTTGCTATATTTAATGTATTATAAAATATGCCTAAAATTAACTCCATCTCCCAAAAAAAGAAATCTTACAAGAAAAACTTTCTTAAAAATGTATTTTTTCGTGTAGATTTCTCCCAAGTAAATCTTAACTTTTTAGAAGATTTTTATGCTGAAATAAAAGTTTTGTTTCCTTTTCAATCTAAACAAAATGGAATAAATATATTTCTCCAGAGTTACTTGGATTATTAGATTTTGTAAAGAAGAATAAAGAAGCAAAATTGGCACAAGCAGTTAGTAGGATAGTATTAAAAGCACACAGTGCTGATATTTCTTTTAACTTTTGTGTTTTTAATAGTGATTTTCCAAATGAATCTGTAAGGAAAGAGTTTATTCTTGACTACGATTGCTACTCAAGATTTCCAATAAACCCGCAAGAAAATGATATTATTGAAATTACTAAGAGTTACAATTCTTACATTGAAAAATTATTTGAATTAAGTATAACTGACTCATTAAGAACAATAATGAGTAAAAAATAATGACAAAAAATACAAAATTAACATTAGTAAATGAAGAATCTTGGGCTATAAAACTTATTGATTTATCAGATAATCTTACGCAGTGCAGTGGTCTCACAGAAGAAAATCGTACTTTTATGATAGAAGTTAAAGCACCTTTAATGCTTCGTCTTACTGAGCATCTTAATAATGGATTTTACAGACCATATAGAAATCATTTAGAAAAAACACTAGAGGATGTAAAAAATAAAATGAACGTGTGAATTTCGTGAACGCTATGGAAGAAGATAAAAGAAAACTATCTAAGTGGACCAAAGAAGAAACAGACAGGGTTGTAGCTGTTTTTGAACTACTTATCAGTATGGACAAGAAACAAAACCCAGAGACAGTATTATCTTACCATTAGAAAACTAAGATTTTCTATAGCTAGACCATATAACTTCTCTGTTTAGTAAGTTCTGAAAGCCACGCAATGGGTTCACATGAGCAGAAAACACAAAGAGTTTTCTTTGTATGAGTGAAATGTGAAGGCGGAGGCATAATTTTCTGACAAGAAAATAGCCGAGCCGAGATCACGAGCACTTAGTAGAATTTGAGCGAAAGCGAAGAATTATACTTAGTGACTTGGGATACAAAAGAGCACTAGTTCGAGCACTCGAGAGGGGTCGAAAGATTTCTCACAAAAATACACCTTTAATTAGGTGTATTTTTGTTTATAATATAAACATGAAAACAAACGTTAAAGATGAACAGTATAAACAAGACAAGATTGAGAGTGTTTGGTATACTTCAAACATGGAAAA